>Ga0256838_1001485_pt1 | contig 11003 bp, 15 predicted proteins | sample 4571419metaG_FD_185978 | JGI IMG/M metagenome (GOLD analysis project Ga0256838, IMG submission 185978) | Hydrothermal vent microbial communities from Guaymas Basin, Mexico - 4571-419 | ecosystem: Environmental > Aquatic > Marine > Hydrothermal vents | place: Mexico: Guaymas Basin | collected... | reverse complement strand
GGATATTTAGGCGTAATGATAAGCAATATAGATTCCTCCAAAGCAAAACTTTACGGAATTGACCACGGTGTGCTTGTAAACAAAGTGGAACCTAAAAGCGCAGCCGAGGCCGCCGGATTTAAACCGGGAGACATTATAGTAGCGGTTGACGGTGAAGAGGTTAAAAACGCAGGGGAACTCAGAAACAAAATAGCATTTAAAGGTCCCGATACAAAAGTAAATATCAAAGTTTACAGAAACGGCAGATACATTACATTAACCGCAAAACTAAAAGCGCTTAAAACCAAAGTTGAAACAATTGAAAGTATAAAACTTCTTGAAGGCGTAACACTTAAAGAAGATAAAAACAAAATAGTAATCGATAAAGTTTCACCTAATACATATCCGGCAATAGCGGGATTAAAAAAAGGCGACATAATATTAAGGGTTAAAACGGTAAAAACCGCCAAATGGGTTGAAGTAAAATCAATTGATGAGCTTAAAAAAGAGTTAAAAGACCTTGACAGAGGCGACGCTTTGCTTGAAATAAAAAGAGAAAATTCAATTTTTATAGTCCAGTTATAAAATGAAAATACTTTTAGCACCGAGCGAGAGAAAAACTTTAGGAGGGGACAATCCTCCTATTTCAAAAGATTCTTTTATTTTTCCGGAAATTTACGATAAAAGAATTGAAGCGGTTAAAAAATACGACGAATTTCTAAAAACAACTCAGGATGTTAAAAATTTCGGAGACGATAAAACGAGCGTTTTTGAAAGACCTTCCAAAAAAGCCGTTTTAAGATACAACGGAGTTGCGTTTGAACACTTAAAATATACAGAACTTGATGAAAATTCCCAAAAATGGATAGATGAAAACGTTTTTATATTTTCAAACCTTTTCGGAGTAATAAGGGCGGGAGATTTTATTCCCCATTATACTCTCAAACAAGGCTCCAAACCCGGCTTTGACATATATTCATACCATCATAACGTTTTTGCACCGATACTTGAAAAAATAAACGAAAACGAACCTTTTATCGATTTAAGGGCTAAATTTTATGAAAAAATCTATAAACCGAAAAACGCAATTACTTTTAAATTTATAAAAAACAACAAAGTCGTAAGCCATTTTGCAAAAGCCTACAGGGGAAAACTTACCGCAATTATTGCAAAACATAAACCAAAAACAATTGAAAACGTACTCAAAATCCCGTTTGAAAATATCAAAGTAATAGAAATTCAGGAAAAAAAGGGAGTTAAAGAGATTGTCTGTGAAATTGATTAAACATCAAAATCATCAAGTCCTTCAAAATCGTCAAATCCTCCCTCAAAATCATTATCGGCCACCTCATCCTCATAACTTTCGAAATATTCATTTGCCATAACGTCTTCCTCGACATCCGAAGCCACATCGTCAATTTTAGCGTCAAGCTCTTCGAGTTTTTCATCTATTTCATCAAGTTTGGAATCTATTTCGCTCAAATCGTTTTGTAAAACCTCATTTATTTCGCTGCTGTCCATCCCAAGACTCTCACCCATCTGCACAGGCGTTACATTATGGTTAAAAAGCAGATTATACAGCCCCATTCCGGCCATTGCCCCTGCCATAGAGCCTAAAAAGCTTCCTCCTAAACTATTTGAAAAGGTATTTGACGAACTGCCTGAAGTCGAATTTGTCTCGGGAGCTTTTGCTTTGAGATCCCCGCTTGAAAACTTTTTTCCGTCTCCTTCAAGTTTAGTCACCCTTTTATCAAGCTCATCCACTTTTTGAACCAGTTTTTCCAAAACAAGTCCCATTTTTTTAAGAGTGTTTTCAAGATTTTGAGTATCCATCTTTAATCCTTTTTTGTTAATTATATCTTTATTTTTTTATTTTTTGAAGAGGTGTTTCAACCACATAAAAAAACTCCGGATTCAAATCGTTGTAAAAAAGCTTGACCTTGGCTTCTTTGTACAGCTTTTGCTCTTTTATTTCGGTAATTTTCCCAACCAGCGCACCTTGGTAAAAAACACCGTCAAGCCCGCTGGTAATTACGATATCCCCTATATTTATCTTTTTAAATTTAGGAATATATTTTATCGTATAGGTTTTTCCGTAAAAAATCCCGGGAATTTTGTTTTTTCCTATATATACCGTATATGTGGTTTTTTCGTTTGAATTAAGAAGCGCCAAAGAATAATTGGCATAATGTTTAACAGTAATTCCGGCGGCCATATTGTTGTAAACAAGTCCCCTAGGTGTTGTAAACGGTTTACTGTAATTAATGTATATTTGAGTAAAATCGGGAAGTTTGGCATAAGAAATCACCTGTGTAAAAACCACATTCGGAATATCCAGACTTTTAAAATATTTTAAATCCCTGCAGGTCGCATAATTTATTGCAATTTTTTGTATTTCATCTTTTAAAAACTTATTTTCAATAAGAAGTTTTTGAAGGGTATCTTTCTGGTCGATATATTCATCATACAGAAGTTTACTTTTTGTAATTAAAGAAGAAAGAGAATTTTTAAGGGCATTTGCACTCTCTAACGTATATTTTTTAACAAACGGAATCTGAAATATCAATACCGTTATAAAAGCTAATATTAATAATAAGCGTTTACTCATCAAGCGTAGCTAAAATTTCTATTTCATCCAAAACTTTTCCTGTCCCTTTTGCAACGGCCAAAAGAGGCTCTTCCGCAATATACACGGGAAGCAAAACAAGATCGCTTAAATACTTGTCAAGCCCCTTAAGAAGAGCTCCCCCTCCGGTTAAAACAATACCGTTTTCTACAATATCCCCCGCCAAATCGGCCGGTGTCTCTTCCAAAACATGCTTAACCGCTTCACCGATTTCTTTTACGGGCTCTTTAAGCGATTCTCTTATATCTTCGCTTGTCACGGTGATTGTTTCAAGAAGCCCCGAAATTCTGTTTTTACCCTGAATTTGCATTTTAAGCTCTTCTTCAAGCTTAACTGCGCTTCCTATTTCCATTTTAATCTCTTCGGCAACCCTCTCACCTATAATAAGATTGTATTTTTTATTGATATAATCCACAATACTTCTGTCAAACTTATCCCCGGCAACCCTTATTGATTTGCTAACAACCAGTCCCCCTAAAGAAATAACGCCTATTTCCGTGGTACCCCCTCCTATATCTATTACCATGCTACCCTGTGGCTCTTTTACCGGAAGCCCGGCACCGATTGCCGCGGCCATAGGCTCTTCAATCAAATAAACCTCCCTGGCCCCGGCACTCATTGCCGATTCTTTAACAGCCTTTCTCTCAACCTGGGTAAGCCCGTAAGGTACACATATTACGATTCTCGGTCTAATCAGACTCTTTCTGTTATGTACTTTTTGAATAAAATACCTGATCATCTCTTCGGTAACGCTGAAATCCGCAATAACCCCGTTTTTCATAGGTCTTATGGCCACAATATTTTTAGGTGTTTTTCCGACCATCTCTTTTGCGGTTTTCCCGACTGCTAAAACTTTCTTTTTATGCTTGTCTTCTTTAATGGCGACAACGCTCGGTTCGTTGATAACAATTCCCTTGCCTTTAACACTGACCAAAGTATTGGCCGTTCCTAAATCTATCGCCAGGTCGCTGCTGAAAAGCCCTAAAAATTTATTTAGCATTTTCTTCCTTTTTTATCAAAATAGGTTCGGCTTTGTTTTCTATTACATCTTTTGTAATTATTATTTTATAACCTCTGTATTCAGGCAGGTTAAACATAATATCAACCATGGCTTCTTCCAAAATAGCCCTAAGCCCCCTCGCTCCCGTTCCTCTTTTAATTGCTTTGTCGGCAATCGCCTCAAGGGCTTCCCTTTCGAATTCAAGCTTAACATCATCAAGTTTAAACAACGCCTGATACTGTTTGATTAAAGCGTCTTTTGGTTCTGTTAAAACCCTTATCAAATCGTCCCTTCCAAGTTCTCTTAAAGTAGCAATTACCGGGAGCCTTCCGATTAGTTCCGGAATAAGCCCGTATTTAACCAAATCTTCAGGCTCTACAAGTGCGAAAATATCGTCTTTTGTAAGTTTTTCTTTTGTTTTACCCAAAAATCCGACAGTCGCACCCTCAAGTCTTTTTTGGATAATCTCCTCAAGCCCGTCAAACGCACCGCCGCAAATAAAAAGAATGTTTGAGGTGTCTATTTGTATAAATTCCTGATTAGGATGTTTTCTTCCCCCCTGAGGCGGCACGTTTACAATTGAACCTTCTATAATTTTAAGTAAAGCCTGCTGAACACCTTCACCGCTTACATCCCTTGTAATTGAACGGTTCTCGGAAAGTCTTGATATTTTATCAATTTCATCAATAAATATTATACCTCTTTCGGCTCTGTCCATATCATAATCCGCCGCCTGGATAAGTTTTAACAACACATTTTCAACATCTTCCCCCACATATCCGGCTTCCGTTAAGGAAGTCGCATCCGCAATAGCCAAAGGAACGTCAAGCAGTTTTGCAAGCGTTCTTGCTATATGCGTTTTCCCGCTTCCTGTAGGTCCTATCATCAATATATTTGATTTTTGAATTTCAACATCCGTCTTGGCACCGAAAAGTATTCTTTTATAATGATTATAAACCGCAACGGAAATAATTTTTTTAGCCCTCTCCTGCCCGATAACATACTCATCAAGATGCGCTTTTATTGCTTTAGGAGGTAAGAGTTTAATTTCATCCGCTTTTTTATTTTCTTTTTTCTTATTTTCCGCACCCATTATTATTTCATACGCCGTTATCACACAATTTTTACATATAAAAGCCGCATCATCTGGCGCTGCTAATAGCGGATTTTCTTCAGTTTCCAAACTTCCGCAAAAACTACACTTTTCTATCATATGGTATTCCCCTTTTCGAATTTAATACGAATTCGCATAAATGTTTTACATATTCGTTGTTTGTACTCTCAAGTATTTCTTTTGCCGTGTCTTTAAGCGGTTTTCCGCTCTCAAACAATGCTTTATACGCTTTTTTTATGGCGTCTATATCGCTTCTGTTTTCAAATCTTCTTCTAAGCCCCGTTAGGTTAAGACCCCTGAGTTTTGCCCTGTTTCCTTCGGCTATGGTAAAAGGCGGAATATCCTGAGCCACTGCGCTTGCCCCGCCTATCATCGCATGGGCTCCTATTTTTACGAACTGGTGAATCGGTGTCATTCCGCCCACAACCACATAATCTTCAAGTACCACATGCCCCGCAAGTGTGGCTGCATTTGCCAAAATACAGTTGTCGGCAATTATTACGTCATGGGCAATATGCACATATCCCATTAAAAGATTGTTATCGCCTATTTTCGTAACTCCGCCTCCGCCTTCGGTTCCGGGGTTTATAAGGGTAAATTCCCTTATTTTATTGTTGTTTCCTATAATTAGCTCGGTTTTTTCCCCGTGGTATTTCAGATCCTGCGGCTCGCTTCCCACCACCGCATGGGAATAAATATGATTATTGTCCCCTATTGTGGTATATCCTGTAATTACGGCGTAAGGTTCTATTATATTATTATCGCCTATTACAACGTTTTCATCAATAATTACGCCCTCGCCGATTTTACAGTTTTTGCCTATTTTACCTTTTATTATTGCTTTCATCTGTTATGCTCTAATTTATATTCAAGATAAAAATAATATATCAACCCGCCTATTAGAAAAAGCAGTACACCTGCTTCAAGTATTTCTTTCATTTCTCTCCTTTATCTCATTATATAACTTTCCTAATTGATAAAGCGTTTTTATTATACCAACACTGCCAAGTATTATTAAAACCATTAACAATATCAAAATAAAATTATTTTTTACACTCAAAAAATAACCAAAACTACCTCCCACCAATGTTGAAAAGAAAATAAGTTTTATTTTTAAAATATCTATCAGTTCTTTATACACTATTTATCCATAATCATAGCTTTAAGCTCCGCTTCGCTTACAAGCTCGCCGTCCACATACGCTTCACCCTTAAGCTGCCATATTTTTCCTCTGTGTTTTACTGTCGATACCCTGTAAACAAGTTTGTCACCAGGAAGGACAGGTTTTCTGAACTTTGCCTTATCAATACTCATAAAATATACCACTTTATCATTTAATTCTTCTTTACTCATTACGGTAAAAGGCAAAATTGCACCCGTCTGAGCCATACCTTCTATAATCAGTACGCCCGGATATATCGGATGCCCGGGAAAATGACCCTGAAAGACCTGGTTGGTAATTGATATGTTTAAATACCCTTCCACAAATTCACCCTCTTTAACTTCGGTAATTCGATCAACCAACAAAAACGGATATCTGTGAGGAAGCATTTCCTGAATCTGATTTACATCATAAACCATTATATTCCTTTTTTATTAAAATTTTATCAAAATTTCTCTCACATCAGGATACACTTTAGCCTCAATATCCACTTCATACCTATCTTTAATCTCATCCACTACGATTATAGGCGATAAAGAATATTTGGTATTTGTAATTTTTTCCCTGAAAATAATCTCTTCTTCAATACTCGGCGGATTTTTTATTATTTCCTTAACATTTTGATATTTTTTATTTAAAATTTCATTAAATTTAAAAATTTCCACAAAAATTACTTGCATTCTGTTAAAATACCCGATTCCGTTTTTTACAAATTCAACCCTGCCCCTTGCAGGTCTTTGAAGATACGAATAAAACAATATATAACTGTCCTCCATTTGCCATTTTCCCTCTTTACCCCAAAAAGTCTCACAACTTTTCGGGGACCCCGAATTTTTCACTTTACACTTTAAACCGCCTCTTAGCAGTCTGTAGTTTAGAAAATTTTCTTTAATTATTTTATATTCAATGCCTTTTTGCTCATATTCAATTCTTTTTTTGTAAATTTCAAGCCTCTCTTCTATACTCGCGGGAAGTATCTGTTTAGTTATCGGGTTTAAAAGTTCGTCTATTATTTCCTGATGCTGTTTTTGCCGCCATATTCCGTATAAACACCCGCAATAATCCTGTCTGTACATCTGCGTCTTTTTCGCAAATTCCTGCTGTGCCTGAGTTCCGCCTTTTTTGCGGTAATCGGGCGCGTAAAAATCTATGCCGTATTTTCTTTTAATTGCTTTTCCCACGCTTTCTAACTGTTCCTGTGATTTCATCGGAGACATTAAAAGAGATGTGGTTATTTTATCATCCCCCCTTTTTTGCGCAAACCTCGCCGTCTCTTCCAGAGAATGGTCAAAACACACAGAACACCTCACACCTTTTTCCGGCTCGTTTTCTTTGCCTCTCACTGCCTTAAGCCAGCTTTCGTAATCATATTCACCCTCTACGTATTCGACTCCGAGTTTTTTACATATCCTTTCGGTATCAAGGGAGCGAAGCTTAAATTCGCTGTAAGGATGGATATTCGGGTCGTAAAAATACCCTATAATTTTTTCATCGGGAAAATTTTCTTTTAACCTTTTTAGAAAATACCCGGCATCAACGCTACAGCATAAATGTGCTACCATATACCGCCTTTTTTGAAAAGTATAACAAAATGAAAAGTTAAAAGTAAAAAATTAAAAATAAATTCGGATGTTATTTGTAATTTTCTAATTTTTTGATATATTTAGCCAAAAAAAGGACAGTAATGACTCAAACTCAAAAAGAGATGATGGCGCTTGTGGGAGCCTGTACGCAGGAAGCGGGTGATAAATTTTTAGTACCTTCTTCCTTAAACGAAGAATTTAATAAAATCCTGACTAAAAAATTTGAAATTTACAACGAAGACACTCAGGAAAAATATGATTTGATAATTGATGAAAAGCCGGGGGATTTCATTAAAATTTACGAAAAATTAAACGATAAAGGCATTTATATCACAACAGCAAAATCCCTTCAGGAGAGGGATCTTTTTGCAAATCTTAGCAAACTGTTTTATATTGTAATGCCATATTATTTCATTGAAGATGACGGAACTCAAAAAGCGCTTGTATTCGCAAGCAAAGAGATTCACCCGACAGCCGATATTATAAGACACAGAAGCGATTTTGTGGAAAACACGCACTATTACCATACGGATATTCATCTTGCAAGTTTTGTACTTCCTAAATATGTTTTTGAAAATATTAAAGACGTAATTAAAATATAAAATGAAAAATGAAACGTTTAAAAACGCTATTGTATTAACGGGAGGGATAGGAACGGGTAAAAGCACGGTCGCTTCTTTTTTAAAAATGTTCGGGTATAAAATTATAGACGCCGATGAAATAAGCAAAGAAGTTTTTGAAGAAAAAAAAGAAAAAGTATTGGAAATTTTCGGCACGGCTGAGAGGAAAGAATTAAGAAATATAGTATTTAACGACAAAGAAAAACTGAAAATTTTAGAAGATCTGATTTTGCCGGAAGTAAAAAAAAGGGTGATTAATTTAGCTAAAAAGTATGAAAAAGACGGGGTTAAATATTTTGTAGACCTTCCGCTTTTTTATGAAAAACAAAACTATCCCGAATTTAACAAAGTTCTAGTAGTTTACGCCCCGAAAAGTCTGCAAATCAAAAGGGTAATGCAAAGAGATAACGTAAACGAAAAAGAAGCGCTTTCAATTTTAAACAACCAGCTCGATATTGAAATTAAAAAACAAAAAGCCAATTTTGTTATAGACAATTCAAAAGATTTAAAACACCTCCAAAAAGAGATAGAAGAGTTTTTAAAAGTTATTTAACTTTAAAAACTTATCTCACTTTGCCAACTTTTTTCATTTTTACCTCTAAAATGTTATAATAAACAAAAAGGACTCACATGAAAACAAATACAATAATTGCGGAATTTCCTCTTGCACACACAAAAGAAGGTTTGATTACGGTATCACATATCAACGAACCTTACGGGGAAGGGAGCAAACCGGTTGTCAGTATCGGAATTTCATTAAACGGTGATAATAAAAACCCCGACTGGAAAGCCCATATCCCTTATGAAAACATTGACGACGTTATAGCGGCTTTGAAGGCAGCAAAAGAGAAATATTCAAAATAAATGAGATTTTTCTTTTTTCTTTTACCGGTTTTGTTGTTTTTAGGATGTTCAAGCAAGATTAACCTCGCTGATTACAGGCCCGCTTACGTCCCTAAAAACAGTGTGGCACCTGCTGATTTATCACCTAAAATAAAAAAAGTTTCTATTGTTAAATTTCCCGAATATAAATACAAAAATTTAAACTTGAGCCAAAATGCAACCCATAGGCTCAATTTTTTGCTTCAAAATTCAAAATTCGTAAAAATTTTGAGAATAATAAATGAAAACCAGATAAAGGATGAAATAAAAGCCGCCGAAATAGCAAAAGAAACAAACAGCGACATAGGAGCGGATTATCTGATAAAAGGCGCTATTTTAAACGTAACCTACACACCCAAATATCACCGGGGTTATTACTATTACGTTAAAAACAAAAAAGGCGAAAAAATCATAAAATATTCGCCCCCCTATTATTCATACGAAGTGTGCACCCAAATAAACATACAAATACTTAAACTGCCGGAAATGCAAAGTAATTTCGACAAAATTTTCAGTGGGTGTTCGTATTATTCGGATAATGTGCCATATATGAAATTTTACCCCGATTTAATACTTAAATCGCTAAATAAAAGCGTTGCCGATGCCTATAATTGCGTTAAAAAATTTTTTGCCCCCAAAGGATATATTTATGAAGTGAGAAAAGACGGGGACGACTTTATTGCAAAAATAACACTCGGGAAAAATCAGGGTATGAAAGAAGGTATGAAACTGAATATTTACGATTTAAAAAAAGACCCACTGAGCGGAAAAACGGAAAAATACAAAATAGGCGAAGGAGAAGTGAGCAACATAATTTTTGAAAACTCCTGCTGGATTACGGTGGATACGGATGATGGAAAGTTAAAAATAGGAGATATGGTGGAGCCTAGTTTCGATACTTCTTTTTGGGATCTGTTTAGATGAAAAAGTGGTTGTTTTTAATAATACTGATATTTTTATCCGCATGCGGAAGTCCGGAAATTCCTAAATGGTATGTAAACACACCAAAAGATAACTCCCTTTATTTTTACGCAGCGGCGGAAGGCTATTCCAAACAAAACGCAATCAAAAACGCCTTAAACGACATTGCCTCAAGAATTAACATAAAAATTTCCTCCAATTTCGTAATCAACAAAGGAATTCACAACCAAAAAACATACAGTGAAATTTATCAGCAGATAAACACCCAAATTTCAAACGTCGGTTTTAACAACTACGAAATATTAAAAACCGAAAAACAGGATGACAAATATTATGTGCTTTTAAGGGTAAACAAACAAAAACTCATTCAAAATTTAAAAACAAAAATCAAAATAAAACTAAACACCATCGATTTTAATAACGGCAGTGCCATAAAAAACGTCATTTACGCATATCAAACACTCTTCAAACTCAAAAAACTAAAAAGCGACGTTTTTATACTTGAATCATTAGGCCTGAATATTAACAGTTACCTTAACACCATACAAAACCTTGAAAAAAAGGCACTGAGTATAATAAAATCCACCGGTTTTAAAATTGTCTCCGATAAATTCAAAACCCCTGCAATTCAAGCGTTCTCAAAATATTTAATAATTTCCGACAATGCCAAAAATATAATAAAAATAAAAATCAAAATTCAAAAACATCTTTTGTTCGAAAGCTATATAATCACCGCAAAAGCCACTATTACGCTTGATAAACCGTATACCCTTTCGTTTTTAAGCAAATCGGTATCCTCATACAAAGAAGCGGAAAACTTTGCAAAAGAAGAATACAGACTAAGACTTTTGAAACTTTTAAAAAATATTTTTAAAATCAGTGTTTTTTAATCTTGGCAAAATAAAACCCGGAATATGCGCCTTTTGGTAAAATTCTGACGGTTTTAGACACATCCGGATGATACTTTTTACCTTCCCACTCCGTTATGCCTTTTTCCTGACTTTGAAAAATTTTTCTCCAAAAACCAACTACAAGAAACAATAAAGTAAGTATTTTAGGGAGTTTTAAAGAAAAACATCAATTTTTTAATAAAAAATATAGGGACAATAGTGTTAT
>Ga0256838_1001484_pt1 | contig 11007 bp, 13 predicted proteins | sample 4571419metaG_FD_185978 | JGI IMG/M metagenome (GOLD analysis project Ga0256838, IMG submission 185978) | Hydrothermal vent microbial communities from Guaymas Basin, Mexico - 4571-419 | ecosystem: Environmental > Aquatic > Marine > Hydrothermal vents | place: Mexico: Guaymas Basin | collected... | reverse complement strand
AATAAACGCACTTATACAACCAGCAGAAACAGGCGATCCAGTTTCATGCATTTGTAGCCGTGTCGATCGTTCTAAGCACGCTTTGAACCATTTTGATCTGGCAATTAGTATCTTATTGCCATTTTTGTCACGTTTGAATTGATTTTGACTATCAACAGCATAAATTGGGGGGGTATAATTACAATGGCTAAAAATAAATAATTATAAAGTTACACAATTAACTCTTACTAGACATGTTGACGTAACATTTCACGTTCACGATTGTAAATTCGTAACCGATGAATATCTTCCTTATAATCAAGATAGGTGTCCCAAGCAGTTCCATTATCCTCAAAATTATCCCTTGGATGATTTGCAAGCAAGGAAGATAATTCTTGACGTTGTTGATCGGTCAAAGCCAGTTCTGGTTTGACAACTGGAAACATTAACCAGTTACATGCTTCAACATCGGGAAGTTTTTTATCATAAGCTCGTCCCAATACATGTGCAAGAATCCAATGACCATTTCGATTGGTGGTTAAAACAGCATTGTAAAGAATGAAATCTTTACCACCATGAGTTTGACGATTACATTTTAATAATAACCGGTAAAGAACAACCAACTCATCCCTCAAAGAGACTTTTGGACTAGGATGAGGCAATTTCATGCGGCAATCCAAAGATTCTTTCACTTCAAGTTGATAGCGTCCAACAAATGTCTCCAATTTAACAAACTTCTTCAAATGGGCAGACACTTCACCTGCAGCTAAATCACGCGGATCAAAATCTTCAGAGTTGACCCATGTCTCAATCCTAAAAAAAATATGAATAAAGTTTAAACGCTCATAAACTTACTTATCCATTGTTTCAACGTGATCTTGAAATTCTGGACTCAAGATTTCTAATTCGTTTGAATATAATGAAGATAAATTTTCATTATCAAATCCAGCTTTCGGTGACGATACTGACCAAGCTGACAAATTTGATTCAGCTTCAGCTTCATCATATGTTTCAACTTTTTCAATATTATTGGAACCAATAGAAGAAGCTGGTGAAGCAGTTGAACCGCTTACATTACTATTCGGTCTTCTAGCTCCCAGACGTGCCAAACGGACTAATTGAGTATCAACTTGGTATGACCTCTCAGATTCGGACGGGATACTAGTTCCATCAGAATCATTATTTTTTGACTTTGTTTGTCCAGTTCCATCCAATTCAGGAATAAATTTTGCTGGATCAAATGTTGGAAATTCACTTGTTAGCAACGGTTGTTGTAACCAAAAGTTGTAAGTCGGGGTATTTTGGGATCTTGAATCACAACGTACCATCGTATACTGAATTTTTATCATTATTATAAAGAGACATTCAAGGGTGTCCCCATGCTCAAAAACATTTTCCACATCATGAGTCGAAAAATGGACTCATAAATGGGACGAAACAATTTTCCATTTGAAAATTTAAGAGGTGTGAAATGTATTTGAGGACGAGGACACCCTAAAAATTTTTTCAAAAAATAAAAATAAGGGTGTCCCCGTCCTCAAATACATTTCACACGTCTTAAATTTTCAATCGGAAAATTGCTTCGTCCCATTTATGAGTGCGTTTTCCCCCTCAAAATTTTACAAATAATTTTCGATACAGGGACACCCTTGATGATATCGGATTAAAATCATTGCCATAATGCATTGTATTTACCTTTTCAGTTTCAAATGGACATCCATCCATTCCATCACCCTGAGAATCCTTGCTTAACTGGGTGTAATAATTCGATACCATCACCTTGGTCTTTTTAATTGAAAAAATAGGTAATGGTTCACTACCACTTGACATAGTTGACGTAGTTGTAGTGGTCAAACCACCAGAAGAAAACCACTCAAAACGTCTATCTCTTGAAGTACTAGTTGCATCCAATGTAGTACCAGTCAAATGCATAGATATATCCTCCAATGTCGTGAAAGTAGACGACAAAACAGATTCATCATTGGTTTCCGGTGTTTTCAAGCCAATACCTATTTCAAGCTGATTGGAATTGTCAGCATCTGGAAAAATATGGTATTTTGCCTCATTATTGAATATTTTTTGTGGATCAACACCACCTAATACATGGCATGGATAAGGATTCTCAACTGGCATAGAAATAGTTCGAACTGCTTCATTTTTAGACCAGTATCGACTACCATGTCCGATATCCACCAGCATGGTCCAATCAATTGCCTTAGTTATTATATAATGATTATTAAATATAATATAGAATACCTTGTAAAAATTGATTGATCTCTTAAACCATTCAAGGTTTAAACCAGTTACACGACGGAAATAGTGATTTGGTTCATCCAAATCAAGTTGTTCATTTTGATTGACAACAAAGGGCATGAGATTCGGAAAAAGTTCATTTGTTAACCTGTTCATCAATTCCCGAGAGACGCTAGGATCCAAACTTCGACGATTACTGTCCAAAACTTGAGCCAAAAATTCAATACATGCCCTAATCGAAAGGGTATCATTAGCAGCATTCCAATCTTGATCAATGATTTTGTAAAAATATTGATTGACATGAATATAATTCCTTTCTTCTAACATGGACGTTCTAAAGATCCTCATGATCATTGGGCAGACCTTAAAACAGATAATAACTATTATTCATATTGATTGAATTTTAAATAATGATGTCCATGTCAAAAAAATGATTCTGTAATCGAATCTACCATTGGAAAAGTTCCAGTAATGCATGCATATTATATAATCATACCATAACCAGTCATTAATGAAATTAGGGCGTGTTGGCTCGACTGGTTGAATCAAAAGTAACATTATAAAATAAATCATTTTGACAAGAGACTTATCACCAATGAGCTTACAAGAAATTTTACATATTTCATTTCAGATTGTTAAAAATGTCCGAAAAGGAAGATATTTACAAGCGTACCCTTGCAAAAATGTTTGAGGGCGCAAAGGCAGAAAACAAGGAATTCAATGAGCGTCTAAAAATACGCAAACAATTGAAGCAACACTTGGAGGTTTTGATTCTTTAATATTCAAACCATTCATTTTTATTTAGTTTTTGCTCCGAATGAAGTTGAAACCAAGAGGAAAAAAAATGGTTGAAGAAAAACTATCCAAGTTAACAAAGTATGGCGAATCATGGACATTGGAGAATTTGAAATCTACTCTTGAATACTACATGTCAACTTTCCTTACAAAATATCTTCAAGATTAAAGCCATTGTAAGCTTTAACACCATTTTCCTGTGTTATTTCATACATGAATAAATCGGTCAAAAATGGACTTACTAATTGTCTTTAAAATAATATCATTATATCAAAAAAAGGTTTCCTACGGGTTCTTTTTTATTGACATGTACCTCCTAGCGTTTTTTGATATTTTTGGGGTTTTTTTAAGTGGAGAATCGTTTGCTGCTAATGAAAAATTGGAAAGTCATTTTTTTAGATGTAAACCCGATTTATCAACCCATACAAAAAGAAACATATGCCTATGGCATATGCTTCGATTATATTAGTTGGTTTTTCCCAATTCCTGATATCGAATATCATTGATATATGGGTGGGGGGCTCCAATTTTGGGTCTGACTACCTGTTGGCTACAGACACGCCCCCTAATTAATGCAAAAGAATATCGATTTATATATCTGAAATCGATTTATATTAATTTGACAAACATTTATGGCGCGTGGTCAAATAGTGTATGGTAGGCCAGAATGTTTAAAAATCAAAAAATACTAGGGAATACATATCAAAAAAAAGAACACGTATGAAACCTTTTCGATATGACATATAACTTACCGTATTTCTCCAAGTAAATTTACTTGGGACCCCAATTGCTGGGTGAGTTTCTTTCTCAGAGGCATCAGCTGATGCAGGAAATCCAGAAATAGATGTTCCAGCATTACTACCATCACGGGCTGACATGCTTTCATTGCTGTCAGAATGACGATGACCACCGATTTCAAAGCTTTTATCACTAGATAAAAATCCAGAAATGGAACTATTGGCCAATGATTCATCCAAAGTTCCACCAAATATGGCAGTCTCGAGGGCATCCACAATATCATCAGGAGATGTTCCATTCGGGAAACATTCCATAAAATTTTTATACGGAGGGGCTATCCAATCAGCCATCCTAATTTAAAATTTAAAAATTTCAAATATAAATTTTTTCTAACCTTTACTTTTTGAGATTTTTCACTTCTGTAAAACGAAATTTCAAAAATGATAAAATTTCACATGTTCTAGAATAATTAACGACGGAACAGTTCCGCCATTATAAAATTTTTGAAGAAAAAACCCGAAACTTGCGATCCTTTTAAAAATAATTCACTTAAAAAGATCAAATAAACAAAAATATTTATTGTTTATGTCATGTTTTTCTAAGATTCCCTATCAGCCATGACAAAAATCATAAAAAAAATTAAAACTATATTATAATATATCCCAGAATTCGAAATTTCATTAAGTACTGTTTCTAGAATTAAAATAACTTCACCATAAAAGTTCCTTGAAATTTCAAATTCGTTATTTTACTATAAAACGACGTTCCATTCAATTCTTGATGCGGGACGTGTTCGTAGTTTACATTAAAGTTCACAGTCGAACCCTAATGGAGTCCCCAACACGCATGAAATTTGCGTTAACTTCATATAAATTTCATAAATAATAAAACAACTCACAAGTTGTTTTCCATGAAATTGATTAATCTTTTTAAAACAATAGTGTTTCCTTCCTCATTCCTTTGATACCTGGAATCTTTGTTGATTTATAAATATTAAAATGAATTTCATTAAGGGTGTCCCCGTCCTCCATAACATATCTAACATCTATACTAGAAAAATGGACTCAAAAATGGGACGAAGCAATTTTTCGATTCAATAATTAAGACGTGCTAGATGTATTTGAGGACGGGGACACCCTTATATTTTTTTTCAAAATAAAAATAAGGGTGTCCCCGTCCTCAAATACATCTCACACGTCTCAAAATGTGAATCGAAAAATTGCTTCATCCCATTTATGAGTCCATTTTTCTAGTATAGATGTGAGAAAGGTTATGGAGGACGGGGACACCCTAAAAATTTCATCATACACAAAAAATTTTGTGTCAATTATAAAATTTGAATCACGTGATACAAATATCAAACGACTTGTTACATCATTTTATTCAATTTAATATACAAAAACACAGTTTATATATTTTCAAGTCAATAAATATTGCTGCTGAAATGGCCGAACGAGATGACTTCACTCATCTCATATGGGATGACGAATCCAACTTAGATAATCTCATAGAGACCATCGGTTTATTGATCATGGCATCTTCATTTCGAAACAATATCCGATATCCAGAAGATATAACAGGCAAGTATAAATAATATTAATGTGCCAGATTGCTTAAAATACTTGAAAATAACCAACATTCAGTTGAACGAGCATTCCAATTATTGTTGCAAGGATACGATGCCGGAAGAGTCCAACTGCAAAATTTAGCCCCTCGAGGAGACGGCTTCAATGAATGGATGAATTATTACCAATTAGTCTTGTTTACCTATCACAGCAGCCTGCCAGGACTTTTCCCTCCACGACGAAATTAAATCGTCCAGCTCCGATTTATTTTATTTTGATTACCTTGCAAAGAATGATATTCATTATAGAAGGACAATTAACTCAAACTTTAAGTTTATTGCCTTTCTATACCAATATCATCCTTTACAAGAAACAACAAGATGAAATATATCGTCGAGCTACCTATTTCTGCCTTTCGGGACTGAAATAAACATCAAACCCCATCTAATAGCCTCTTATTTCAATTATCATGCAAAAAAAAGACAAATTAACAAGCGACAAGATTTATTGAAGTCTTTAAATATCAGGGAAGCCAGGATTTGGAATCATAACTCGCTTGTGACCTGGGCAAAATATCATTGACAGTGTATATCAGCTGGCAGTTGTATTGAAAAAAATTAGCTCAATGTTATGAGCCATGCCATGTAACTTTTTTTGAAAGTTTATTTCTTGAAACCCATTTGGGTTAGGAAAACTTCTTCGTCTTTTTCTTTCTGAAGACGCTTCTTATGCATTTCGACCATGTTTACAGCTTGAACAGACGTCATTCTTGTCTCAAGAATGAACTGTTTCTGATCCTTTCATGGTTCAAAAAGTTATATAGGGATGTATAGCCCAAAACCATTTCATTTTAATAATACAAAATATAGTTTTGGCCTATCTAACATGAATATTATGAACCATTCCAAAAAAAACTTCATGATGTCTGCGTCAGAAACTTTGTTTTTTCTTAAATTACTTCGTAATCGTAAGAAAAAATATTTCTCCTCTTGTTCTCGTCTTTCATCTGGATCTTCCCGAATAGGGGAACGGCTACCACTAAAGCAAGTTTTATTTCTCAATATATAATACCGAATCATACCTGTAGGTTTCATCAATAATTGAACCATCTTCTTGTTGAACCATCAACTGTGGTCGGTGATGACGAATGTAATTGAAGAGATTTGTACAGGCAGCTTTGAGATATAATATCTCACGTCTTACCATGGTTCAATAATCTATTAATTTGACAAAATAAAAATATTATTGACCAGTTCCTAGATACTTGCATGCTTTTATTCAGATGCAAGAGAAATCTTAGATTTATTGCCAATTTGACATCCGGATCAAGCATCACATAATTGGTTGTCATCCGGTCTTTCTCCAATAAATGCCCAGTGGCACTTGAAATTGTTTCTTATATGGTTTTATGAGAAAGATTCATGAATTCACTTAGCAAAATAAAACCAATCCTTTGCTGTAATTCCATCGAACCATGCGAACAACTAGCGTCTTACGTATTATCGTTGTTGGGTATTCACCAATAACAATACCATAATGAGCTGCTTGAATTTTCAAATAACGCATGAGCTCAGATCCTCTTTTGGGCCCCCATTCAGTTGATCCAGGTCCTTCAAATGGTCCCTTTATAGGTTTGAAAATTGAAATCATAAATTTTAAAACTGATTTCATTATAAAACTAGTTCAAAACCTTCCAATTGTTTACCCTTGAGCAATGCAGCTTGAATAAGTACTTTGGTATTGGGGTACCGAAACAGAGCTTTTTTTCGTGTACGGCCATCTGCTCGAAGTTGCTCCAGATACATCTAGATTAAAATTTTAAAAATATACAATCCATTAAAAACTTACTCTTATCAGGTCATAAGGCCCAAATCGAAGACCATCCCATTTACCAATAACACCATAGGCATTCCTGGACTTCCGAGTATCTTTCTTTGTGCTAATAAGTTGTGGATCCCTATAGCAATAGGGAATCTCACCACGAACAAACTTGATATCACAAATTCGCGTTTTCCCAATACGCTCGTTTGAGCTGAAAAATTTAATTTTTTAAAGTTTTTTTAAATTATAATTACCGGTCTCCATTGAAAATTCCAAACAAAAAATATACCAAATGCGACACGAGTTTCCAATGGACCGGAATGTTCAACTTTTTCGCCTTTATGGGATTGATTTATAAATATATATATGTTATATCTTGATTACTAAGAATTATTTCAAATCAAGTCAAAAAATTCAATCCTTCCTTTTCCATTATTGCTTGAGGCAATTTGTTAACAAGTGCATCCAGGTCAGCATCCGACATGCGAATAGTCTCATCCTTGAAAATACAATCATCCCTTTTCTTATCCTTCTCAATATTTTGCCTAAACAAAATTTAGAAATCCATTTCACAATGACAAGTAAAACTTACACATCTTTCAAGGCTTGTCGGATGATTCTTTTATTATTGGGACTATTCATGATTGTGAATAATTCATTGTTCACATCACCAACAAATGCAAGGATATTGCCTCGATGTGTGGCAAGAGAATCGGCTTTGTAATCAGATCCATCGGATTTCTAAAAGTAAATCAAAATTTATAAAATGATTATTGCTAATTACCTTGGCATATATTATCCAAAGCTTCAAGATTTCAACTGCAACTCTTGGTTCAACAAGATCATTCACAAATGTATCATCAAAAGTTGACCCTTTGTATAGAGCCAATTTCGCAGCCATGTCAGTTTCATTCTTGGTAGTTGGTTTTGGAAGCTCTATGTTCCATAGAACATCTTCCATCCATGTTTTTATCCTAAATAATTTTGAAAACAAGAATCAAAAATAGTTCAAAACTTACAAATTGACTGAATGCCGTTGATCATAGACGTATTTGGCTTTTTTTCCAAGCTCTTGTTGAGTCTTAGTTCCCAATTTGATAGCACGTTTGGAACCACCTTGGGTAACAATCTCTTGAGTATCACCCCATTCAGTTGTCGAAACCTTGGCAACATCAGCAGACTTTTTTGAAGCAGCTTTTTTTGAAGCAGGTTTTTTAGATGTATTTTTTTTCTTGTCAGTTTTCGATGGGCCAGGCTTCTGATCTTCAATATATTCAAGACTATAATCCTCATCATCGGATTCACGACGATCTCTTTCATCGGGAGCTAGAATTGCATCATCCTCGAACTCGTCATCAGATAGTATAACATTATATTCGAGATTATAATTTTGACGTTGACCAAACATAAATTCCATGTGTTTATCAACCTGCATATCATCAGCGTATTCAGGCTCATCCAAATAACCAAATCGTGTTTTTTCGGGTTCACATCCAAAAAATTTCACTGGTGCGACTTTGACAGTCTTCTTAGCTGAAGACTTCTTCGAAGAATCTTCCTTGCCAGAAGACTTTTTGATACAGCCCTTCTTCACAGGTTCAACATGAACTTTATCTTTAATTTCTTGTGAAAGATTTTCAACTTCACGATTAGCATCAGGCTTCTCTTTTTGAGACGATTGAACAAGTCCTTCTGCGTGGAACTCTTCATCAGACTCAACGTCCATGCTTGCATCAATACCAGGTATATTACCTTTCAGTACTTCACATGAATCCAATTCTTTCCCTTCAGGTTCGCCAAACAGAATCTTCTCAGCTTCAAGAGACGGTACCATTTCAGATAAATCTTCAACGGACACATCTGGCAACCTACGCTTCTTCTTTCTTGGTTCATAATCAACATTCTTTCTTGAAGCCTTCTTCGTCTGAATATCATTCGATTTCTTCTTGCCAAGACCATCATCACCTTCATTAACTTTCGATTTCTTCAAGTGCATTCCTTTTTCATTTTCCTTTTCATTCTTCTTGGTCTTCTTGCTAACCTTAGCCACAGCTATCTTTCTAGAACTTGTACCAGTAACATTTGACTTCAGCTTGCCATCATTCAATTCATTCTTGAACGCGATCAATGACCCTTTCTTCTTTCCAAGTGTCTCCTGTTGCTGATTGTTTTCTTTCAAGGTTTTCTCCACAATAGCTTGACTAGCTAAATTATCGAATTCTTCAGAGTTGCTCGATTTCCAAAAACCATCGTCATCAACACTGGTAAGACCAGGTTCAATAACAGCAGGTTCCTCACATGACTTCTTCAGCTTTGCTTGAGTATTAATTTGCGACACCATCAAATCGAAATTGTCTTGACTGTCACTTATTTCAAATCCATCAGCATCCAGGGCAACAGAATCATTTTTTACAAGATCAACTTTGTCCTCCATCGCTGCTTCAGATGGCCCAGCAACTTGATTATTTTCCTTTTTCTATTAAGGTTTAAAATTATGCATTTTAATCAAGTAATTACTACATTTATAAACATTCCTGAGAGCCAGACAATTTAAAATTCCAATCGTCGTCCCACGTATCATCAATCAGTTCAGCACCATCAGGATCAGCCTGGGAATTTCTCTTCTGTTTCTCTCTAGCTTTTTCAATCTGATAATTTCTGGAATTCATGATTCATTGAAAAAGGTAATTTTCAATAGAATTAGTTCAGCAGTTCATATAATGCAGAAACCTGATTGGCTGAAAAATAGGAACCGAATTAATAACCCGAAAAAATCAAACACCCTTCAAGAGAATATAATATGATATATAAATCATGATATTTGATGATTTAAGTAAAATATCAAGTATATACTATATATAGTATATATTATAAGTATTTCCATGATAAATACCATATATAATATATATATTAAAAATACTATCAATAAAATATGTTATAAATTATGACATTGTACATGTATAATACATTAAATAATGATATTATTTTTAATTTATTCTTGTGATTTTAAGAGACAAGAAATCTTCTAAAAGAGACGTCAAAAAAACCTAAAGAGGTGTTTTTGACAAAAAATTAGATTTTCTAAAGAAAATTGAAAATTGAAAAGTTAAAAATGTACGCAAATCCGACTAACTTATGACAAAAACGCTCGCCGAATTTGTCGACCTCTTATAAAAAAGAGCCGGCCTGACGGCCGGACGCTACGCTCTCTTTTTTAAAGAGGTCGCCAAATTCGACGACGTTTTTGCACAGAAGGGCGGCAGTGGTTATTGAGCAAATAAACATTCCAATTAATGACGCCTGCATGAGTGTCTTTCTTCCAAATCGACCCGTGACAAAGATCATAACTATTGTCGTAAAAATCTTAATTACTCCAACTATTACAGTCTCCAATTCTGGATTATTCATACCAGCAGATTCGAAGATTGTCGTCGAGTAAAAATGAATGGCACTTAAATGGGTTCAGAATTGAACTTGTCAAAAAGAAGAGACAACTGTTAAACTAGACCCAACCTTATACCAGTCAATTGCTGAATCATCATCATTATACAACCGGCTGCAAGCGGCTTGTAGAATGATTCGTCTTTGATTATTTTATGAAAAGGGATTGATTCTCGTCGCCCTATTGGCACTGGATTTGTATTTGCCAATTCAGACCAAATTGAATATTTTCCACGAAGACCATAATATTGACCAGCTATTTCTGCTTTTCGATGGTACCCTCGCTGTTCTTTTTACGGGCTATCAATCAGTTGAAATTTCTTCATTCAAAAACTTTCAAATGAAGAATTGGTCCGATCCTAATGAATCAGGAGAATCATATACGAAAGGAAGTATTAAAAGCTGACACACTGCG
>Ga0256838_1001482_pt1 | contig 11008 bp, 15 predicted proteins | sample 4571419metaG_FD_185978 | JGI IMG/M metagenome (GOLD analysis project Ga0256838, IMG submission 185978) | Hydrothermal vent microbial communities from Guaymas Basin, Mexico - 4571-419 | ecosystem: Environmental > Aquatic > Marine > Hydrothermal vents | place: Mexico: Guaymas Basin | collected... | reverse complement strand
TCAACCGCTTCGGCTATACGGGATTTATTCTCTTCTTTGACTATTACCCGGTCAATTACGGCTTTAATGGTGTGTTTTTTGGTTTTTTTAAGTTCGATTTCTTCATCTAGTCTGACAATTACTCCGTCTATATAAGCTCTGATGATTCCTTCTTTTCGGAGTTTCTCAATTAAATCTTGAAATTCTCCCTTTTTTTCTTTTACAATAGGGGCATAAATGATGATTTTGGCGCCTTCCGGGAGTTTAAGGACTTCATTAATAATATCCTGAGGGGTCATCTGGGTGATTTCTTTGCCGCAGAGATGACAGTGCTGGATACCTATTCTTGCATATAAGAGTCTTAAATAATCATATATTTCAGTAACCGTTCCGACGGTTGAGCGCGGGTTTTTGGACGTGGTTTTCTGGTCTATTGCGATTGCGGGGGTAAGACCTTCTATTTTATCGACTTCCGGTTTTCCGGTTTTTTGCAAAAACTGTCTTGCGTATGAGCTGAGAGATTCGATATATCTTCTCTGTCCTTCGGCATACAGCGTATCAAAAGCAAGTGTGCTTTTACCGCTTCCCGAAAGCCCCGTAAATACGATAAGTTTGTTTTTTGGTATTTCAAGGTTTATGTTTTTTAGGTTGTTTTCCCTTGCGCCTATTATTTTGATTTTATCCATTTATGCTCCTGCGTGAAATTAATTGCGAATTATACTATAAATTTAAGGAAAGTTTAAGAAATGTAAAGTTATGAATTATGAGTTATGAATTAATACCGAAACACAAAATAATTTTTACATTCAGTTCCTAATGACGGAAATTGTTTATTCTCTAAGTAGTCTTTGTAATAACAAGTCTTCTGAATTTCTGCTTGTATCGGCTACAATTAAAATATAAACCGTTTGTTTTTCAATTTTATAGATTATTCTCCATCTTTTGTATATTAATTCCCTGTATTTATTAATGCCGATTTGCTGTAGTTCAGGTACAATTCTGTATTTTAAAGGAAAGTAATATAATTTTTCGCATTTTTCTTTGAATTCGAAAAAAACTTTTTTGGCGTTTTGAATGTTTGATATTTTTATATATTCTATTATCTCTTCTAAATCTTTTTGTGCTTTTTTTGTCCAAATAACTTTATATTCATTTTATTCGAATAATTTTTTTTCTAAATTCTCAAACATTTTTTCTTGATTAACTGTATTATTGCTGTTTATGTCATTTTCGCTTTGGATAATCAATTTTAACAAAATTAAAGAATTTACTAGATTTTCATAACTTTGAATATCTTGAATAACTGCTTTTGCTTCACCGTTTTGAGTAATAATAATTGCTCTTTTGTGTTCATTTACGTTTTTAATTATATCAGCTGTTTTAGTTTTTAGGTAACTTATGGGTTTAATATCTTCGCTAAGTTTCATAACAGACCTTTTATAGATTTTTTATATTATACCAAATAAAGATATAATTTGGTGCTATTGAAACTCAATAGCCCATATGGCAAAGAAAAACACAAGCATTTCTGTTATATAAAGTTTCCATTTCGGCTGACGTTTGTAAAGTTCTTCTTTTATCTGCTGGTATTCGCTGTAGGTTAAAGTCGTAAACATTCTTTTTATGACGGTATCGATATAATCCTCCCTGTCGTCGGTTCTTAATGCAATAAAAAGATGTCTGTAAATCATAAACAGTTCAATCATAGCGATAATGATAAGCGTAATATCCACAATTTTAAGGGCTATCATTTCTACAAAAATAATTTCAAATATATAAAAAATCAGTGTATAGCCAATTAGCGGATAATGGTTTTTTATGTAATAAAGCGCAAAAAGCTTATCAGCCGCCGATTTAATTCCGAATTTTTCAAGGGTATATATTCTGTAGCCTATCAGCAGTGTTATGATTAGTTCCGTTAAAAGTTTGATATCCATTAATGTCCTTGAAAATAAAGTTTGTATGTTGTTGCGCAAAATACGAATATGTACCATACAAGCAGAAATTTTTTATGGTGTTTCGGATTGATTTTATGGTACATTTTGATACCGAAATATGTTCCGATAAGTGAGGCGATTCCAATTGTAAAACCTTTGGAATAATCGATATGTCCGGCAAGGCTTTGTGATATAAATCCCGAGACTGATGAAAACACGACAAAAAAGAGGCTCAAACTCACGGTCGTTTTTAGCCTGTAGTGTAAAAATCCCACAAGTATGGGTGTGATTAATATAGCGCCGCCCACACCTACGCTTATTGCAATCATTCCGACAAAAAAGCCGATAAAAAAAAGTTTTTTATTATCAATCGGAGGTTCGTTTTTCGGTTCCGGGACAGTTATAAAAAATCTCACAATTGCTATAAACACAAGTGTTAAAAATATAAATCCTAAAATTTCTTTTGAAGTGTGTTTTACGATATAACCGCTGAGACTTGCTCCTAAAGCGCCGCCCACGGCAAGGGAGAGGCCGTTTTTTATTTTTAAAAGCCCTTTTTTATAATTAAGGTATGATCCGTAAACCGAGCTTAACATCATTTGTGTTACACTGATGCCGACAGCCTCTTTAAATCCGAAGCCTAAAAACAGCAAAACCGGCACTAAAACGGTACCTCCCCCGATTCCGAAAAATCCGGAGGCGAAACCTACAAAAATTCCAATTATAACGGCACTTATCAAATTTAGCCTTTTTTGATAAAATTATATCATAGTAAAATAAACAAAAGGAAAAGGGATGTTTAACATTATAAAAGAGGCTGTAAAAAATTTTATGGATTCGATTGAAGCTAGAGCCGATAAATGTGATGAGGAGATTAAAGAAGGTTTTGTCAGTAAAATTTCAATAAGCGGTGATGAGAATTATGATATATACATAATAGTGCCTCATGAAAAATTGAGTTATATAGCAAATTATTATTTCGGAGATAATAACTACGATGCAAAAGATTTAACAAACGAAATTGCAAATCAGATTATAGGGAACGCAAAAATTATAGCGGCGAAAAAAAATGTTTCTTTTAATATCGGAGTTCCAGAATTTTTAGGTGAATTTGAAGGAAATATCGATTTTGACGATATGTTATCATTCAGGTTTAACGGAGATAAGTGTTTTTATATTCTGTTTAAGGGGAAATAATGGAAGAAAAAGAAAAAGATTTAGACGAGGAATTGGAAGAGTATATTCCGGATTATTCTAATCTTTTAGATACGGAAGTGTTGTTTGAAAGCGATTTAGGACGTGTGGATATTACATTAAGGGAAATTTTAGCCCTTCAAAAAGGAAGTGTTATTGATTTGCAAAAGCCTGAGGGTGAAAGTGCCGAAGTTTATATTAACGGCCGTATTATCGGCAAGGGTGAAGTTATGGTATATGAAAAAAACCTCGCAATAAGGCTTAATGAAGTGCTTGATGCGAATCAGCTTATATACTATTTGACTAAAGAACATTAGGCAAGTTGTGAAGTGGATAAGTTGTGAAGTTGTGAAGCGGATATATACCCTTCACAACTTACCTACTTAACAACTTATCTACTTAAAAAAGAAGGAGTATTTGTGAAAAAAATAATTTTTTTAATTTTAGGGGGTTTGCTTTTCGGGGCGAATCTTATTAATGTCAATTTTTTTGAAGGGAAAGGGAAAGTGGATGTGCTGCTTTCGCTTGATGAAACTTTTAAAGGTAAAGTGAGGCAGATATCTGAAAATTCATATCTTTTTACCGGAATCAGAACCGATAAAGTAATACAGAAGGAATTTAAAAAAAGCTTTATAAATTCTATTATAATTTCACCTGAAAAAAACGGGGTTAAGATAGATATAACGGCTGATTCGACATTTAAAACGTCGGTTGCGCTCACACCCGACGGATACGGAGTGAGGTTTAGAATTGTAAATAATAAACCCGCTCGAAAAACTGACGCTCAAAATACTGATTTAAAAGCATTGAGTGCTGACAGACAGAGTCTGGATACAGTGTCGTATATTGTGGGAATTACGGTTTTAATTATATTGGCGTTTGTTTTGTGGTTTTTAAAAAGAAAAGCCGTTCATCTTCCGAAATTAAAAGAAAATATGAAAGTTTTAGCCCAAAAACCTGTTGACGCTAAAAATAAAGTAGTATTATTCGAATACCAAAACAGAAAATATTTAATGCTTATCGGAAATACAAACGTATTGCTGGATGTTTTTGCAGATGATATTCCGGTGCCAAAAAACGATGTGCAGTTTGATGAAATGTTAAAACTTTCAAAAAAATACGACAATATAGAAAAATATATACAAAATGCCGAAAAATTAAAGGAGTTTGATGAAAGAATTTGATGTAATAGTGGTTGGCGGAGGGCATGCGGGAATAGAAGCTGCCCTTGCACCTGCTAGAATGGGTAAAAAAGTACTGCTTCTTACAATGCTTGTGGAACAAATAGGGGCTGCTAGCTGTAACCCGGCAATAGGAGGACTAGCAAAAGGTCATTTAGTAAAAGAAATAGACGCACTCGGCGGCGAAATGGCGCTTGCGACTGACCATGCCGGTATTCAGTTCAGGGTGCTTAACGAAAACAGGGGACCGGCGGTGAGGGGAAGCAGAGCCCAGATAGATATGGACAGATACAGGGTATATATGCGAACGGTATGTCTTAACACTCCGAATTTGACGATTGCTCAGGAAATAGTTGACGAAATAATCGTAAAAAACGGTAAGGTAAAGGCAGTTAAAACAAATCTTTTAAACGAATACAAAACAAAAGCTTTGATTCTTACTACCGGGACTTTTATGAGGGGAATTATGCATTTCGGTCCCGTTAAGCTTGAGGGAGGAAGGTTTCATGAGCTTCCCGCTAAAAAAATAAGTAAATCCCTTGAAGATTTGGGATTTAAACTCGAAAGGCTCAAAACCGGGACTACCGCAAGGATTGACGCAAGAAGTATAGATTTTTCGAAAATGGAAATTCAGCCAGGAGACGCTAACCCCAAACCTTTTTCTTTCAGGACGGATAAAAAAACTTTTAATCCGACACAATTGCCGTGTTACATAACATATACGAACGAAACGACCCACGACATTATTAAAAGCAATTTCCACAGAGCCCCTCTTTTTACGGGTCAGATTGAGGGGGTAGGACCTAGATACTGTCCGAGTATTGAGGATAAACTAAATAAATTCCCCGATAAAGAGCGTCATCACGTATTTGTAGAGCCTCAAACAAAAGAAGCCACCGAATATTATCTAAATGGGCTTTCAACCTCTCTTCCTATGGACGTTCAGGAAGACTTTATCCATTCAATTCCGGGGCTTGAAAACGCTAAAATAGTAAGATTCGGATACGCGATTGAGTACGATTTCATACAGCCGACAAACCTTAAGCACTCTCTTGAAACAAAAGAAATAGAAGGGCTTTTTTTTGCGGGACAGATTAACGGAACTACCGGATATGAAGAAGCGGCGGCGCAGGGTATAATGGCCGGAATCAACGCCGCACTTAAGATTGAGGGTAAAGAACCGATTATTTTCAGAAGGGATGAAGCGTATATCGGGGTATTAATCGACGATTTGGTCACAAAAGGAACGAACGAGCCTTATAGAATGTTTACAAGCAGAAGCGAATACAGACTGTTACTCAGGGAAGATAATGCGATTTTAAGACTTGCGGACTACGGGCATGAGCTTGGGATTTTGGATGATAAAACATATGAGAGGGTTTTGAAATTAAGGGAAGAGATAAACAAGGGTATGAAAATCCTGAATGAAACGTTTGTAACACCTAACAAACAGATAAACGCTCTTCTTGAAGAAATGGGCGAAGAGAAAATTCAAAGCAAAATGGAAATAAGAAAAATAGCGGGACGCCATACGTTTAATAAAGAAAAACTTTTAAAACTTGCTCCTGAATTTAAAAATTTCAGCGAAGACGCGCTTGAGCAGATTTTAATAGATGCAAGATACCATCACTACATCGAAAGACAAAAAGCGCAGATTGACAAAATGAAAGAGATGCTGAGTGTAAAAATTCCTGAAGATTTTGAGTATCAGGGAATTCCTGGACTCAGCCGCGAAATTGTTGAAAAGCTTGAAAAATTCAGACCTCCTACGCTTTTTGCTGCGAGTGAGATAAGCGGTGTAACACCTGCGGCGATTGACATTATTCATATGTATATTAATATGAGGAAAAGAAGAAGAGGAAGAGATGGGGAAGAGAAAAGGTGAAAGAAGGTGAAAAGGGTGAAAGATGGTGAGGTATATAAGAGACAAAGAAATTGAGCGAAAAATAATAGATTATTTAGCAAGCAAAGGCGCTAAAAAAATTGAAATTTTCGGTTCGTACGCAAGGGGCGAAGATTATAACGATATCGACGTAATTGTGGAGTTTGAAAAAATTAAAGGAATGGAATTTTTTTCATACGGAAGTGAATTAAAGCGGCTTATTAATAAAGATGTTGATGTTTTAACTTTAAACAGTATCAGCGAAAAAATATTGCCGTATATTAAAAAAGACAAAAAGGTTATATATGAAAAAACCTAAAGAAGATAAAGTTTATTTAGAACATATAGAAGAGTTTTGTGATGATTTGAAAACATATTTGTATGAAATAGAAAATTTTGAAACATTTAAAAAAAACAAACTTTATCAGGATGCCGTAATTAGAAAAATGGAGATTATAGGAGAAGCTGCAAGTAATATTTCCAAACTGTTTAAAGAACAATATTCCTTTGTTCCATGGCAGTTGATGAAAGATATGAGAAACAGATTAATTCATGGTTATTTTGGTGTTGATTTAAACATTGTTTGGTATATTTTGACTAACGAAATACCAGTGCTTCATGAGCAGATTAAAAAAATCATAAAGGATTTGAGTTGATTTATATATATGTATATACAGCTGATAAAGAGAAGTTTGAAAGAATAAAAAAAGCGGTTGAGGTTGCTAAAAATTTAGATGAAACTCCGGTGTTTTGCGTAAACGACCTTGAAGCGATAGAAGAAGTCAGAAAACACGGGTTTAAGGCGATGAATGTGGATGCCCTGCAGGATTTATTCAATCTAAGTGATGGAAGTGATACGTTTTATATATTAACGCCGGAAGATACTACGTATTTGAAGGCGGCGTTTGCAAACGTAAAAGAAATTTAATGGGGAGAATTGAAAATGGAGAATAAAAATCAGGAAAAACCGTTTAATTTCGGTAAGTTTATGCTCGGGATACTGATAGGGTTTGTCGTATTGACCGGAATTGTTATTCTTGTGCCTTATTTTTTAATGAAGTGATATTAAAGTAAAACCTGCTTCCTTTTCCTTTTTTACTCTGAATTTCCAATTTTGTTTTGTGAAGTTTAAGTATTTTTTCGACTATTGCAAGACCGAGTCCTAAAGAATTGTCCCAGTCGTTTTTGGCTATGCGGTAGAATTTTTGTTTGATAAGTTCTGTTTCTTTTTCATCAATGCCTTTTCCTTTGTCTATTACTTCAAAATTATTGTTTATGTTTACGGTTATTTTGTCTTTTGAATATTTAAGTGCGTTTGAGATGAGGTTGTAAATAACCGTTTCGATTAACGTTTTATCTGCGTAGATTTCGGTTTTTTTGCAGTTTAATATGATTCTGTCGCTGTTAAAACTCTCAATTATGTTTTTTGCAGTGTCGCACAGGTCGAATTTGCTGAATTTCACCTTTACCTTTTCATTTTCTAGTCTTGTAATCAGGTATAGTCTGTCGATAAGAGTGTTCAATCTAAGGGTGTTTTTCTGGATTTTATTTAAAAATTTTCGCTCTAAATCCGGCGGCAGGGATGTGTTTAAAATAGTTTCTATATATCCGTTTATAATTGATATCGGGTTTTTAAACTCATGCGAAATTGCGGAAATCAGCTCGTCTTTTGATGAATTTAATATTTTTAGTTTTTTGTTTTCTTTTTTTAAGCACCTGTTTTCCTCTTTTAGTTTTTCAATTTTCTCTAATTCTTTTGAAAAAAACAGTTTTTTTAAAAAATTCTCAATTCTCAATTCTCAATTCTCCATTATTTAAGTTTATACCCCACACCCCTGACGCTTTCTATAATGCCGCCTATTTTGTGATTGAGCCTGTTAATTGCCACGTTTACGCTTTTTTCGTTTGTTATATCAAGTTCTTGCATAATTTCTTCACGGGTTAGCGTTCTTTTTTGATTTTTAAAAAACAGCTCAAGCAGCCGAAATTCTGCAGGTGTGAGGGGAATGTCAATATTTTTGTGTGTAAGGGTGCGGTTGTTTAAATCAAGATGATAATCTTTATATGAAATAACATTAGCCGAAATATTATAGCGTTTTAAGACGGCTTTTATTCTTGCAAGTAACTCTTTCATATTAAACGGTTTTGTTACATAATCGTCCGCACCTCTTTCAAATCCTTCTAAAATATCGTCTTCATCCGATTTAGCTGTAAGGAAAATAACGGGAATGTTATACCCTTCTTTTTTTAATTCTTTTACAAAAACGCTTCCCTCAATCCCCGGAAGGTTTCTGTCAACTATCAGTAAATCCGGGTTTTCTTCAATTATAAAATCTTTTACTTTTTTTGTGTTTGTAAAACCTACGGCGTCATAGCCGTTTTGCTGCAAAGTAAATTCAAGAAGTTCAAGTAAATCCTCTTCATCCTCTATTATTGCAATCGTTATCATTCTCAATTCTCCATTCTCAATTCTCAATTAAAGTTCAAGTCCCTCTTTTGCAAACAAAAGGTATGAGGCTATCGTTTTTGCACTGTCGCTGATTCTCTCAAGCCTTTTTGCAACGTTTAAAATTTTCAAAATTTCGTCAATGTCGTTTTTTTGTTTAACTTCGATAACAAGTTCTTTATATATTTCATCCGCTATTTTTTCATAGCTTATAATACTCGAGTATGCGTCTTCAATGGTGTCGCCTTTTACGGCAAGTTTAAGGGTGTCTATTGTTGAGAGGGCGTTTTGGTAGAGCGCTTCTATTTTTTCATCTTCAAAATCGTATTTTTTAATAAACGCTTTTGTAGATTTTTTAATTTTGGCAAGAAACGAGCTTATTTTCAGATACGCCACAACTTCTCTTAAAAACTCGCCCTGAGGATGAAATAGTGCTAAAAATTTAATAACCTCGTTGTCGAATTCTTTTAAATCGATTAAAAAAAACTCTTCTGTGAGCTCTTTTTTTTGAAGTGATTCTTCAATAGCTTCAATGTATCTCACAAATTTATTATTTATGTTGTTTAGAGCCTGTTCGAATGAGCTAAGCATTTAAATCCTTTTTTCAAAATTATATCATTAATATATAAAGCGGTTTGTTATTGAAATGTTATTGAATGTTACCGAAATGTTATTTTGTTGTTTTACAATTTCGCAAATCAAAACAAGGAGAGATTATGAAAAAATTAATTTTAGGTGCCCTTATGGCAGTCAGTTCATTTGCTTATACTATAAACGGGACAGGTGCGTCATTTCCTTATCCTGTATATAAACAGTGGATAAAAAGTTATTATCAGGCTACCGGAAACAGAGTAAATTACACTGCAACCGGGAGCGGGACGGGAATTAAGGAAGTCGCATACAGACACGTAAATTTTGGGGGAACTGATAAGCCTTTAACCCCCGCGACGCTTAAAAAAGCAAAACTTTACCAGTTTCCGACGGTTGTTGGAGGTATAGTTTTCGGATACAATATTCCGGGCGTAGATAACCTTAAACTTTCAGAAGCTGCGATTGAGGGAATTGTGCTTGGAAATATCAAATACTGGGACAATCCTTTAATAGTTAAGTACAACCCTGATGCAAAACTTCCTCACAAAAAAATAATATTTGTTCACAGAAGCGATAAATCGGGGACTACATTTAATTTTACATATTATTTAAGCAAAATGAGCAAAACCTGGAGGGCGCATTTCGGAGCAAGAAAACTGATAAACTGGCCTACCGACGCGGACGGAAGAGGAATTGCCGGAAAAGGAAATTTCGGTGTTAGCGCCGCAATTAAAACAAATGAATATTCAATAGGATATGTGGATTATGCGGACGCTAAGAAAAATTCACTTAAAATGGCCACAGTCGAGGCGGCTGACGGAAAATTCGTTTCACCTACATCTGAAAATTTCGCACAGGGTGCCAAATATGCGGGGTTTGAACCTAAAAAAGATTTTTATAAAATAATCGCTTACCCTAAAAAAGGATATCCTATTATCGCATCAACGTTTATTTTAGTCCCTCAAGAAAAAATTAACGACGACAAAAAAGTGATTGCGTTTTTTGATTACGCATACAAAAACGGTGACGCCGCCGCAAGTAAACTCGGATACATTCCGCTTCCTTCAAGTGTAAAAGCACAAATCAGAAAATACTGGGCGGAGAAAGGGATAGCTCCTTTAAAATAAAGGACTTTAAATCCAATTCATTTTTTATAAAATTTTAAAAATTAAAGGTGTTGAATGGAATTGTTTTTTAAAAAGATTTCTTCACTTAGTGCTACGTTGATTCTTGTTTTATTGTTGGCAATATTTGTTGTGTTGTTTATCTACGCTAAACCCGCAATTAAAGAATACGGACTTAATTTTGTATTTGACCCTAGATGGGACGTAACCGTTGAGATTGACAATAAACAAAAGATTGATAACACAGCAAACAATACTGTTTCTAAAAACATATCCGCCGACAATGAAGATGCAGCCATTCCCCAGGACAGTGAAGATATTGCCATACCGCAGGATGATGACATTAATATACCTCAAGACAGCGATGATATATCCATACCGCAGGATAATGACGATATAACCGTTTCTAAAATGCATTCGGATACAAAAGTAATTTACGGGGGATTGATACCTATAATCGGTACGGTATTTTCCACAATACTTGCAATGCTTTTTGCCGTTCCTATCGCTATGGGAATTGCGGTGTTTTTAAGTGAAATCGCACCGCCTTTTATTTCAAAGCCTGTAAGTGTAGCCATAGAGCTGCTTGCGGCTATTCCGAGTATTATATACGGAATGTGGGGGCTTTTTTATTTCGGGCCTCTTGTAGCTAAGATTTTTGGAGGAAGCAGCGT
>Ga0256838_1001478_pt1 | contig 11030 bp, 6 predicted proteins | sample 4571419metaG_FD_185978 | JGI IMG/M metagenome (GOLD analysis project Ga0256838, IMG submission 185978) | Hydrothermal vent microbial communities from Guaymas Basin, Mexico - 4571-419 | ecosystem: Environmental > Aquatic > Marine > Hydrothermal vents | place: Mexico: Guaymas Basin | collected... | reverse complement strand
GAGGGTTGTGATGAATCTTAATGAGATCAAAGAAACCAAAAAAGGAATTTTCTCAGTGTGCACTGGAAATTTCGATGTTTTAAAGATCACACTTGAGTATATGAGGGATAAGGACATTACATTCATAATAGAATCAACCTCAAATCAAGTAAATCAAGAGGGAGGATACACCGGTTTTAAACCGGTTGACTTTGTTAGAAAATTAAAGAAACTGGCAGATGAAGTGGGCTTTGATTTTGGCAGGATCATACTGGGTGGCGACCATTTAGGTCCTCTTCCGTGGAGAAAGTTAGCCCCTGAGAAAGCTATGGAAAAGGGAAGAAAAATGGTAGAAAGCTATGTTAAAGCCGGATACAGAAAGATTCATCTTGACACGAGCTTTCCACTTGGTGATGAAAAAGATATTCCCCCGGAAGTCGCAGCGTCTCGCCAGGCTGATCTTTGCGAGGTAGCTGAGAAAACATGGAAAGAAGAAGGTTTGAAGCCTCCCGTTTATGTCCTTGGCACTGAAGTCCCTCCAGCGGGCGGGGTAGTAAACGAGGAGGAATATATAACCACAGCAGAGGAATTTGAGAGAACAGTCTCGATAACAGAAGAAATATTTAAAAAGAGGGGGCTTGAGGATGCTTGGAATAGGGTAATAGCTTTTGTTGTTCAGCCAGGTGTAGAATTTTACAAGGATGGTATCAGACTATACGAGCCAACTAAAGTAAAAGATCTTTCAGCTTCTGGCAAAAAGCACCACTTTGTTTTTGAAGCCCATTCGACTGATTTTCAACCCCTTGAGAATTTATCACGAATGGTGAAGGATGGTTTTTCAATATTGAAAGTTGGACCTGAGCTAACATTCAAATTCAGAGAAGGGTTATTTGCTCTTGAAAGAATAGAAAAAGAGTTTGGCCTCAACCCGTCGGGTTTTTCAGAAGCTCTTTTATTAGCCATGAAGGAAAATCCAAAATACTGGCAAAATTACTACAAAGATGGCAGCAAAATTGATATGAAATACTCCCTTCTTGACAGGGTAAGATACTATTTACCTAATGATAGGGTGAAAAAAGCTAAAGAAGAGCTATTTGAGAACTTCAAAGATAAAAAGTTAAACCTTGGCGTAATATCACAATATTTTCCCGACCTTTTCTGGGATGTGTTGAGTGGAAAAATAAAGCCATATGGCACCGATCTTGTAAAAGCTAAGGTCGGCAGAAGCATCCAGCGCTACATCGATGCTACAAGTTAAGCTCTTCCTTTAACGAATCTACAAACATTTTAACAAGCTCATGTCTTTTTTTGGCTAGCTTTTTCGCAGTTTTTGTATGGAGGGTATTCTTGAGCCTTAGTATCTTCTCTTCGAAATGTTTTATAGTGTCATTAATGCTTCTTCCGTGCTCACACGAGTAAAATATAACCCTGTATATCCCAATCGCACCTATGGCGTCCAAGCGATCGGCATCCTGCAAAACCTTTCCTTCCAGAGTCCTCGGTATTTTCCCATTTCTGAAGCGATGATCTTCAATAGCCTGCGCTACCATTTCCATCTTCTCTTTAGGAAAACCAAACTTTTCAAGAACTTTTCTTGCTATCTCTGCACCTTTCTTTGCATGATCTACCTTTGGATCAATTCTCTCAATAGGGCGAGCTATATCATGAAGGTACGCTGCAACTACAACTACATCAGAGTCTGCGTTTTCTTCTTTTGCAATCCTTCGAGCTAGCTTGACAACCCTTAAAGTATGATCCAAATCATGAGAATCCAATCCACCTAAGACCTTTGTCACATAATTTCTCAGGTCTGATTCTATATAATTCATGTTTTTCCCCCTTCTTAATTAGTGTTGTTTCGAAAAACACAAAGCGGGCATCTGCCCGCCTTTTATTATCCACTTGTTAAGTTTACATGCAAATTCTATAGACTAAACATTTCTCTTCTTTTCTTTTTTTCCTCGACGAATTTCTTTATACCCTTGAGCAAGTTCTCTGGATCGAGGTGGGCTTCTTTTATGACTTCTTCGACGGTTCCACCTGTTCGCCATTTGTTATCCCAATCAGAGGTCATTGCGTACATCTCAGATATTTTAGATGCCATCCACTCCGCCGTTGCGATCTTTGATTCTGTAGAGATAACGGTGGAGTCAAGCCAATCTTTCCACGGGAGAACCTTGTTTCTATAATTCTCATCTTGCAAATCAAATAGTTCCTTGCTTGTGGCTATGATTATCTTCAAGTTGTATTTTTCGTCAAGTTCGTCAAGGATTTTCAGCAGATTGACAACCGCCATTGTTCCCCTGACAATTATCGTTCCATCTTTTTCGCCATCTTTAAAATCTCTTATTATGTATGCACCTTTTGCAGCTTCAAAATGAGATGGAATCTTCAGTTTTTTTCTGTCTGGAATTTCTATCGGAGGTCTTGTAAGGTGAAGGACAACTATGGGAAAGTCCCTCCTGAAAGCTTCTGCTAAGAGAACAGGAACTTCGTTAGCTTCCCAGGGATGAAGGTTTACAACATGTCCCTTTGGAAATAACTTCGTGACGGCAGGTGAGAAGATTCCAAAATGGGTTCTTGAGTCATCGGCGGTTTCAGGGCCACTGTGTCCAGCTATCCAAAGGACCTTTCCAAGCTTCAGAGGGCAATCTTGCGCCATTTGGCTGAAAAGTCTGTATGGGCCATACTTGAGGTAAGCGAAACTTCCGTAAGTGCTCGTTGCCATGTAGTAGCCTTTAAATTCGTTGTAGGGATCTTCTGAAAGGTTTACAGAAGCGACACCAGCTGATATACCGGCGTTCGCCATCTCTGTTATTCCTTGTGGAAGGAGTACTCCATCTTTGTTCCTTTCTCTATCATACCAGCCAAAGCCTTCAAAATCCGCCCATGCTTTTGCAAAACCTGATATGTTTGTGGAATCTGACAGGTCAGCGGATGCTGCTAAGAATAAAGGATTTCCATATTTTTTCCATGAGATGTAGTTTATATAAGCACCCCACTTTTTAAGGGCGTTTCTGTTGGCGGCTTTTTCACCCGGTTTGTAAAAGAGATCCTCAGGATACTTTGTGTAATTCCAAAGGTCAGGATCATCTTTTGAGACGCAGAAAGCTTTTACTTTAGCCGATTTTGGCACGGAATCTGCTATTTCAAGTAACCTATCTGCTATGAAGTCAACCATATCATCATTGTTTAGGATTACACTTAAGGTTATTTCTATGTTTCTCATCGTTTGCTTTTTAAACTCTTCATAGTCCTTTGGAGCTTCTCTCATGTATCCTTCAAACTCAACACCATATTTTTTCATAAACGGCTCTTTTGTTTTCCAGAACAATTCGCTGTTGGGTTTATGGGGAGTTCCATGAGATTTGTTGTCGTATATCAAATAGCCTCTTCCTTTTCTTGTTTTAAACCATCCGGCGTTTGGAAGGTTCCTTACGACTCCATCGGCTAGTTCGTTTATAACCCTAAGAACCTCATCCCAGTTTTCACCGTCTGGGGTTCCAACAACTCTCCATCCGTAGGAAGAGAACCACTCAAAAGGTGTTCCATAAACCGTCGAGGAGAGTGGTGGATCATCGATTCCGTAATTGTTCCAGTCTATAAGCCAAAAGAGATTGTCAAGTCCAAGTGCGTAAGCACTGTTTTTAGACTCATGGGTAACTCCCGTTGTCAAAGCCTTGTCCCCTTCTATCACCCATACCTTCACATCTCTAAGGCCCGCTCTTTTCAAAGCGAAAGCTTGCCCAACTGAAACGGGCAAACCGTGTCCTGAAGGACCAGTATTGAACTTTAAAAATAATGTTTTTCCAGAAAATTCCGCATGACCCGGAAGTCCCCCTCTTCTTCTAAAATTCACCAAGTCTTCTGGAAAGACTATCTTTTCTGGGTCGATGTAATATCTATCTTGTTTTGTCTTCTCATATTTTTTCCTAAAAGCTGCGGCTATTATTGGAAGCGATGCGTATATAAGAGGAACCGTGTGACCGGCGGATAAGATGAATCTATCTGCGAAAGGTTTTTCCGGGTTTCTTATGTCAAATCTCATCTTTCCAGAAAGCATTAGAGCCCAAAACATATAAACCTTCGATCTTGATCCGCCAGGATGGCCACTTTGGCGGAAGTTAAGCATAAAATCGATCAACTGATCTGTGACATCCTTAATAACCTCAAGGTATTTCTTCATCCTATCCCTCCTTACAGGCAAAATGCTATACTTGATATCGTATCTCCCAAACCGACAGTAAGTTTTGGTTTTTCTACAACTTTAGTCGGAAGAACTATTGCGTCGGTGCTCTTGAGAGTTTCCGCTGCTTTCTTTCCTGTATCACTTATGGGGATCTTCATAACGCTTTCTAAGTCGTCTATATTTGGCGACACAGCGAACTTTGCTCTATAGGCTGCAGCAAGGGCTGCGGTTGATAATTTCATAAGTTCCTTCTCTTTGTTTTCATCGTTTGAGACTACTATGTAGTAACCGAGGGTGTGATAGTGAATTCTCTTTATTCCCGTTTCCTTTAGGAGGAATTTTAAGAATTCATAAACCTTTATGGGATTTGACCTTTCGAGTTCTTCGCTATAAAATCCCAAATCCTTAGCTATCCATGAAAGCTCTACTTCATTCATACCAGAGCTATCTATCAAGGGGAATATCCTCTCTACGATATTTTTTCTTACCTTGGGATACCTTATAGAAGCCATTTCTGCATGGATGCTTATTCCCTTTTCTTTTATTTCTTTTACAAAAGAAACTAACTCATCGAATCTTTTATCAACTGTTTCTCCATCTGGATAGACTTCTCTCATTATGTGAAATCCTGCTATGATGAATTTTCTATATCTGTCAATGTACTTAGGGAAATTAATCTTGAAGCTTTCAGATATCTTCAGCTTGGAGTTAACAGGATTCCATGAAGCGATGAATCTATTATCTCTTGGACACTCTATACCAGATATTTTCTGGCCCTTTTTAAATTCAAATATCCAATGAACCGCCTTTATTCCTTCTTCATTCCAGGCGTGTTTTGGATGAACTATATTTCCATCTGAATCTATGGTTTTTAAGTTATCTGATTCTGGAAATAGCTCCACAAGGTCTTTGGACAATGGATATATGTAAATAAGAACATCCTTAAACCCAAATTTGGAAAGAGCGACGGCCATGTTAGCGCTGGTGCCACCAAGGCGGATCTGACCAAACCCGAAATTCTCCTTTATCCATTTGTAAACATTCTCTGACTCTATCATAATCTGGAGGGCTTTTCCCTTAGAAAAGCTGTAAGCAAATCCTTTTAAGAAGTCTTCGGGAGTTTTTATAGAGATAGGAGGTTCATCTTGTACATAGCTTCTTAAATCAGCGATTTTTTCAAACTCATTTTCTTTCACATTAATAAGACCGTCCACTACGCTGTGAAACCCCAATGCAATACCTGGGGAATCATTAATTTCTTCCTTAGCCCACTTATATGCTTTTTCGTAAACCCCTTGCCATTTCATTTTTGGAGTACCTCCATGAATACATCTTTGAGGATATTCATGTTTTTGTATCTCTCTTCAAGCATAACTTCCAATGCTTCAGCTGCGCTCAAGGAGTTGTGCACCACTTCATATATAGCTCTGGATATAGCACGAGGATCGTCTCTTCCAGGGAAAAGAACATTTCTCCCAATCAATGAACCTCTAACATTGGGAGCAGATGCCAAAGCCTTTGATACATTCTCTATCGCATAAGTTGGATCTCCCGGTGATTCACCACCCAAAATGAGTATAGGAAGTGTCGTTGCCCTTGCAACCCTGTTGAAACCTTCAATATATGGTATCTTGAGCCAGAGTCTTGCGGTTGAACCTCCTATTCCAGAAGCTATTCCTACTATCTTTACCATGGATTCCACATCGGTTTTAACATGGTAAGGCTGTGTTTCGTCTTCTCTTTCAACCGGCAACGGCTCTAAGAATATAGGAATTCCATATTGATTCGCCCTCCTAACAGCTTCGGCACAGTAACTTAAAGTCTGTATAGAAAACCTTGAATACCTACCAGTTTCAAGCCTGAAAAGAAGCTTCCCAGCATCGAGGTTGTATCTAACGAGGTCCTCTGTTGTGTAAGCTGTTATTCTATCTTCCATCTCGTAAACCACACCAGATATTCCCGATCTGTTCATGCTCCCTATAAGAATTTTGTTGTCTAAGAAGGGTTCAAGTCCAGCTTCTTTGAACATATAATTTATAAGAACAAGATCATCGATTATATCTGGTGTTGCCATTATTCCGTCCACATAAGGACTCGTAGCTACCCTCAATATCCTTCCAAGGTATTCTAATCTATCCGCCATTCCAATCGGGTTGTCTGGTGATGAAATAACCCCCCTTGCTGGATGGTCAGCTGCCAATATGACAAGGTAACCGTCCTCTGTTAACTTCTTTTTTCTCTTTCGTTTTGAAAGCTCGTCGGTGATTATATCCGGATTTTTCACCCTGAAATCTGTTAAGCGGAAAAACGCCCATTCTGGGAAAAAGTTTCTCGTTGCAAATCTAACAGCAGAAGGTCCGTGGATGACATCCTGCCATGTTCTTGCATCGTCGTAGAAGGCTTTTGCATGTTGAAGCGTTGGTATGCTTCCTTCCCTTCCCCTTGGACGCACTTCAAAGCCTATAGGACCTTCATAACCCATTTCATGGAGTGCTTTTACAAAATCTGCAACATCTCTGAGTTTTATAGCACCATTTGGATAAGCAAAGGTGGGATGGGTATCACCATACATGGGATCGTTGGGGTCAAGAACACAGTTTCCAATGTGAATATGCACAAGATATGGCATTAAATGCTTTAACACTTCCGGGGCTTCCGGTTCTTCCACTTCTTCCGCCGTTGTTACTGTAAATCTTCTTCCTTGTATTATCTGTTGCTGCTGCTCTTCTCCTTCTTGATTTTGTTGAATTTCAGGAACTTCTATCTCTACCTCTTTAAACACTGTTTTCACATTCCTTAAAAGGTACATGTGGGAAAGGTCGTATAGAAGACCGAACTCTTCTATTCCATACTCATCCCTAATGCGCCTTGCTATATCAATTGCGTCCTTCGTTGGTCCAATTAGTTGATTGTGAAATACCCCATGATCACTGTTCACCCTGTCAAACATCTCAAGAACAAGTTTTAAAGGTTCTCTGCCAAGTTCTTTTGCTCTTTCTCTTGAATATCTGGCAAGTTCAACTATCGACCTGATAAGGGCAAGTTTTGCCGATTCCCTTAAATCCGGTCCTGAATCCCTTCCACTTTGAAATATGAATGACACAGCTCCAAACTCGTAAGCTTGATCTATCATTTCTTTTAGTCTTTCAACACAATTTAACCTTTCTATCTCATCTACTGAAGAAATGTCCTCTCTTGCGTATCCCTCTTCATTCAGTATTTGAACTGGTTGTGCTCCGAAATAGATCGTAAGGTCTGTGGATTTTAGATACTCGATAGCCTTTCTCCTTAAAATAGGATCTTTTATCCTTGTTACCTCTATACCTTTAAAGTACGGATCTTCTGCTATAGCCTTCAAACCTTCCATCAAGTACCGTTCATCTGGCTCTCCACGGAGCATCGCATCGGTATTTTGCCTTCCAGGAAAGGCCATTGGAAAGACAACGGTTACAGGGTTTTTAGAAAGAACCATAAAATCACCTCTCTTTTATACTTTTTCAACGATAACGTTGTTTTCTTCCAAGAACTCTTCGCAATCTTTTGGAATATTTTGATCGGTTATCAAGTAATCAACATCTTCTGGCAAAGCGAAAGTGGAAAAAGCTGCCCTTGAAAACTTTGATGAATCTGTAACGATAAACACTTTAGACGACGCTTTCACCATTTCAGCCTTTACCTCAGCTTCTATTATGTTTGGAACCATAAAGCCTTTTTCCTTCTTAAATCCTGTTGTTCCAAGAAAGGCCTTATCAACGTTTATCTCCTGTATGAGTTTGCTTGTCCATGAGCCAACAAGAGAAAGGCTATTTTCTCTTATAATCCCACCAAGCACAAGTATTTCAAATGATGTGCCAATGAGTTTTTCAGCTATAAATATATTGTTTGTTACTATTGTTAAAATTCTTATCGGGCTTTTTCTCAGTTCAAGAGCTATGTAGTAAGTTGTGCTGCTACTATCCAGTATTATTGTGTCACCATCTTCTATATACTCCACAGCCTTTTTCGCAATTTCCTTCTTCTCCTTTTCTTTTTGATGAAGTTTCTTCATGAAATCCCATTCCGCTTTAGAATGGTTGGGAAGCATTGCTCCTCCGTGGATTCTTACCAAAACTCCTTTTGCTTCAAGAGATTCCAAATCCTTTCGGATAGTTACGGGACTTACACCCAATTTTTTGGAAAGTTCCGATACTTTAACAGATCCTCTGTTTTTGAGCATCTTTAATATCTTTTCTTGCCTTTCTTGAGCAAACATACTTTTGCCTCCTCTGTAAATATAATATCATTTTGGTTTTGAAAATACAAAATTTTTACTCTAAAACGAAACCAATAAAAATTATTCAAAATCATAAACCCTTTATAAACCCTTTGCTAAAATGCAATACAGTGTGTATATCACAGATCGTGCATATTCCACATCACATCGTTAAAATCCGCTATAAATATACCTATAGCGTAGTCCCCTACTCCACCTATCCATATAAGAAAATTTTCGTATCTTATAAGTCCGTTGCCGAAAATAACAAGAGCCCTATCTCCGTATTCCTCTTGGAGCCCAGTAGGAACAAGCATATAATCGCTAATGGATAGCAACTCTCCTTTATCATCCACAATAGCAAGGCCGTTTCTATAGGAAAGATCTCTTTTTAGCACTGAATGCCACCCGACTAGATACTCCCCATCTGAAATTTCAACCACATTTGTGGACCATCCTACCTTTGTTTCCCAATCTTCTGGGGCGAGTACTGGCTTAAGGCTTTCAGGGATTATCGTAGAATTATTCAAATTACATATTCCAGCCCAACCAAGTAAATAATTATCAAGATGTATTCTAGTTAAGATAGCAGCTTCACTATCCTTTGTTCTAACAAAAGCACTATCTTTAACACTCTTTGGATAAAAACTTTCTGTTCCGTTATCTATTTTAAGATATTTCTTGAACATTAAATTAAACTTGCTATCAAATTTTGCAAAACCGATAACATCTCTTTTCTTTTCTTCCACATCCGAATTCCCTTTACCAGTGTAAAGCATATATATTTCCTCGTTGTTTATTGCCACTCGTGGATCTTCGCATCCAAGGAACTCCCACAAATGCTGTGGCCATAGGATTATGTTGACATCTATGGGTTCTTTTATTTTCCCAAGTAAAAGACTCTCTACATCAATTTCAAAAACTCCTATGCTTGATACGTATTTGTAATAATCAAAAATCAATCTTGGAAATATGAAAACCTTGTTATCTTTTAATAACGCTCCTGGATTGAAAACAGCGACAGGCTTTCTTGGATAATTAATAACGTTAATAGCTCTAGGAGGTATCAGATATCTCCTTTTAAATACATTTACTACTCTGTCTTCTCTTATTTCCTTTCTACTATTTATGAAATTTTTTACTTTTTCTTTCAGAATCATCTCAATTTTGTTCATTTAAACCACCTCCAACTTTTTATTATTAGATGTACGTTTTGGATAATACAATACCTTTTTTCATTATTCAATAAAAGTCACATACTATCTGGAAGCAGATTTTCATGAGTAAATCATCATTTTATATAGTAAATAAAAGAAAATAAAAGAAAATAAAAGAAAATCATTCCGCAACGACAATATTGGATGATTTTCGCGAATAAACGGATTTGTGATGACTTTGTAGTTAGGAATATACTTGATGAGAAAAATGCATAAGGAGGGATAAATAAATGAAAGCGGTCGTTCTTAGAGCAAAGTGGGATCCTAAACCGGAGTTTGTATTAGGTCCAAAGGATGAAGAGGGAAAGAGAACATGGCTTGGTAGTAAGGTATGGAGGTACCCTGAGGTTCAAGTGGAAGAGGTTCCGGAGCCTAAAATAGAGAAACCTACTGAAGTGATAATAGAAGTCAAGGCTACCGGTATATGTGGAAGTGATGTTCATATGGCGCAAGCTGATGAAGAAGGTTACATATTCTACCCAGGACTTACAGGTTTTCCTGTCGTCTTGGGGCATGAGTTTTCCGGAGTTGTGGTAGAAGCCGGTCCTGAAGCTATTAATAAGAGAACTGGGAAAAGATTCGAAATAGGTGAACCTGTAACCGCTGAAGAGATGTTTTGGTGTGGTCATTGTAGGCACTGTGCCGATGGTTTCCCGAATCATTGCGAACACCTTCGAGAGCTGGGTTTTGACACAAATGGAGCATTTGCAAAATATGTAAAGGTGGATGCGAAGTATATATGGAGTCTTAAAGAAATCGAAGAATCAGTTGAGGACAAGAAAAAGCTATTCCTTCTTGGCAGTTTGGTTGAACCGACTTCGGTTGCCTATAACGCTGTCATAGAAAGAGGCGGTGGAATAAGACCCGGAGATTTCGTTGTGATAATGGGAGGAGGCCCTATAGGACTTGCAGCAGTTGCGATTTTGAAGCGCGCTGGTGGAGCAAAGGTGATCCTTTCAGAACCTTCAGAAGTTAGAAGAAACATAGGTAAAGAACTTGGTGCTGATTTTACAATAGATCCGACGAAAGAAAGTTTTGCGGATAAAGTTTTGGAGTACACAAATGGCTGGGGAGCGCAGCTTTATCTTGAAGCAACTGGTGTTCCTCATAAGATTTGGCCCGATCTTGAGGAAGTACTTTGGAACGCAAGGGGAATAAACGCTACAGTTGTAATAGTTGCAAGGGCAGATGTAAAAGTTCCAATCACTCCTGAGATCTATCAAGTAAAAAGGGCGAAAATAGTGGGATCTCAAGGGCATTCCGGTCACGGGACTTTCCCACGAGTGATAAACATGATGGCAGCGGGGCTTGATATGACAAAGATTATTTCAAAAACAGTATCTCTTGAAGAAATTCCAGAGTATATCAAGAGGCTCCAAACGGACAAGAGCTT
>Ga0256838_1001477_pt1 | contig 11036 bp, 1 predicted proteins | sample 4571419metaG_FD_185978 | JGI IMG/M metagenome (GOLD analysis project Ga0256838, IMG submission 185978) | Hydrothermal vent microbial communities from Guaymas Basin, Mexico - 4571-419 | ecosystem: Environmental > Aquatic > Marine > Hydrothermal vents | place: Mexico: Guaymas Basin | collected... | reverse complement strand
TTCATATTTACTAATATTTCACTTAATATAAACATCAGCTCATCTAACAATAATAATTATCTTTCCTATATAATAACCACCTGTAATTATTAAATTTCATCAATTTAAATTATTAGAAAAATCATAGTAATAATAATTTTCTCCTTTTTTTTCAAAACTAATCGAAGGAGTTAATGATAATAAAGAACTAATTCATCAATTGATTTCGTCAAAAATTACTATTCAAGTATCATTCAAAATATAATTTATATTATATCAACGTATTAAAGTAAATATCTTTTTCTTTACATTGTTTAATTCTTTAGACAAAGATACAACTTTATCCTTTATCCTTACTCTTTTACGACTTATCAAAATATCAAAAATTCCCTTTCAAGCTACAAAACCTTGAATATTTGTAGGATTAACTATTACCTTAGGAATATTCTTAACTTTTGATGTTCCTTTATCTTCTTCTCAACTACTACCCTCGCCTTCAAGTGTAGATAAAATTTTTCCAGTATCTGTCTCTATTTCTGTATTATAATCTAATAAATATTTAGCATCAGCCGTCTTAAGTTTAATATAATAATTTCATTTATCTGTAGACAAAATATAACTTAAATAACTATTAATAGATAAATCTAGAACTAAATCTTTTAAACCATCTATATTTAAATTCTTACACTCAGAAACATCTATTAACCCTCCTAAATATAAATTAATATCATTATTTAGAGCTCATAAATTAGTGTCAATTTTCACTTTAATATCTTTTCTATAATCACTACCTGAATAAATAACTTTATTATAAATCTCCTCTACTAAACTCTGGTTATCATTAGTTAAACTACCACCATTCTCTAACAAATCGATCTGATTAGTGTAAAATTTCTTAGAAGGAACAAAAAATAGATATTTTCAACTAGATCAAGAAATAAGTTTTACGTAATCACTACCTTCAAAAGAATAATATTCTCATTTCATCACTTCATCCTCTATAGACTCATCTTTACTAGAAAGACTTACTAAGTATGACATTTTAGAACACTGTCTTATTTTAGGATTTTTACTATCCAAATATATATTATAAAAACTAGTTATATTTCAAATATTAACAGGAGTGCTATCTAATCTTTTGATATAATTTTGTATTTTAAATTCCTGTCAATATTTAAATATTCTTTCTTTTGTAATATTCTTTAAAAACACATAAACCAACGGATAAAATTTCAAATAAAATCTCTTTTCTATATTATCTCCGCTTCCAAAATCAATCACAATTTGCTTTTCTCAATCAATATCCTTTAAATAACTTAAATATAACTTGAATCTACCTACAATATTTCTAGCAACAACTTTATTTCAAGACATAGTAGGTATAAAACTACTCACATAAAAATTAAAGTATCAATCATTTTTCTGATTACCCAAATAATCAAAATTATTCACAAGAAGTCATTCCTTATACTTATCACATCAAATTATTTGATTAGCACACCATCATTCTCCTTCTCAAGATAATAACAAAGAATCCCAAGACTTGTCATTGATACTATTTACAGAATCTAAATTATTTCAATATCTATCTCTTATATAAAAATGAATATTATATTTTTGATCTGCATTTGCAAAAACTCTTATTTTATTTCAAACAACATCCTTAAATGTTTTTTTATTAATCTTTTTATTATCACTATAGATTTCAAAATAAGTACATCCTGTATGACTATTTATATTTCATAAATACTGACAATTATTATCTCAACTCCAAATAACTTCTTTTAATGGATATGCTCATCTATACCATCTATAATTAACTGAATTTATAAAATCAGGATTTCCGTCACCATCATAATCAAATCATTTATATCCTACATTATAAACTATCCTAGCTTTAGTAGAAGCAAATAAAATTTTTTTTGGTACCTCTAAATAATTATCTATATCAAAAGATGTTTTTAACTCTTCACTACTTATACTATCTCAAACATTTATTTCAGGATGTAAACTTATGCTAATATTATCCATTATTAATTTTCAAAATATATATCCAGCATCTAATCATCAACTAGAATAAATTAAACCAGATCATACATATATTTTATTATCATGTTTTAATAAATTATTCCAAGCAGGATATATAGTCAAAGAACCTACATATCCTTCTTGAGTACTTAAATTACTATTATCCAGATAAGGAGAATAACTTAACAAATCATCACCACTACTCAATAAAATATTTATAGATCTATATCAATTAACTATTTTCCAAACATTTCACTCTAAAATAACACATCAATCTGGAACAATATCTGAAGCCCAATTAATACTTCCTCAAGGATCTCTTCAGTATCTTGGACATAAAACTAATCTAAATACACGATTAATGTTATCATTAGGTAATTTCAATAAAAATTTAATTTTACCGTCTTTTACAGATAAATCATCCCAATCATTTAAATTTAAATTAAATTTCTTATTTCTATTTAAATCATATACTGCAAACTTCTCTCACTTTTTTAATCAAACTAAAATCTGTGTATTATCTGGAACTACATCATCTCAATCATCATCAATATTATGATTTTTAACAATACTAGACTCAATATATAAAAATCTACCATCTGATTTTAAATATTTAGATATATTGGTATCATCTATTCTATTTTTTTCTAAATTTAAATAACTCAATAAATCTCTTTGTCATTTCAAAAAACTTCAATCATAATACATTACTTTTAATCAAGATAAACTCAATTTATTTAATGGCGGATCATAATACCAATGTACACTTTTTCATGTTAAACAATGATTTGAATCATAATTTGTAGGAGTAGCAAATACATCACATATAGTGTACTCTATCCAATATTCTCATGGCTCAAATGACCGAGCTACGTTATTATATTTCGAAGTAGATAAAATAAAATATCTATAATTTTTAGAATCAGCATTATATGAATCTCCTAAACCATATTTTACATCAAATTTTCAAGATGTTACTATTTTAATATTACCATTTTTATCCTTCATTTTTAAAACAAATTTTGTGTGATCAGCCCAAATATCCGATACATCCTTCACTAAAATCCACTGATCATTTATTAAATCATCTCTCCATTCGTAAATAGTTTTAATGTTTCCTCAATGATTAATATTAGACGCATAAAAAATATTATATAACTTATTAATTTTATTTTTCACATACGAACAATCTACTCAATAAGGCAAACACCATGGAGTGTTGTCTCATATTAAACTATCTTTATGATAAGGTAAAGTATCTACTATCTCGGGTGGATTTTTATCAATGAAAAAGTAGTTTACATATATACCAGTATTACTATACATAGGAGCATCAGCAAAATGCACAACTATTTTATATTTTCATTCTTCAAAATTATACTTATCAGTAAACCATTTTCGATAATAATTATCATCAACATAAGCACCTTTTAAATTAAACTTTATACTACTCTCTCTTGTATCAAATTTCTTAGTCTCACTTCAATCGTCATCTATCTTATATACCTCTACCCATGTAGAATTTTTCCAATTATTCAAATAAGCGGTGTCAGGATTATATTTCCATCACCATTCCCGTTCAGGTTCAAAAAACCAAATGTCAAGTTGATTACCATTAGATAACCACTTAGCTACTCTTGACCGCTTTGAATCATTATCCTTACGTCCTTCAACTCCAAATCAAGAAACTTTAGATTTCTGAAAATCACTATAAAACCAGAAATATTTATTTATAGAACTTACAGATGAATAAGTATCTTGACATCACTCAGAATACCAAGATGAATTAATAGAAACAGTTACTACAGAATTTACGGAATGATTTATAATATCAGTTATAGGAACATCACATTGATAATAAACCTTTCACAAAATAGAACTATCTGTTGGAGAAGTTATTGTCTTTCAATCAATACTTACTTTTATCCGTTTACACCACTTAGATGGTCATCCATATTTACTTGTTAAATCAATATCTATTCATGGATCAAATAATCTAGCGTTTCATCATTTATCAATCCATATTCTATCTATCAAATAAGCTCAATTCTTTCATGGTAAATCATAACATAACTTATAAGAATAATTAGAACTTTTAATACAAACGATTTGAGCAATTCTTTTAGAAGAATTAGCAGCAAATATATCTTCGCTTCTTAACCTTACATATTTTTCTGTATCCTTGTCATATGGTCAATAAAATATTTGTAGTCAATGATAATCTCAATTCAAATACCAATTATCAAAGTCTCCAGTTATTATTTTATCTACTTCATTACATAATCGTTTATCAGAACAATTATTAATATTTATTTTATAGACAAAACCTTTATAACCGATAATCTCAGGAGGCATAGGAGGTCACCATAAAGTCTGATATCTTATCTTAATTTGAGTAGATATATTGTTAGCTAAATAATCATTTCTCCAACCCCATGCATGTTTCCTTAATTCAATACCATTATCTACAAAAGATGGAATTATACCAGAGAAATTTTCAGACCCTTCTTCATCATTCAAAGAAGAATCCCGTGTCTTAGGAGCAACCACTTTAGTAACAATATAATAATAATCCCCTTTTTTATACATCAAGAAATTAGGTAAACAGTCCATATATCTATCTCATGTGACAACTTCAGGTTCTACTACTTTACATTCTCAACTATCGTCTTGCTGTATTAAATCTCCTGTAAAATAATCAGTCATCACCTCTCTATTTTCTATCTTTTTATCAATTATATCAACAATATCCAAATTATCCCATCAAATATCTTTACATGCTTTTCACCAATCAGCAATCTTTACTTCTAGTCAGTTTGGAGTTGTTCATTGTGTATTTTCTATCAATTTTTCAACATCTACTACATTTACCCATTTATTCAATCAATCAGAAGCTTCCTTTTCAGTTTTATTAGGAGTAACTACCCATCGATATAATCTATATATTCAAGTATGTTTCAAATTACCTGTAGCACTAGGATCATTAGTATTTATTTCCTGCCATTTACTAAATTCATCTGCTTTAATTCTTAAAACTATTCCTACATCTCAATCTTTTGTAGCTGGATTAACATTTGCTAGTTTCATAAAATTTTTCTCATTTTCGTTAGCATCATTGTAATATCAAGTATACCAAAAATATGACCATCAGTTTATATAATCATATATGGCATAAATATCAAATCTTAACCCATCAACTGTTAATTCAGAATTAATTTCATCTTCTTCAATCTTATGATATCAATGATTAGCTGGATTGAAATCTTCATCTCTTCAATAATTAATAGACTGTTGCCATTTTTTTATTATATCATGAGTAATAGGATGAGTAAAATCTTGTCTAAAATATATCCAATATCATCCTGTACTAATTAAATTATTATCTAAAATAGGTCTATCAACAAAATCATTATTTGAATCATTTCATCGATATCAAGATCAAATAATATTAGTTATATCTAAATTATGAGTATAATTACTCCAATTACCTGCGTCATCTCTTACCTGAATTACTAATTTATATAAATGACCATCTTCTAATTTTTTAGGATTTATATTTATATGTCAACTATCATAACCATACCACGTATCATCGTTATCTGTATCTGTCCATCATCAATCTTCTAGCCGACACATATTATTCGAATTTTGCCAATCACAAAGTTTAACATAATTTCATGAAGTTATATCAAAAAAATAATAACGAATATTACTTTTATCTAATCATTCCCAAAAAGCATATTGTTGACTATCCTTTACAGTAAAATAATATTTATTTTTTAACGATGAAATCATAGCATTCAAACCATAAATATGAGGAGGAGTCATATCTACTACAAAATGAGTCTTACTAACTTGTATATTTGCTAATCAATTATAATGATTTACTTTCCATATTATTTTATATTGCTGACTTCACAAATTTTCATAAAGTCAAGAAAGTGTATATATTCGTACACATTTATTAGTAAAACATTCAATATTTCAAGAATTTATATTAGGATTAATTTCTAAAATGTACGAATTACCAGTGATATCAAAATTATCAGCCGCATCTTCAAAATAAGGTTTTAATAAAATTCTTTGAATAGATGTTCAAATAGGTATAGTAACACCAGATACAATTCAATCATATTTGTTTTGCTGCAAAAACAAAATATTATTAGGTGTAGGTACTGAAGAATAAATTATTCTTGGCTTTCTTATCCATCAAATTAATTTTAACCAAGAAAGTTTATCATTTTGATTAGAATTAGTATTATCATATAAATAACCACCTTCAACTTGACTAGATTGAAGTTTATTATTAGAATCTAAAAATCATCTATCACGCAACCAATTTAATAATTGTTTTTCATCATCACCACTTATATAAATTTCGTTAAACTTTGAAGAACCTTTTATATTTCTTTTCAACTTTCAATTCTCTCACATTAAACCATGTCAAAATCCTATCCGATTCCGTTCGTCACTATCTGGATTATACCAAAGATGTGTTCAGATAGAAATATTATAAAATACATCTAACCTATCTAACCGTTCTATTCATTCATTTTTAAACAAAGTCACATATACTCTTCTACTTTTCAACATATTAACATAATCCTCTCAAACATCACAATTATCAGTTCAACAAACTTTTCATTTCCTTGATCTAAAATAAATATAAAAATCTACTCTATCATAATTATCACTGTCAAATATTCCAGTAAGATAGTAACAACCATTAGTAACAGACTTTAAATCTAATGTCTTTTCATCTATTCAATTTGACCATCTTTTATCTACCAAATTATATCTAGCGATAACAACATCGACAGGTTGATTAATTCCTGTAAAACAAATATATACAGAATTAGTAGGAGTAGTAAACATCATTACATCACCACTACCATCTCAATCAGTATCAACAGTTTCAAACTTTTTTAAAGTACAATCAGAATTGACATACATGGTCTCTAAACAACTACTAGCATTCTTATATTTTAATATAAATTTAGGATAATCAGGAATTGTCATAAAAGATTCACTTTCATATCTGCTATTATTATCTTTTCAACTATTTCAAATTTCATCTTCTAGCCAAATCTTAAACTTATAATCTTTATTTAAATCAAAACCAGTAAGTTCAATTATATTAATTGGTGTATTGTTATCACATTTTGAAAAATCAACAATTCAACTATAAATAATATTTCCATAATTTAAAAGCTGTAAATATACTACTCCCGTAGATCAAGGTCTTTCTGGGAATTCTTTATTAGAAATATTGCCAGTATCCACACAATAATAATACAACCTAAATTTCTGCTTTCTTATTCAATCTTTATCTATATAAACAGCAGGTTGAAGATTAAATAAAACATCATTTATTCAAGTAATATTCCATCCATCTTCTCTTACTCAAGAATACATATAATACTTTCTTAACCTAGTAACTTTGGCTACGTCTGTATCTTTAACAAAATATATATTAGAAATATCTGAACTTTCTAAAATATTTCATGCTTTATCATATACTTGAATATATACTCTATATATACCATCATCTAAAGGTTTTCCATCATTCGTAGAAAAATTAATATTTATATTATAACCACTAGTAAATCCGCATCGTCACTCAAAAGTTTGTTCATCACATCCAGTAACATAATATACATCATCCTTTCCAGACAAATAACTCCATCATGTAGAAAAACTAACATTCCAATCTTTTCTATAATATTTTTTAACAACAACTTTTTCTATACCAGCAACATGATTTATTCATTTCTCTAAATCAGTTAAATCAATTTTTAAAGGAACAAGCAATGAATTACCATCAATATAAAACATATTATCAAAAGTAGAATCATCAGTAAAGTTTGAAATTGGAGTCAAAGATGTATTCTCAAATACACTAATTTTTCCTATTTGTGGTGCATTATTATCATACATAAATGGTCTATCTACAATTACACTTATTTGATTTCCAGCTTTATCAATCAAAACAAAATTGATAAAATACAATCAATCTTTATTGTAACCTGAAATTATTCCACTTAAATTATTACCTATAATACTGTATTTTAAATCTAAATTTACATTTGTATAATTACCTCAACTACTAAAATAATAAACATTTTTCAACATAACACCACTTAAACCTGAGGTATTTTCTTTAACAAGTCAAGAAAATTCTATTAAATAATTATTTGTCAATGGATAATTAATACAACCCTTTAATACAAATCAACTAGATAACTCAAGTTTAGTATTACAATCTCAAGAAATATGAAAAGTTTTATCAACTTTATAAAACAAACCTAAAATCTTAGGAGGAACAACATCTTTAATTATCTCATCCTTTATAGTCTTATACTCTATATTTCATACATTATCAATAAATTCAATACGTATTTCATATTTACCATCAGGCCATTGTTCTTTATTATAAAAATCTTCAAAAATTCCTGAGAAAAGAATATTATTTCAAATAATCGAAGAAAAATATCCCTCCAACTGACTATTTTTTACTCAACTAACATATACAATTACATCCTTTAATCCTGATCAAGTTTCTATCAAACTTCAAGTGACTATTAAATCTTTCATGTACGAATTAAAATATTTATCTTTCAGCAAGCTATCCACTTCTCCCGAATTCAATTTTACTAATACTTTACTATCAACTATCTCAGGCTTTATTGTATCTTTATATACTCCTATCTCTTTTATCATCTTATTACCAACTACATCTTCCACTACTATCTCTATCTTATTCTCTCACTCCTTCATATCTCAACTCATTATATATTCTTCTATATCAACCTCATTATCTCCTGAAAATTCTAAATCCTTATATTCCACATTATTTAAAATTATCTTAACTCTATTTATCCCTACACCTGTATCCACAACACTTCAACTTAATCTCACCCCATCATATTCTCAATTTATCCACCTCTTACCATCATATATCACTAATCCAGTATCTACACCATCTATCACTCCTAATATCTTACTATCAACTATCTTAGGTACTACTGTATCTGCCAAAAAATCAATCTTCTCACACTTCATCTCTAAATTTTGACTACCAGAATACAATATAACACATCCAGACAAAGAAGATCAAGTATAAAATATAAACTTACCATTAGTAGTCAATCAAGTAACTTCATAAACATCCCCATCCTTTACTTTAATAATAGTACTCGCTTCTTCTCAAAATTCATTGAAAACAACAAACTCTGCCTTATAAAAATCTCCTGATATTGCTTTAATAAAATCAACTTGACCAGTTATTATATCATCATCAAATTTAACAGGAGAATTAAACTTAACATTATCTATCAATCAACTAAAAGTAAAAAAAGAAAATATCCACACTAAAAACATAAAAATTAAAATTTTTATTTTTGTATTCATTTTTGTTATAAATTTATGATTTAAATCATCTAATTTTTCATATCTAAATTTCATATCTAAATTAAATTATAATTCAAATTATGTTCAAAGTCAATATCATTATTTATTAATTTTTATAACGTCCCTTCCTGTAAAATAACTTCCTTTATAGAAATATAAATATCCATTATGAATATACCAATCTCATTTTTTTATTTTTAATAAACTCGGTTTCAACTTCTCTCTTATACAATCAATAATTTTCTTGTCAAGTAAATATTTCTCTAAAAAAATATTTTTATAAATTAATCTCTTTACAATTTGACCTGAAAAGCAAGATACTAATAAAGGATTAATTAAAATATGTACTCATTTTTTTATCTCAAAATAACTTTCTTTCTTTTCTATATTTCTTTCCTTATATAAGATCACCCTTTCATTTTTATTCAACAACAAAAAAATAACAAGAATTATTACTCCAAAACATAAAGCAAATAAAAAAAATTTTTTTTTCATTTTCATTTCATTAACATTACATAATAAAATAATATTATAAATACATTATAAATATTAGTTAGTATATCTTAATTATAACCAAATATATAAATTTAGTCAAATATAAATCATACAAAACCTCCTCAGAAGATAGTTGACAATTTTTTCTAAAATTCTCAAATTCATCACTAGGATATCAGATCTTTAAATCTATATATATCCTTATCTTCAAATATCCATTTTGTTATATCTTTGTTTTTTTATTTTCCCAATCTACTCATATCCATCTCAAATATTGTATCACTAATCATAAAAAATAAAATCATATCGTCGAATCTTTCTTATCACTTACTCATACAAATCTAAACCTTGTCCTCGCATCTATTATATGGTAATTTTAACTTTTTTCCATATCTTATACGTTAACTCTGGCAACGCGTTCTCATCTGAATAATGTTTTACATCATAATGTAATCTAGAAAATAGTAAAGAAACAGAAAAATTTAAAGTTAACCTACAATTAATCAAAACGTTTATAGTATACTCTTAAAGCTGATTTTCCTGAACTTGTAGACAAATATTGAATAACTTACTCAATAGTTAAACATATTTATGAAAGAAACAAACTGATATCGAGAAAGCAAAGCATAAAACAGCAAAATGAACATATAAAGTTTTATACAAATATAACGAGATATTACGTATTTTGCATAGAAATGTTGTCTTGATATTCAGAAGATTTTTAAAAAATTTTTTCAACAGTATAACCTAGAAGTCTGTATTGAATTAATCTTAGTCTAGCAAATATTTCACTATAATTGTAAACTAATTTTTTATTTTTATAAAATGTAACCAAAATAATTTATATAAAATTTTTTCAAAAATTCATAATTTTTCAAATTTTAAAAACATCAAATAATCTTCAAGTATTATTTAAATTATATCTAACTGTCAACTATATTCTGGATAATTCTTATAAATACATTGTTGAATAAAATTTGAAGTGCACCACCAAGATAAATAAAAATATTTATCATCTAACAACCAAGTACAATGAAAACAAAAATCTTGGTGGTGCGTCCTTATATTAAACATTACAAGCACCTAAATCAAGAACAAAGAATTTATATTGCTAACAGAATTAA
>Ga0256838_1001474_pt1 | contig 11062 bp, 9 predicted proteins | sample 4571419metaG_FD_185978 | JGI IMG/M metagenome (GOLD analysis project Ga0256838, IMG submission 185978) | Hydrothermal vent microbial communities from Guaymas Basin, Mexico - 4571-419 | ecosystem: Environmental > Aquatic > Marine > Hydrothermal vents | place: Mexico: Guaymas Basin | collected... | reverse complement strand
TTGTAAATGAGCTGGCTTTAATATTTGATAAGCTTGGAATCGATACAAAAGCGGTACTTGAAGCTGCCGGGACAAAATGGAACTTTTTAAGATTTACTCCCGGGCTTGTAGGAGGGCATTGTATAGGAGTTGATCCGTATTACCTTACATATAAAGCAAAAGAGATAGGATATCATCCTGAAATAATCTTAGCGGGTAGGAGACTGAATGATAATATGGGAGTTTTCGTAGCGAATAAGCTTGTGAAAAAGATGATTCAAAAAGGTCATACAATCAGAGGCTCAAAAGTATTGGTTCTTGGAATTACTTTTAAAGAAAACTGCCCTGATATAAGAAACAGCAGAGTGATAGACGTAATAAGAGAACTTCAAGATTTTAAAGTGGATGTTGATGTATATGACCCATGGGCAGACAGTGAAGAAGTAAAACATGAATATAGAATTGAACTAAAAGATGATATTAATGTAAATGATTATGATGGAATAGTATTAGCGGTATCACATAACGAATTTAAAGAGTTAGAAGAGTCAATTAAAAAAGCAAAACAAAATTCAAATCTTGTAGTTTATGATATTAAAAGTTTCTTTGATGAAAATATAATTGATGATAGGTTATAGTTATAAATGAAAAGAATTATAAGTATTGATTTTTTAAGAGGATTAGCGATTATAGGGGTTTTATTATATCATTTTTTACATGGTTTTAATAGTAAAATTTTAAAAATTTCTAATTTTGATAATAATTATATATTAATTGGAAAATATGGTGTATTGTTATTTTTTATTATTAGTGGTTTTGTAATTACTAATTCTGTATATTCTTCAAAAAATTATAAAATCTTTTTATATAAAAGATTTATAAGAATTTATCCGACTTTTTTTATATCTGTAATAATTACATATATAATGATTAATTTTTTATTCTTAGAAGAAAGAATAGTAGGTATAGAAGATTTTTTACTAAATCTTATATTTTTCCCTTTATTTTTTAGTATACCTCCTGTGGACGGAGTTTATTGGAGTTTAATAATTGAATTTGAATTTTATTTTTTTATAGCTTTTTTAATTTATTTAAATTTTTTAGAAGATAAAAAAATAGAGTTGTTAATAATATTTTATATATTAATAGCTTTTCTAAATTATTTTTTTTTGCAAGAATCATTTATTTATAAGGTGTGTAATAAGGCTTTAAAATTCGGTTATTTTAGTTATTTTTTTGCAGGTATAATTTTTTATTATTGTTTTAAAAATGGATTTAAATTTAAATATATTATTATATTATTAAATCTTATTATATTAAGTTTTCTGTATGATAAGTTTGGAGTAAATTATATGGCGTTTTTAACATATATATTTTTTTTTATATTTGTATTTCTTATAAATGAACAAGTTTATATTAAATTTTTTTTAATGAGAATAGTTGTTTTTGTAGGAGTAATTTCTTATCCATTATATTTGTTACACCAAAATATTGGATATGCAATTATGAAGAAGTTGATTATATTTTATCATGTTCCATATATGTTAAGTTTATTAATTACGATATTATTAGTGGTAATTTTGGCATCATTAATTTCTTTTTATTTTGAAAAACCAATAATTAAATATTTTAAAAGAAAGGTAATAAATAGTAAAAAATGAACTTGCTTAAAAAAACAGTTTATAATTTAATAACTAAAGTTTTTAATATATTTGTAGGATTTTTATATCAATTTTTGTTTATACCAATTTTTATTAAATATTTAGGTACAGAATTATATGGTATTTATATTATTATAAATAAAATTCAAAATTATTTTTCTTTGATTGATTTGAGACCTAGTGCTATTTTAAGATATAAAATTTCGATTTTACAAGGAGATAAATCTTTTTTAGAAAGAAATAAAGCTTTAACCTCATGTTTAATAATTTCTATATTGTCTTTACCTTTTTTTATTTTATTTGGGATTTTAATTAGTGTGTTAATAGAAAAATTTTTTAAAATTGATCCTAAATATATTTTTGATGTGAAAGTTACAGTTTTATTATTATCAATATATTTAGGATTAAAAAGTTTGTTTGGTATTCCTGATGCTATCATTAGAGGGAGTAATTTAGAATATAAAATTTGGTATATAAATACTTTGAATTTAGTTATTTATTCATTATTAGTGTTATTTTTTTTAATAAAAGGATATGGGCTAATTGGGATCATTGTTGCAATGATTATAGTTGCAATAATTGAGTTTTTTATTAAATTTTTTGTTCAGAAAAAACATTTAAATAACTACAAGCTTGTTAAAATAAAATGGATAGATGTTAAAAATTTTTTCAATTATAGCGGTTTATATTTACTTGCGTCTCTTTTTATGCAAATTTTAAATACTTTTGAAATTATATTTATTGGTATAGTTATAGGTAGTAAATTTATTACTTCATACTTTTTAATGAGAGTATTTATAATTAGGATTTCAGAATCGATAGGCAGTATTATTATTTCATTATCACCTACATTAGGAGATTTAATATCTAATAAAAATTTAAAGAAAGTAATAATATTAAAAAATGGTTTATATATAATTTTATTTTTTATATCAGTATTTTTAATGGAGTTTTTCTTAATTTTTAATAAGAAGTTTCTTGAACTGTGGGTAGGTAATGAATTTTATTTAAACGAAACTATTAATTTTTTCTTTTCTTTGTCTGTGGTATTTATAATATTTATTTCTTTAGAAGAAATGTTTATTAATTTATTATTCTTATTTAAGAAAAAAGTAAAGATTTTATTTTTTTTGATTTTATTTTTTATTATTTTGTCAATATTATTATTTAGTTTATTTGGTTTGACGGGATTGGCTCTTAGTTTTGTTATTAGTAAGTTTTTACAATTTATATTATATATGAGATTATCCAATAAAAAATTAAATTTTCAAATTTTAATAAATAAATTAGTATATTTTATAATAATTTTTATAGCAATAAATATTTTTATTTTTTTTAGATTAGAGGTAGATGTGAATAGTATTAATTCATGGTTAAATTTTGTAAAGTATACAATTTTTTATATGTTTTTATGGATTATTTTAATTGTATTTATTTTTAATAAACATCTAATAAAATTTTTCTTATTCTTAAGAAAGGTCCTTAAATGAAAATTGTTTTAGTAGGTAATTACAAATGGGAAATATATGAAAAAGCATTAATTGATGGGTTTAACTATTATAAAATAAAGGTTATACCATATAAAATTGATACATTTTCTTTAAAAGAAAAAATTGTAAATTTTGATAAAATAAAAAAAATAAATGATATCTTTTTAAAAGATATTTTAAAAATTGATCCAGATGTATTGTTTTTTTATAGATGTAATGAAATTTTGTCAAGTACTATAAAGAAAATTAAGCAATTTAAACCAAGTATTAAAATTATTACTTATCATAATGATAATCCATATAAAGGGTTGAAAAATAAAATTAAGTATTATAATTTTTTGCATATAGCTAAATATTATGCAGACTTAGTTTATGTATTTAGACCATCTAATATTAATTATTTTAAAACAAATAGTAATGTAAAAATTTTAATGCCATATTATTATTCCAAGTATTTAATAGAAAAAATTAATTTTGATAAAAAAATTTATGATGTAATTTTTATAGGTCATTATGAAAAAGATAGAGGAGAAATAATAAATTATTTATTGTCAAAAAATATTAATGTTAAAGTTTTTAGTTCCGATATAAAATGGAAAAAAAATATTCAAAAAAAAGAATTTTTGTTTTCTGGAGTTTATGGGATTGATTATTATAAAACATTAAATCATGCTAAAATAGCTTTAACTTTTTTATCAAAGAAAAATGAAGATCCTTATACGCGAAGAAACTTTGAAATACCAGCATCAGGAACTTTACAATTTTCTGAATATACGCCTGAGTTGGCTAATATATTTAATGAAAATGAAATAGTGTTTTTTAAAGATAAAGAAGAATTAGGAAAAAAAATTAGATTTTATTTGTCAAATATAAATGTATTAAATAAATTGACTTTAAACTCATATATTAAAGTAAAAAATGGACCATATTGCGAAAAAGGTAAAGCTCTACAAATATTGAACGATATTAAAAAATTAGGAATTTCATGAAAGTTACATTGTCTAATATAGCAATGGGTTATTTATATTTAAGTATTATATTTACAGAAACTTATATATTTGTATCATGGTTGCAAACTATTACTTTGTTGAATTATTTTTTAATTTTTATTTATTTATTGTTAATTAGAAAAAAAACAGAAGTTGATAAAAAAATAAAAAAAATAAAAAAAGTGTTATTTATATTTATTTTTTATATTTTATTTGTTAACTTATATCAAAATACTTTACAAAAAGCTTTGTCAATATTTATTACAACATTACCAATTCCTTTTTTATTAGAAATTTTTAGTGTTATTAAAGAAAAAGAGAAAGTTCTTTTTAAGTTCATTAAGTTTTTTTTAGTTTTTAATTTAATATTTTCTTTATTACAAATGGGAGGAATTTTTATTACATCTAATAGTTTGATTGCTCAAATTCCTTTTTTTGGAACCGATAGAGGTTTTGTAGGTTTTTCTTCTCAAGGTTTAAGAATAAGTGGTGCAGGTTCTAGTACTATAGGATTAGCTTTGATGCTAGGTTTAATTTTTTTAATAGTGTTTTTTTATAGAAAAAGCGTTTACTTAACATATAAAGAAAAAAAATTATTTTTTGTTTTATTAATTATATTAATATTTTTAACACAAACTCGTTCTTTAATTCTCTCATTACCATTGGTTATAATAGTGACTAATCTTTTTTTAAGTAAGAATATTATTAAGGGGATTCTAATTTCCTTATTAATATCTATAAGTATAAGTTTAGCTTTTTATTTTAGTTTACCAATATTAAAAGAATTATTTCCTAGATTATTTTTAAGTGCAGATGTAGATACTTCTATAGTTCATAGAATTCAAGCAAATGTTTATGGTGTTATTGGTACTTATGAGTTATCTCCATGGATAGGAATACCTTTTAAAGATGCTTTAAAAGCAATAGAGGTTGGCTATAATAAACTAGGATTATTTATAGGAAATTATTTTATAGATGAAGTAACATATCATAATCAGTTAGCATTTTTTTTTAGAATATATGGATTTATTGGTTTGTTTTTATATTTATATTTAATTTTTTCTTTGTTGAAGGTTTCTTTTTCGTTAAAGCATGAAATATATAGAAAAATAGTATTTAGCATAGTTTTGTATTATTTTCTCTACACATTGTCTCATAATAATAAATGGACAATGGATTATTACTTGTGGGTGATTTTAGGAATATTTATTGGATTAGGAGGCAAGGATGAAAAAAATCAAAATAGGATTTAGTTTTAATTTAGGAAATGGAGGACCTTCTATATTTTTAAAAAAATTAAAAAAAAGTATAGAAAAACAAAAATTGGCAAAAACAACTTATTTTATTGATCCTACTGCAACATGTAATATTTTTGCAAATAAAGTAAGAAATTTATGGAGAAAGCCTTATTTTTTTAGAGTAGATGGAATAGGAATTGATAAAAGTAAACCCCAGGAACATTTAGAAATTATTAATAACCAAATTAAAGAAGGTATTATTGGTTCTATTGGTGTAATTTTCCAATCTACATTTTCAAAAAATATGGTAGAACAAGTATTTAATATTAAAGTTAAAAATTATAAAATTATCGTTAATGGTACTGATAGAACAATTTTTAATAATTATGGAGAAAACTTAAGAGAAGAATTAAATATAGAAAAAAATGCTTTAGTATTTATATCCTCTGCAAAATGGAGGGGAGTAAAAAGGTTAGATGATGTTATTAATGTTTTTAAAGAGTTTAAAAAACGATATAAAAAAAAGACATATTTAATAATTATTGGAAAAGAAGGAAAAAATAAGGATGGAATTATTTATATACCTCATATTGATAATGAAGAACTTCCTAAGTACCTTAGAACAGGTGATATATATTTATATTTATCTTGGATAGATAATTGTCCTAACTCTGTAATTGAAGCTATTTCATGTGGATTGCCTGTAATTTGTTCTAATCAAGGGGGTACAAATGAAATCATAAAATTAACAAGAGGAGGAATAATAGTAAAAGCAGATAATGAATTAGATTTTTCTAATATATATTTAGACAACCCTCCTAAACCTAATTATAAAGAAATAATAGAAGCCATGCTGAAAATGAGTAATAATCTTGAAAAATATAAAAAAGAAATAAAATTCGAAGAGATAGATATTGATAATGTAGCAAAAAAATATGTAAATTTTATTAAACAAACCTTAAAAAAGGATTAATATATGTCAAATAAAAAAATTATATTTTTATCTTATCGATTAGGATATGATAAATTATTGTATTGGGATAAGATATTATCTTATTTAAAACAAGAGTATCCAAAGTTAAGGGTTTTTACAGCATGGAAGCCTTTAAAGACTAAAGATGGGAGTTTAGAAACAGAATATAAGTTAAAAGGAATAAAATATTATTTAAATAAAAATAAAATAAATCAAAAATTGATATTTATTCCTTTCCCTTTTTTTTTAAGAGATATTATTAGTTATAAACCAGAAATTATTATATTAAATGAGTTTAATCTTGCTAATTTTTATGTATTGGTATTTAAAAAATTATTTTTTAAAAAATATAAAATGATTTTATTGATAGAAAATGATCCAAGTATTGGTTTTAAGGAAAAAAATAAAGAAAATTTTTTTAGAAAAATTTATAGGAAATTTTTTGTTAATAATGTGGATCTTATTTTAACTAATAATAACTTAGGTAAAAACTATTTGTTAAGATTAGGCGTAAAATCTAATAAAATTGTGGTTAAACCATATTTAACATCTTTTCCGGATAAAAATAATATAAAAAATAATGATGATATACGAAATAAAAGAATTAATATATTATATGTAGGACAGCTCATTGAAAGAAAAGGAGTTATTTATTTATTAAAAGCGTTAAATAATATAAAAAATAAAGTTAAAGGTAAAGTAGTTGTAAATATAGTAGGAGATGGAGTAGAAAAGAAATTGTTAATTGAATATAAAAATAAAACTCGTTTAGATTTTATTCAGTTTCATGGGAAAATACCTTTTGAAAAGTTACATAAATTTTATAATAATGCTGATATTTTTGTGTTGCCAACTTTATATGATTATAGAGCGTTAGTTGGATTTGAAGCATTAGGTTATGGGTGTGCAATATTAGATAGCAAATTTGATGGGGCAAGATATGAAATCGTAGAAGAAGGAAAAAATGGTTTTATTTTTAATCCTATAAATATTGATGAATTCTCAAAGAAAATTTTATATTTAGTGGAAAATACAACAATATTAGATGATTATAAAAAATACTCAGAAAAACTCTCAAAAAAATATACCCCAAAACAATGTAGTGAAAATTTAATATATACTATAAAAAAGGCATTAAATGAAAATACTTAAAGAATTTTTTGATGAATTAAATAAAAATAACATAAATTATTGTGTGTTACGTAATTATCAAAATCTTCCTGAATCATTAGGAGGTAGTGATTTAGATATTTTGATATCACAAAAAGATATTAATAAATTTTATTTAATTTTAAATGAAGTTTTAAAAAAAAATAACGGGAAAATTATTATAAAATATGGAAAATATACCCCTAGATTATGTATTGCAGGTGTTATAGAAGATGAGTTATATGGATTACAAATTGATGTTCATGAAGGTATTTTACCATATAAATTTATACCTATGTTTTCTGTTGATTATATTCTTAATAATAAAAGTAAATATAATCAGATATATGTAGCAAATAATAATGATGCTATTTTTTTAGCCTTTTTAAAAGAAATATTAAATAATAAAACTTGTAAACTCAACTATTATCAAGAAGCTAAAAAAATATGGTTAGAAAAAAAAGACAATTATAAAAATATACTATTAAAAATATATGATATTGAATTTATAAATTTATTAAATGATCTTATGGAAACTGAATATGATATGAAAAAAATAAAGAAATTAGCATTATTAGGTAGAAAAATTCTATTAAAAGGAGTTAATAATAAAATTAAATTATTAAAAGTGTTTTCTGAAAAAATATATAGATTAAAAAACCCTCCTGGATTTACAATTGCATTTTTAGGAGTAGATGGGTCAGGCAAAAGTACTATAATAAATGAAATAAAGAAACCTTTAAATGAAGCAGTTCATAATGCACTTTATTATAAACATATGAGACCTAATTTGTTACCTAATATATCTGAATTGTTAAAAAAAAACAAAAAAAAAGATAAAAATTATCTTATACCTCATGGTGCTAAACCGAGTGGATTCTTTGGTTCTTTACTAAGGCTTACATATTATTCTTTTGATTATATTGTAGGGTATTTTGTTAAAATTTATCCTAATATGGTAAAAAAATCGTCAATTTTTATTTTTGATAGGTATTATTATGATTTTTTAATTGATCCTCAAAGGGCTAGAATTTCATTACCTAAAAAAATTATTTGTTTTTTTGAAAAGTTAATTCCAAAACCTAATTTAGTAATAGTATTAATTGCAGAACCTGATGTTATCTATAATAGAAAAAAAGAACTTTCATTAGAGGAAATTAAAAAACAAGTAAATAATTTTACAATTCTTGCAGAAAATAAAAATTTTATAATTAATAATACCAATGATAGTATTATTAATGTGAAAAAAAAAGTTTTTCAAATTATAATAAATTCTATGAGTAAAAGATATGATAATGATTATAAATGAATTTTTTTCAAATAACAAATATATTGTTTTACCTTCACATAAAAAGCCAAAAGTATTTTTGGCTGTTGATAATGCTTTGATTACTGATAATTCATTTAAATTATATAACCCGTTTAGTAAAAAAGCTAAATTTTTGAAAAATTTTGTATTTCAGATATTACCTTTAATTCGACCTTTTTTGAACAGAAAAAAAAGGGGTGCTTTTATTAAATTTTTAGAAAATGAACTTAAAAAGCCTTTGGTTTCATCAGTTTATATTGCTACAGATAATAATAAAGTTGTTTTACAACTTCAAAATAATGAGAGTTTAGGTTATGTAAAAGTCCCATTAAATGAAGAAGGAGAAAAAAATATTATAAATGAAATAAAAGCTTATGAAATTTTAAAAGAAAAGGAAATTTTAAATTATAAGTTTTTGCCTTTGAAATATAACAAAAAAAATTGTTTGTTTATTGAAAATATTGAAGGAGATAGCAAATTTTTAACAATTGATTTGGATTTTGAATTTTTAAATAAACTTAAAAGAGGTAAGAAATATATGCTCAATAAGCATCCAAGAATAAAAGGTCTTTTAGAAAATAGTGAAGAGTGGGTAAGAAAATTGATTTTTCAAATTATAAATGATTCTAAAAATGAGTATGAATTGGTATATGAACATGGTGATTTTGCACCTTGGAATATTAAGCTTAAAGATAATAGATTTTGTATATTTGATTTTGAATATTTTACTGAAGATGGCATAGAATATTTTGATTTTATCAAATACTATTATCAATATTTAAAACTTCTTGAAAATAAGCAAATTGATGAGATTTATAAGTTTTTAAAAAAAAGATTTAATATTACAAAAGAAATTTTTAACTTGTTCATAATTAAAGAATATTTACAAGAAAAGGGAGAAATTGAATTAAAATATTTAAGGGGGATTAGTGGAAAATAAAAATATTTTGCTTATTGCTTATGCTTGTGAGCCTGATAATGGAAGCGAGCCGGAAGTTGGATGGCAGGTAGTAAATCATATTGCAAAATTATTACCAAAGTCAAATATTTATGTAATCACAAAAGCAAACAATAAAGAAAAAATAGAACAAAAGTTATATCCAAAAAATATTACTTTTTTATATTATGAACTTCCAAAGTGGGCATCATTTTGGAAAAAAAAGCAAAGAGGTGTTAGGACATATTATTACCTATGGATGATAGGAGCTGTTAAATTTCTTAAAAAGAAAAATATAAAATTAGATTTAATCCATCATGTAACATTCGTAAATGATTGGCTTCCTTCTATTTTTATTTTATTAAAAAATAAAAATAATAAATTTATTTGGGGACCTATAGGAGGAAATGATAATATTGAATTAAGATTTTTAAAAAACTTTAAACTTCAAATAAGTGAGCTAGTAAGGAGATTTTTAAGAAGCTTTTTTAGAAAATTTGACCCATTTTTTTATATGTGTAAGAAGAAAAGTGACTGTGTAATTGGAATAAATCAAAATGTAAAAGAAAAGATTAGGTTAAAAAATAAATGTTTTGTTGCTGAACCAGCGATAGGAGTTGAGAGAGAATTGATAGAAAGTATACAATGTAAAGAAAAAGATGAGTTTAATGTTATTTCAGTAGGAAGGCTAATATATATTAAAAATTTTGAAATGAGTATAAGAGCATTTGATGAATTTATAAAAAGGAATAAGTTATCAAATATTAAACTTAACATCATTGGAGATGGTCCGGATAGAAAATATTTAGAAAAGTTAGTAAAAGAGCTTAATATTGAAAAACAAGTAGTTTTTAAAGGAAAAATTCCATTAAAAAAGGTTTATGAGGAATTTTCAAAATCTTCTGTTTTTATTTTTCCAACTTTTGAGAATGCTGGATTTGTGTTTTTGGAAGCTATGATGAATTGTTTGCCGGTTGTAGGTTTGAACTATGGTGGAGCTTCTCAGTTTGTTATCTCTAATAAAGAAAAACAATTAGTAGATATCAATCAACCATATGAAGAAATAGTAAGAGGATTGTCATTAAGACTTGAAGATTTTTATAAAAAAGAAGATTTAAGAAAAAAGATTGGGCAAAAAAACAGAGAAGATGTTTTAAACAATTTTACATGGGATAAAAAAGCACAAAAATTTATTAAAATTTACAGAAAGGTTTTAAATGAAAAATAAAATACTTTTTATTTTACATTTACCGCCTCCAAATCATGGCGCTTCAAAAGTTGGTGAATTTATCAAAAATTCAAAGATGAACGAAATTGTAAAATGTAGATTTATTCCG
>Ga0256838_1001473_pt1 | contig 11062 bp, 10 predicted proteins | sample 4571419metaG_FD_185978 | JGI IMG/M metagenome (GOLD analysis project Ga0256838, IMG submission 185978) | Hydrothermal vent microbial communities from Guaymas Basin, Mexico - 4571-419 | ecosystem: Environmental > Aquatic > Marine > Hydrothermal vents | place: Mexico: Guaymas Basin | collected... | reverse complement strand
GCAGAAAAGGTGTTCAGCGGTGTTACATACAAACCTACACCATGCTCCCGTGCCCTATCCATAAACTCTACTGGTATCTCAGGGGCACCGGTAATAATGATGGCAGGAAGCCTTCTTCTCAGGCCCACCTCCCACACTTCGGGCCTATCACCAGTCACCAGTATAGCGTCGTCTCTTAGCTCCATATCCACTTTCCCTGCAGACATAGCACCAACGGTAAGCACTCCCCTTATGGTGCTCTCAGGTTCCACAAGCCACCTACCGGGCAAAGCACTTTCCACCTGAGCGGGTGCAACTTCTACATGCACGAGCTTGCTAGCAGCATGCCACAAGAAACCTTGGGCAACATCCCTCAGACCCACAAGTCCCACAAGCTTGCCGGACATATCCACAACAGGCAGTGTGCGATAATCTTTAATGAGGTCTACGGCAACCTTGATGGGATCATCGTATCTGACAGCTGGCACATCAAGAATGATATCCATAGCCGTCAGCTCAAAGGAATCCATGCGTATGGGCTTGTCTACCCCAAAGCGTTTTAGCACATATACCGTCTCATCGTTGACAGCGCCAGCTCTTACCGGTATATATTCATTGCCATAGTTATCTATTTTGTTTTTATACCAAGCATAGGCTATTGCCGATGTTACAGAATCTGTATCGGGATTTCTATGTCCAGAAACAAGCACTTCGGCCATATTACCCACCCCCAACACTATAGATAATGTCAGATATACGCTCTTTTCCCAGACCGACAAACACTCCAAGGCCGTATGCTGCTGCCTCCTTGATAAATACTTCGTCAAGAAAAGCCATGGCTACCACAGGCACGCTACCATCTTGAGCAAGTTTGATTATCTTCTCATAAGAGCCCTCTACAGGCACAACATCTATCATCTCATTAAACTTATCCGCCGTGCGTATATCGTATATGACCAAAAACTTCACATCATCATGAGACTTAGCCAGTCTGGAATATATACCAGCGCTATCAGCAGTGAGAAAACCAACCCTCATATTATTTCACCCCATATACGACAGAGCCCAGTTCCTGACCCACAGATATAAACACACCATCTGCACGGCACTCAAGAAGGCCCATATTATCTTTCACATTGTCACACTTCACATCTAATGTATCGGCTATATACTTCAACATGTCTTTCTGTGTCATAGAGGCCGTATTTTCCCATGTCATACCAGCTTTAGGAAGGAAGAACATAAGGTTAAAACCACCACTCTTGCTAATAGATACATTGAGCCTTACAGACGGCACCTTCTTCACCAGCCTATCTTTCAGAGCCTTAAGCGTGCATATCTGCCCTTTGCACTGGAGTTTGTCTATATATGCCTTGCCATCGTAGTCTTGAGCCACATCAAACAGTTTATCGGGCTCTGTATCTATAAACGACAGCCCATATTTCTCGGCTATAGCAGACAGATTTTCTGTAGGTGTCACCTGCACAAATACCGAGGGCATACCGGCATACTGCCAAGAAAAGCCATAACCGACAATAGATAGGTGATTTTCAGAAATAGCCTTTTTCAAATTTTCTGTCAGCACAATACCACCTACACTGGACATATCGGCCTGATTATCGTTCTTTTTCTCACCCCCACAGGCCACAAAGCCCAAAAACAAAAGTGCTATAAGAAACACAGATACAATCTTTTTCATCGCGATCCCCCCAGGAGTCTAATAATGATATTCAGCACAACCGTTAGCAACACGGAAATAACAATAGACGAGACAATAGGAATGTATATGCTATAACCATCTCCCCTGATAACAATATCGCCGGGCAACCGCCCCAGCATAGGAAAGGCCTTCCATAGCAAACCCATTAGTATCAAAACGATTCCCAACACAATGAATATATCTGCCAATTTCACACCCATCACCTCTTTATGTATTGTATCGTATATTCTCATATAAGTCTTAAGGAAGCCTCCTTTACTCTTCCACAATTTGTGATACAATGTGAAGCGATGTATGCCCGAGGAGGTGAAAACTGTGAAGGTACTATACTTTAAAAATAATACATGCAAGGTATGTGAGGCCATGCTGCCCCGTGTACAGGAGATAGCAGAAAGATATGAGATTCCTTTTCAGGTTGTCAATGTAGAAGACGACCCAGAAACAGCAGGACAGTTTCTCATCTTCTCGGTGCCAGCTGTTGTGCTGGTAGACTCTGAGGGCAAAGAGCTCACACGATTTGCCCGTAATTTCTCACTGAGAGATATAGAGGCATACATTGATAGGTATACCTATTACATGAGCATGTAAAAGGTGCCTTACACATATCCCCCTTTCTGGAAGTGGTGTGTAGTCTCCGGGGACCATCAGGTCCCCTTTTTTTCTTTCTCTACATCAAGGTGATATATTAGATATATGGGGGAAACTGATATGGATATACAACTAAAGAGCAAGCAGATAGTGCCCAATGTGCTTTACATAGCATCGGTAGATGAAAAGCTTACACTCGGTGCGAAACACACCTCTCGTCTTATGGGGGTATTCCTCCCCACCATAAGAAGTATCATGTACATGGACAGCCCGGGCAAAGTTTATTTTACAGAGGACGGTATCACCATTACATATATGACACTTCAGTCTTTTCTCACAGGCATAGGAAGAGGAGACATGGACAGCGTACTCCTTGCCTATAGCTACACCAACCCCGATGCCGTAGTATACAAGCACCCCCTATGGGAAAGATATATTACCTCACAGCTAGACAGCCTTGTAAACTTTAACCTCTATGGCATATCAAGCATCATATACAGGCATCTTCGGCACTTTGAATACACCAAAGAGTATATAGAGGAGCTGAAACACCTCAGGGAAGAGATACAGGACCTTGACAGAGACGATTCAATAGCCGATGTCATAGACCTCATAGACTGGAGCCACTACCGTATTGTTAGACCATACCGGAGCAGGAGGGGAGAAAATCATCACACGCAGGTGGGTATAGATATGCTCGGTAGAAAAATACAAGATGTCAGGGTAGATGTGCTTATAGACCGTATAGACATGGATATTGGAGACTACTATAAACGCAACCGTGAGCTAACCCCAGAGGTTCTAAAGCAGGTCTTTATAGCCCTATATATCTACGGACACCTGACATTCAGAAGGCATATATCTTTTCCCCTTCCCAGTCATATACGAGCCATTTTGAAGGAGCTCATATCACAACCAAGGGAGGATTGTCTTAGATGTATGTTTATGAAGTTCTCACTGATAGACGATATTGATATACCAGACAACTTCTTTTACATACATGCAAGAAAGTCCATAGATGCCTTCTACAGAGACATCTATGGACTCAATGTTTAGCTATGGTGTGTCTTTACAACCTTGAGCTGTAAGGGGCTGTTCATAAAACCCTATGTGGCCCCAAAAGTCTATGTATCCATTGGACTCAGATGGTTTCTGTCCCTCAATAAGCACATAGACCTTTTCTATACCAAACTGCTCTGCCGTAAGGGGTATGCTACACAGGGCCAGGGCTTCGCCCTCTGCACCAACACCGGGGTTTTTCATAATATCTTTAGAGAAATTCACCGTGGCCACAGAACCTGTCACCTCTACCCCCAATACCTTCGTTCCTTCAGGCAGTGGCACCTGTGTGGTAGCAGTGGCAAGTGTGGGTGATGCAAGTAAAGACAATGCCACTTTAATCTTATCTTCAAGGGTTGGTGTAGAGTCAAAGTGCACCTTCACCTTGACAGGCTTTAGATAAAAATATGTGCCACCATCGGCTATGACATAAGATGTAATCTCTATATCTGTGCCGTGTGCCTCTGGTGTCTGTGTGGCACCACCTGTCTGGGTAGATGTATCCCCTGTTCCTGTAGACGGCTGTGTAGCACCACAGCCCATAAGTATCAATGATATGCTTAACACCAGCGCTACCCATATAGATAACCTACGCAACATATATTCCCCCTCCCCCAATAATGTACTTTTATACTAAATAATATCACAACTATTTATTATCAAATGCTTCATCTATATAAATACCCGTTCCCACCGACCACTGCCATGGGGCAAACCACTTGGCAATAGACATCTTAGGGGAACTCTTGCCCGTACCTGGCTTGGGCCACACATATATCAGTGTCTTACCTTTTTCACCAGCCAGTTTTGATCCGTCTACCATCTCTTTAACAAGTGCAACACCGTGAGGATCTTTGACATGCTCAAGGTTTTGTCCCTCAAGGTCTCTGTTGGCATTGACAACCGATACATAGTTACCATCATTGACAAATATATAGAGACTTCCCTTTCGCATGTTCCTCAACTCTTCCTTGGCCCGTTCTTGAGCCTCCTGTCTTGTCATCTGCCCTGTCTTTTCTTTCTCATAATATGAAGAGACAACAGACATAGCCCTATCTACAAATGGTTCTATCTTGGACCTAATAGCACCTTCATAAGCTCCAAATACCCTCTCCGCCGTTTCACTGACGATATCAGATGTAGTAGATGCACTATGCATAACATCGGCTGTGGCCTTTTCTATATTTTGTGTTACATCGGCAAGCACATGGGTTTCCGTCTGCAATTTCTCCATAGCAGAAACAACAAGTGCTGTTGCCTCACCAATAGATGACGCCACCTCTCTCGTGCTACTGGAAAGCTTCACCATGTTTTCTATGCTATTTTGCACATCACCCACACCGCCAATAATAGAAGTAAATTTAGATGTTACATCGCCTGTAATAGTGGCAATATCCCTCATCTCTTCCGATAGATTATCGCTTGTTGACATAACCTCTGCAACAGCCTGTGTCATCTCATCAATAACTGCTCTAATCTGCTCAGCCGTGTTCTTTGTCTCTTCTGCCAGCTTGCGTATCTCAGAGGCAACAACGGCAAACCCCCGCCCTGCCTCACCAGCACGGGCAGCCTCTATAGCGGCATTGAGGGCCAAGAGATTAGTCTGGGCAGCTATCTTTTCTATAATATTCACAAGCTCTGTAATACCCTTACTCTTCTCTTCAAGCTTCTGCACCATACTCTTGCTCTGCTTATCAACAAGCTCTATTCGTTCCAAACTGCTTTCCATTCTCTTTAGTGCCTCTTCTCCCTCTTCTGACAATCTTCTTAACATCTCACCGGCACTGCTTGCACTCTCGGCTGCAGAAAGGGCCTCATCAGAATAATTTTTCAGTACATCCATGCGTTCAGATAAGAGATCTGTAGCCCTCTGTATCTCGGAAACACTCTCTTCCAAATACCTCTCTGCCACCCTCAACTTCTCGGTGCTCTCCTTTAGGGCATCGGCATCTACACTAAGCTTTTCGTTCTCTTCAACAAGCCGTGTTGTCATCTTCACCATGTCCTTTGTCAGCAGATTGTCTTGCCTGTCTACCGCAACCTCTTCAACATATGTCCCATTTGCATACTTATAAAGTACAACACCCAATATGGCAAATAGCAAAACATCTACAATACCAAACCACACTCCAGCTGAAAAAGCAGCATAAACGCTAAAAGCAAACACAATGGCAAACACGAGCCATAACATCAACATCACCTCCACATCTCGCCTATATTTATAGTATCAAATATCATATTTATGCCATAAGCTATCTTCTCTGATACAATACAGGTAGAGGGGTGATATCCATGAATAACCATGCTCTTCATAAGATGACATATGGGCTCTACATCGTGTCCTCCATCAAAGATGGAAAGCCCAACGGTCAGATTGCCAATGTGGCATTTCAGGTTACATCGGAGCCTGTGCAGGTAGCCATAGCCTTACATAAAGACAACCTTACATGCGAGTATGTTCACACATCAAAGGTGTTTAGCATATCTGTGCTTGACCAGACAGCTGACATGATATTTATAGGCAGATTTGGCTTCAGAAGTGGTAGAGATTTTAACAAATTTGACAATACCATATCGTGGAAAATAGGCAAAACAGGTGCCCCTATCGTAACAGACCACTCTATAGCATACATTGAGGCCAAGGTAACCCAAGAAATGGATCTGGGCACACACATATTGCTTATAGGCAAGGTAGTAGACGCCAACATTATAAAAGATGGCAAGCCACTAACTTACGACTACTACCACAATGTATTAAGAGGCAAGGAACCACCCAAGGCCCCTACATTTTCTATATAAATCAAACACAAGGGGAGTGAACCCCAATGGCCCATTTCCACCTTATAAAAACTAAGCATGACATAAAAGATGATCATATATTGCACATATCTCTCTCCACTCCACAATCTGCTTATCCTATGCAAAATATCGCACAAAGAATATTGCTCTATGTAAAAGAACACGATGTCAAACTACCACACATGAACTTATATGTACTTAAAGAAATGCAAAGCAGCACAAGAGATAGGCCATTTGGACGTATACCATGTACCCTTGTCCTTCAGGCTATGGAATATATCTCAATAAAGACAGGAATATACAAATGGTATATAGACAGATATCTACCAGGCATATACTTTCCCGTGGAAAAATTCTTGAGAACCGTCCCCAAACTGAATACAGAAAAAGATATAGATATATACCTGCGTATTCCCAAGAAAAAAACTTTTATCAAGGCATCAGATACCGATTACATACTTTCACTACTTGCCATAGAAAACTTTGCCCTCAGCAAAAAACATGCCAGCGCTGTCGGACATTACAAACACCTTTTTATAGATACCGATAGTCCATACCTTATTCCTAGGGACATAGATAAAATTTATACACTCATCGTATCTGCCACACCACAACATGCCAAACAAGCCCTCTCTGTACTTGACAAACCTTGTTTCCTCGGCGGCCTCATAGCCGCAACAGCGTTAAAGAAAGAAAAAATACCGTACATCAAGAAAGTTCTACACCGCTATATAGAAGAAGATAACTATTTTCTCACGGCGTATCACCTTATAGAAAGCACACTTACAACGGAAGAAATATTTTCAGATAAAGACATTTTGAAATACGCCATATTGGCTTTGGGATACACAAGACTTCTGGGTACATACGGAAAGACATTGCTTAATCAATTTCACACATTGGGTATAAAGGACCCACTTCTACTACTCATGCTTAGCGTCATTATGGAAGGCACAAATATTGACATACACCCTACTCTGTGGGAATCCCTATGGAAAGCATATAACACTTCTCAAGGACACAATAAGGTATATGCCGCATATGGCATCATCAACATGGTGCATTTTACAAGGCATAGCACAGACATACGCAAACTCATAGAAAAGAATCCCATACCAGAAGATATACCTCTACATATCAAGGTACACCTGTTAAGAATACTATCCCGACATCTGGGCAAAGCGCCTGACATAGATGGTGCAACCGAGAAGATAAGAGACACCATAGAAGACATCTCCGGCAAAGAGGGATTTAAAGCCTTTGAAGGACATCTTATTCGCAGTCTTGCAACGGCACTCATGATGAAAGAAGATGTATCACCCCGTGTATCACTGACAATGTATTGGCAGGCCATAGGTCTTGATATTATGCACAGTAGCAGCTCATTCGGACACTGGCTCATTACAACCCCATATGCCGGCATACCATATAGCACAGTAAAACATACCTTTACATCTATCACATCAGGGCTAAAATCTGTGTTTAGACCTAAAGAAGCCATATACCTATACGGTGCTATGGCCGAATCGGCCTTGTTGTATGGAAGAGAAGAAGACTTTCACCTATACCTTGATACTATACGGAGTTTAATCCCCAAAACCAAACATGTTATAGCCAAGAACATATACTTTAGGCTTCTGGCCATGGAGGCCACCAATCAGGAAAAATGGAACTCACTGGAAGATATTCTCAGACAGTGGCAAAGTTATGGTGTAGTACCTTACTTCACGCCACAGTGGGAAACAATGAAAATAGCATTGGAAATAGCAAAGGGAAAAATAGATCTGCCATCGCTGAATACCATTAAGCATCCTCTACTGGTATATATATCGGGAAAATACATCAAAGACAAACAGTATGATGCCATTGCAACACTTCGGTCAATGGTCAGGAAATATACACAAAGCGACAACATACTAAAGCGAGCCATTACACATACCTACCTATACAGACTGCTGAAAGATATAGATGCATCAGACAGCATAGAACATGCCTTAACCGCAAGATTTTTATACGACGAGATAGAAGGCATAGCCCCCCAAGATATATTAGAAGAAACTGGTGGTTTACTGCTACAACCGGATAATCCCTACATATCAACGCTTGTTAGGAGATTTAGGGAGCAAAATCGCCTGCTTGAGGTAACCATATCGGCCATAGGTAGCAGCAACAAAGAAGATGTCATGAAACACCTCTTGAGAGGACTACATATACCGTATCTTGTAGCCTACGGTAGATATGAAAGCAATGATACCCATATTGAGGCCACCTATTCACTAATAGGTGATATTGAAGAACTAAACATACCCGATATAGACGACTATGTTATAACGGAGAAACCCTCCACAGTGACAGTAACCTATAAAATAGGAGACAGAAAACTGCTTATTTATGCAGAGCATAGATATGCAGACGGCATCTTTGACCTTATAACAGTAAAAACCATTAGACGATTTGCATCTATCATAGTAGACATGCTTGACGGACTCACTATTGTAGAAAAAGCCAAATTTGACAGCCTAACAGGTATACACTCACGATGGTTTCTTACTGAAGACGCCCCTCGCATGTGGAATAGAACACTAAAAGATGGTCATAGCATATCTATTATCTTCATGGACATTGACAACTTCAAGTATGTCAATGACATATACGGTCATGCAGAGGGCGATAAAGTCTTAAAAACAGTGGCATCTATTATCATGGAAGAAATACGTATATCAGATAGGGCTATACGATATGGTGGCGATGAGTTTCTCATCATACTACCATATTCAAATACTCAGTCAGCCCTTAAAGTAGCCCAAAGAATAAAAGAAAAAATAAAAAATCACCTGATGCTTACCCACTATATGATAACCCTCTCCATAGGCATATATACAGTCTCCTCACCTGATATACCCCTTGAAAAGGCTATAGAAAATGCCGACAAGGCCATGTACCTTGCAAAAAATAACGGTAAGAATCGCATAGAAATCTATTACCAATAGCAATAGCACATCATAGTTGCATAAATAAGCATATATCTTGTATAATATTCACATCAAATGTTAAGTTCTTATGCACCACTAACGAAAGGGGGATATCGTTTATGAAGAACCTCAAGTGGGTTGGTATCATCTTACTGGCCATCTTACTGTTTGCCATGTTTGCCACCACAGTTGCCATGGCAGGAGGAGACGAAGCAGAACAGTTTAACTATGGTTTCTGGTCCATTATTCCACCTGTTGTGGCTATAGGTTTGGCATTTGCCACACACAGACCTATTTTGTCTTTATTTATCGGTATCTGGACAGGTCAGTATATCTATGAGGCATTGCCCCTATTTGCCAAAGGTGAGGTAGGTAAGGGACTCTATGCATTCTTTACATCGTTCTTCCATGTATTTTCTCAACGCATAGTTGGTGTTCTTGCAGATTCGTGGTATATAGGTATCATCACATTTACGCTTATGATTGGCGGTCTGCTGGGTATCATCAACCGCAGTGGCGGAATGTGGGCTATTGCCGATGCACTGGCACGTAAAGCAAGGAACTCTTCAACAGCTCAGGTGTTTGCCGCCATAATGGGTGTTGTCATATTCTTTGACGACTATGCCAACTCTCTACTTGTCGGGAATACCATGAGACCTATCACCGATAAATTCCGTGTGTCCCGTGAAAAGTTGGCATACATCGTTGATTCTACAGCCGCACCAGTTGCCTCTTTGGCTCTCATATCTACATGGATTGCATATGAGGTTGGTGTTATTGCAGATGCACTAAGAAACAACGGATTTGGAGACAAAATTGCCAACGCTGCATATACCGTATTCCTGCAATCTATCCCATATAGATTCTACTCTTTGCTGGCATTAGTATTGCTATTTACCCTTGCTATTACATCAAGAGACTATGCCACAATGTATAAGGCTGAAATACGTGCAAGAAAAGAAGGAAAGGTCTACAGAGATGGTGCACAACTACCAATATCTAAGGAGATATCTGAACTCTCCAAACCCGAAGGTGTACCCTTAAGACCCATTAACGCATGGCTACCCATTCTTGTGCTCATTATCGGCACTATCTGGGCACTGTGGGTGACAGCCGGCGGTGGTGCAACATATGCCAATTACCTTAAAGATTTTAGTGGTAACTCCTTCAAAGCTCTGACATACACATTTGGCGATGCCGATGCATCTATAGCCCTTGTATGGGCCGTGGCAGCAGCTACCGCTGTTGCAGCCATTATGGTCTTATGGCAAAAAATCATGAATGCCGGTGAAATCGTTGATGCGTGGATTGATGGCACCAAATCTATGATGGTAGCCGTTATTATCCTAACCATTGCATGGGCCCTTGGTAGCATCAATGGCGATCTGGGAACATCATTGTATGTTGTTGGACTCGTTGAAAGCTGGCTACCAGCTTCTGTATTGCCACTGGGTATATTCTTGTCTGCGGCCCTGATATCCTTTGCCACAGGTACATCTTGGGGAACAATGGCTATACTCATGCCCATAGCTATAGGTCTTGCCGGTAAGTTCTATGGCACCGACGCCGTCGGTGTCATGCACCTTGCCACAATAGGTGCTGTGCTAACAGGGGCAGTCTTTGGTGACCACTGCTCTCCTGTGTCCGATACAACAATCTTGTCATCTATGGCATCTGCATGCGACCATATGGACCATGTCAACACACAGATTCCCTATTCTCTCACTGCTGCAACTGTTGCTGCCGTTGTAGGCTTCTTGTTTGTCAAATTCATACCTGTATGGATACTACTTATCATTGGAGCAGCTGTTATCATAGCCATTGTTTATTTCTTCGGTAAACCTGTTCCCAACCTCACCGTAGAAGAACTAGAAAAACTTGATAAGTGAATCTCACCCTACACCTTTTCATAGGCCCCCGCACATGCGGGGGCTGATTTTTAGGG
>Ga0256838_1001472_pt1 | contig 11068 bp, 11 predicted proteins | sample 4571419metaG_FD_185978 | JGI IMG/M metagenome (GOLD analysis project Ga0256838, IMG submission 185978) | Hydrothermal vent microbial communities from Guaymas Basin, Mexico - 4571-419 | ecosystem: Environmental > Aquatic > Marine > Hydrothermal vents | place: Mexico: Guaymas Basin | collected... | reverse complement strand
AGCTGCTCTCATCGAGGTACTTTGAGAGAACACTTCTATCGGTTTCCAATACCTGGGTCAGGGCTAAGAGAGCATCGCCCACTATTCCGGGGTTTTCGTCGTCGAGCAGTTCAACTATCGCGCTCATAACCTTTTTGTCCTTAATGGCGTCCTGAACGAGGAGCTCGAACTGTCCCGATTCAAGCATCCCCTTAACTTTCTTCTTTTTGGAGCCGAAGGATAGGAAGGGCATGAGAGACCACCAGATAATTCTTGTTTGAACTTACTTTTTAGTTTTATTCAACAATCCATCCAAACTTGAATTGAGTTCTTGATTTGTGACATTTGAGATATTACCCACTTTTTTTACTGTTCCTACTCGGGGGTCTAAAAATTTTTTGAGAATGAAAACTAATACCACGAGAGAAACCGCAGCCATGAACAGATATTCAATTGCACCTTGGGCCTTTCTTATCAAGAGTATCACCCATTATGCCTTTAAAATACTAAAGAGAATAGAATCGAGTCTCTTTAGTTATCACTTCGTAGCATTCTTGCTCATGTTTTCCAGCAAGCCACTAGCTTTGCTACCTGACTCGTTAGCAACCTTCTGTGCAGTACTGCCTTTTCCTTGGAGCTGCTTAACAACTATCAGTATAATTACCAGCGCCGCGGCAATCATGAAGAGGTACTCAATTGCACCCTGGGCCTTCCTCATCATGGCAAATCACCTCCAAAGGTTTACTTCAATCTAAACTCGACTAAAAAGGCTTATATATCTTTCTACCCAATACTGAGGAGAGGCATACCCAATATTGCAAGGGCTCCAAGAGGTGTGCATTCATGTTGGTGAGCTTTCACTGCGAATCATCGAGTATTGAAGATTGCGTTGAAGAAATCAACAAAAAGTCAGAAAATATCCTACGTGACCTTCCAGGCTTTGTAAATTCTGCAAAGATATTGTTGAGCTTTGGAGCCTTTATGAACCTTGGTGTTGTGCTGGCACTTGATAAATCCCTCACCGCCCACAAGGTTGTTCGGGCGGATTTTTCTTCCGGCAAAAACAAGGATGACGCCATCAACAAAACACTCGAGAAGCTCAATGCGATAATCCCAGACCGCGCCAAGATAGTTGATTTTGAAGTAAAAACCTACACCACACCTGTAACGAGGAGAACCTACGCAGTAGGTGTAGTGGTTTACAACGTTTTCGAGCAGAAGAAGCCCATCGGGGAGTACACCCTCAAGGAGAGACGAAAACTGATAGCGATGGTTCTGGAGGCCTTCAACTACAACCCAAAGGTTCTCAACATCTCCGAGCTCGCGAGGGTCTTCGGGGTCTCCAGGGACAGCATCTACTACGACATCGAGCAGATACTCAAAGAGGCGGGCAAATCTAAGTAGTCCAAATTGGCCTCGGCGTTGCGGTGAGGATGAATATGATGGCCGCCAGTATCGCGAGGGTTATTCTCTTCTTGGATATCGGCGATACCTCGTCGAGGGCGCCGGGATTCCCAGCGGAGCCAATGAGGAGAACGAGCAGTCCCCAGATGAACCAGCCACTCCAGAGGTAGCTCATCCCGATGAGAACGAAGGCGGTAACATACGTCACTATCCTGTGTGCCCTCTCGCTGATGAACGCCCTCAGCACGTGCCCCCCGTCAAGCTGGGCAACCGGAATCAGGTTGAGGAACGTGACGAGCAGTCCGACCCAGCCGGCCATCGCAATGGGATGAAGGAATATCACGTAGTCCTCGGGGATTCCAAGCACTGCCCTGGTGAGGAGCTCGAAGAGCAGGTTCGTACCGAAGTAAACCCCTCCTTCCGTCTGGGGAACCATACTAGGGGGAACCACAATCGAGAGCTTCAGACCTATGGCCGTGACTGGGATGGCCACCAAGAAGCCAGCTATCGGCCCGCTAACTCCAAGGTCTATCGCCGCATCCCTCGTTGGTAGAGGGGACTTAACCCTTATCACAGCGCCGAGAGTTCCTATCAAGCTAAACGGGAACGGGATGAAATAGGGCATCGTGGCCCGAACGCCGTGGTAGGCAGCGGCTATCTTGTGGCCAAGTTCGTGGGTTCCGAGAATTGCCATGACGCTGACCGAGAAGGAGAGCGCTATAAGGTAGGGGTCCCTCATCCCTGGAAGCCCATAGTAATCGAGGGCTGAGATGTAGTTGAGGGCAAGCATGTAGCCCGCGAAGAACGTCGTCGCTATGGTCGCGAGCAGGAAAACCCAGGGTAGCCACTTGTTGTCTGGCTTGACCTCTCCCGCGGGAAACACGAACAGGAGGACTTTGCCACCGCGCTTTTTCAGCGCGACCCAGTAGCCGAACCTCTCCATCTCGCTCAGAACTTTCTCGAAGTTCGGCTCAAGGATGTCATCAACCTCGAAAACGAAAACCCTCCCGTCGAAGCCCGCAAACCGGAGGTTGTAAAACGTCCTGAGTTTGGCCTCGACCTCCGGCGGAAGGCCCGGCGTCTCGGCCACGTGAATTTCAGGGGTGGGGATGGATTCCAGCGATGGGCTACGTGGTCTTTCGGCATCCTCCCCCGCGTAGCCCACGAGAATCATGTCCCCCCCACAACGGGGACACGAGTGCTCAAGAAGGGGCTCGGTGGAATCCCTCTCCTCGCGGTAGCCACAGTTAAGGCACTCGTAGATTCCCCTCGGCATCTTTTACCTCCAGGATTAAAATTGGGGGGAGGGTTAAAAAGTTAGTCCTTTGCGGGACGTCCCCTGTTAGAGGTATGCACTCTCCAAGGAATTTCTTCATGAGAGTTTCAGCTTGTCCCATTATATCCTGTTTTAATGATACAAAACGATAGCTTTTTATCCTATTATAATGAACTACACTTGGTGAGAGCCTTGGAAGAAGGACTCGTGGAAAGCATTGTGAGAAGAACCATTGACACGGCCGAGGCAAGGCTTAGGAAGTACGCGTTCACTCCAACCGGAGAAAGAAGACCCGAAAGGAAACCCCTCGCGAAGCTTAAAGGGGAAGTTGAGATGTTTCTTAAAACCCGGGAGAACAGGCTTCTGGTTCTTTACGGTCTTCGCGGTGTCGGAAAGACCACCATGCTCGCTCAAACCTACTTCAAGCTTCTCCCTCAGATTCCAAGGGAAAGACTTGTCTACGTCTCCCTCGACAAGCTTCGTCCGTTGGGAATAAGCCTGAATGACTTTGTCCGTGCTTACGAGCGTCTTCTCGGTGAGAGAATTGAAGAGCTGAGTCAGCCAACCTTCCTCTTCATTGATGAAGCTCACTATGACGAGAACTTCGGGATTACGGTGAAAGACCTTCACGACTCCGCGAGTAACCTTATGATTGTGGTCACCGGCTCCTCTTCACTTCCTCTTAAGCTTGACCCCGACCTGATGAGGAGGGCCAGAAAGCTCAGGGTGCCGCCTTTAACATTTACCGAGTACCAGCTCCTCAAGCGAGGCCTCCAAATTCCTGAAGAGCTCAGTGCGGCTTTAAAACGGGCATTCCTCAGCTGTGATTTCTCAGGTATTGAAGAGAATCTTGGGGGAGTGCTTCTGAAGTTCACTGAAAAAGACGTTGAGGATTACCTCATTCAAGGCTCGCTCCCCGTTTACCTCGCTTCGCCAAACCCGCTTGAGGATGCTTATGAGATACTGAGGAAGATTGTCGAAGTTGATTTAATGCGCGAAGGTCTTTCCGAGACGACACGGGAAAAGGCCCTCGGCCTGCTACTCCTCCTTGCTTCCGGTGAAAGCTTGGCTTATGATGACCTGAGCTCGACTCTGGGGCTCGCCAAGGCGACTGTGGAAAAGATGATTGAGAAGCTTGAAGACCTCGAAGTCATCTTTCCGGTGAGGGCCTACGGCTCTTTGGGTAAGGTGGCCCGAAAGACTCCAAAATACAAGTTCCTGGCACCGATGCTTAGGAGCGCGGTGCTTTACGAGTTCGGGCTCTTTGAGAGGGATTCAAAAACGCTCGGCATGCTCCTTGAGGACGCGGTTGCGTTTTATCTCCATCTGCTTGCCAGAGAGAAGAAGTTGGGACTTCACTACGATGCCCAGAGGGGCGGTGCGGACTTCATCTTGAAGGGACACGGCGAAGGAGTCGTGGTTGAGGTTGGCTGGGGGAAGAAGGGCGTTCGTCAAGTCCTCAAGACCATGAAGAAGACTGGGTTAACCTGCGGTGTCGTTGTTCACAAGGGACCATTGAAAAAGAAAGGAGATGTGTGGTTTGTGCCGAGGGAGCTCTTTTTGCTGATGCTTTGAATTCTTTGGTTTCAAGAATGAGAAAACGGCTCAGCCTTCCTCGACCTCAACTTCACCCGCATCGGCGTCAACCCTGACCCTCGTCCCGCTCTTCAGCTTGGACACGTCTATTCCCTGAACCATTGGAATGCCGGCTATTATCGCCCCCGTCGCCACTATCGTCTCAGCCTCGCCGACTATTATCGCCTTCGGCGCCTTCCCGTTCTTCTTGAGGGCGTAGATTACGTAGGAGCCGACGGTTGAGCCCTTTCCGCGCGGGAAGGCGAGGATTTTGCCCGCTATGCTCTGGCCCCTTATGTCGCTCTCCGCGTCGGTGACGATTCCAGTCTCGGGATCAACCCCACCGAGGAAGGAGAGGGGCTTCTGCGAGACTATCAGCTCACCCTCAGCCTTCCCGCCGACGACCTTCCTTCCCTTCAGCTTCATTCTACCACCTCACGGTGCCTCTTTTATGAGCCTCTCGGCGTCGTCGAGCCTTACGCTAAAGCCGAATGAGCGGAAGTAGAAGGCACTCTTCCCGCTGTTGGTGGCGATGCCGTTGTACCATCCCTTAATCGGTGACACGACGAAGCACGAGTCCGCTATAATCCGTCCGTTGTAGCGCTCTATCGTTTCGGTGTAGCCAAGCGAATCCGCTAAAGCCTTCACGGCCCTGCTCGCGGTTATGAAGAGCGGTATCTTTAGGGGCCTTCCGCGCATTCTCAGGAGTTCGGCTATCTCCTTGATTTCCATGAGGGAAGCGTGCGGACAGCCGATGAGAATCATGTCTATTTCACTCCAATCGTCGGAGAAGCTCTCCCTGACGGCTCTCAGGTCAGTTTCCTCAACCGTTACCGTCTCTATCCCGTCGGAAATCGCGTTCCTGTATTCGGGTGTTTCGCCTTCGACGTGGTAGAGCGCTATCGAGCCCGTCGCCGCCATCGAGGCTCCGAGCTCCTTGAGGTAGTCCAGGCTCTCCGGTTTCAGGCCGGTTATGTAGGGCACGTCGTTTCCGAGGGCTTTTCCGAGGTGGTAGCCGAGAGCGGAGTAGTCAACGAACGTTTTGACTTTAGCTTCTACCTTCACCTTCACGGTAGCCTTCCTGTTCTCGTCGAGGTGGAGTCCGTATTCCGGCGTTTTGCCGACTATGGCTGATGCCAAGCTCGACGGCCCGCCCTCGCGGTTGGTTCTGGCACCTATTATCGAGTTTGCGAAGGAAACCGCTGAGCTCTCGCTCCAGGCCAAGTGGTCACCGAACTTCGGAAGGTTTGCCCCGTAGTAGGGGGTGCAGGTCGAGGTCACCTCTATCCCCATCGCGCGGTAGAGCTCTAAAACTTCCCTCTGCTTCTCCATGAACTCGTCGTCGCCTATTCCCGCTGGGTTGAGGGTTGTGTACACGCTGACCTTTGCCCCAGCGTTTATGAAGTCCCTCAGGAACTCAATGCCAGCCTCGCCGAGGTTTTTGTAGGAAACACCAGCAATCTGGGCGCTCTTTATGGGAATCAACCGTTCCGCCCCATAGATGTCGCCGAGCGCAACGAGGATTTCCATTGCCTTCTGGAGGGCGTAGCCGTACTCGCCCGCCAAAATCAGTTCCTCTTCCTTCGTCAGGTACATGACACCACCGAAGTGAGAACGGCCTTGAAGAATATAAAGCCCGCTCCGAAAGATTTATAAACCTCCTTCGGTTCACTAACTAACGGGTCGAGCAGCGGGGTGGGGCAGCTAGGAGTGCCCGCCGGGCTCATAACCCGGAGGTCGGAGGTTCAAATCCTCCCCCCGCTACCAGATTTCTTGTGCATTCACGCCGACGTCTTGAGGTCTTATTCTGAAGTTCCATCAGGCCGATGTCCTTTTTAACCCTTCGAGTGATTTCTCAACGGTGATTTCGATGGAGCGTGTAGTTGAAATTCTGAGGGAGATTCTGGAGATTCCGTCTCCAACTGGATACACTAAGGAGGTTCTGGCACACATCGAGAAGAAACTGGACGAGGCAGGGATAAAGACTAGGTACACCAACAAGGGAGCGCTTTTGGCCTACAACCACCCCGAGCCAGAACTCGTCATAGCGGGCCACGTGGACACGCTTGGCGCGATGGTGAAGGGAATTCTTCCTGACGGGCATCTGAGCTTCACGAAAATCGGCGGGCTTCTCCTCCCGACTTTCGAAGGTGAATACTGCACGATAATAACCCGCTCAGGGAAGCGCTACCGCGGAACGCTCCTCCTCAAGAACCCGAGTGTCCACGTGAACAAAGACGCAGGAAAAAAGGAGCGCAAGGAGGAGAACATGTACATCCGCCTCGACGAGCTGGTTGAGAAGAAGGAGGACACCGAGAAGCTCGGCATAAGGCCAGGCGACTTCATAGCCTTCGACCCGAAGTTCGAGTACGTGAACGGCTTCGTCAAGGCCCACTTTTTAGACGACAAGGCGAGCGTCGCGGTGATGATTGACCTGCTCCTTGAGCTGGCGGACGAGCTTGAAAAGCTCCCCGTGGCCTTCTTCTTCTCGCCCTATGAGGAGGTCGGCCACGGCGGTTCGGCAGGTTACCCACCGACGACAAAGGAGCTTCTCGTCGTTGACATGGGGGTCGTCGGCGAAGGCGTTTACGGCAAAGAAACGGCCGTTTCAATAGCGGCGAAGGACTCGAGCGGGCCCTACGACTACGAGATGACGACAAAACTCATCGAGCTGGCGGAGAAGAAAGACATACCTCACGTCGTTGACGTCTTCCCCTACTACGGCTCCGACGGTTCAGCGGCCCTAAGAGCTGGCTGGGACTTCCGCGTTGCCCTCATCGGGCCCGGGGTTCACGCGAGCCACGGAATGGAGAGGACGCACGTCAAGGGCCTCCTCGCGACGAAAGAGCTGATAAGAGCCTACATAGAGGATAAGTTCGGGGTTTAAGTTCTCTTTCTTCTTACTTCGAAGTCGGGGCACCTACATATATTCTCGCGGGAATGATTCTCTTGGGAATTCGTTCTGGAAAGAATGTGGAAGGAAGCCAAAACAAAAACTCTCACTCAATCTTCGCACCGCAGACCGGGCAGAACTTCGCGCCCTCTGGAACTATGTGGCCGTTGGGACAGCGCTTGATTTCGTGCCCGCAGTAGGGACAGAAGCGCGCTCCGGGCGGAATAGGCTTACCACAGTAGGGGCATATCTCCTGTTGCGCTTGCTGGGCAGGGGCTGCTTGCTGTGGTTGCTGGGGAGCAGGCGCACCGGCGTAGGGCTGTGCTGGGGCCTGCTGGACGGGCTGAGCAGTCTGCTGGAATAGCTGGGGGACGAGAACCATTCCAGTTCCCATTCCAGCCCCCGGACTCTTGCCGAGCTCTGCCGCGACCTGCTTCACCGTGTCCATCTGCATTACAGCTTGAGCGTTGCCCGTCTGCATGAGCCAGAAGAGCCTCTGGCGCCATTCGTCCGTGGTGTTAACGCCTTCAATCTTAACATCAACAAGCTCGAGGCCCAACCTGCGGAAGTCCTCCATGAGCTTTACCTTAACCTGCGTGCTGACCATGTCGAGGTTCTGGAAGAGGTCAACTATCGAGTAAGCCGAGAGGTGCTTCATCATGCCCTCGTTGAAGTATGCCCTGATGAACTTGGTAACGTCGCTCGCGTCGTACAGGCTTTGGCCACCAACAACTTCCGTGATGAAGAGGACAGGGTCCGCGACCTTAAACCAGTAGACGCCGTAGTACTTGACAGGCGCTAATTCTCTCGTCTGCGTTTCGCCACCGTAGCGCCCCTGGAACTGCTTCATGCTGACGAAGATTATCGTTGCCTTGAAGGGGCTGTTTGAACCGCCAACGAGCTTGTAGAGGAGCGGTAAGTTCTGCGTAGTCAGCGTGTGCCTTCCCGGGCCAAGAACGTCGTAGATTTTGCCATCGCGCATGAAGACTGCCACTTCGTACTCGTGGACTATCAGCTGGGCACCCCACTTTATGACCTCGTTCGGGTACCTCCAGATTATCTCGTCCTCACCTGGGTTGACCCATTCGATTACCTCAACCATTTCACTCACCCACCGCGAAGCTCATCCTCTGACTGAGAACCTCTTCAAAGTTCATGAGCTTCTCGTCGAGGTTGAGAACCGCCATGCCAAGGGCCTGGGGATTCGCCACCTGGGCGTTTAATGTCTTTGCCTCGTTGAGTATCTCCTCAGCGAGTTCAATCATCTTGGCGTCGTACTCGATGAGCCTTTCGAGTTCCTTCTCCTTGAACTTGACCCTGTCAAAGTAACCGCGGTAGCCGGCCTCTGCATGGAGAACTCTGCTCTCAAGCATCATGAGCTTCTTCCTCAGGTTTTCAATGCCCATCAGCTGCTGGCAGTTCACCATGGCGCACCTTTGCAGGGCCCTCTCAAGTTCTCTCTTTGCCTGTCCAAGTATCTCCGCAACCTTTCCCCTAATCAGCCTGTCGTCTTCTCTGAGGAGCTCCTTCTTTTTGTAGCCGTGGAAGCCCGGCACAACGAGCTCAAGCTTTTCAAGGAGTGAGGTTTCCTTCCCCATCTTATCACCTCAAATCGGCTGGAAGTAGAGGTTTCCGGAGCGACCCTTTATCACACCGCTCACGATTCTCTTTTTCACGGCGCCTTTAGAGCCTATCCCCCACGCGCCGACCGCCCCAGGGATTAGACCGCCCACCAGGCCGAAGGGCGTTCCAAAGATTGCCGACGCTATGAACCCGAGAACCGCTCCGGCCCCGATTACACCCATCGCCAAAATGCTGGCCTTCTTCCTTGCACCGCTTTCGAGGGGGTATTCTGCCGAGATGACCCTCCCGTCGGTTCCGTCAACGTAGCCCCAGTATTCCTTCCCGGCATATTCGTAGCGGAGCTCCCAGAGCGGGTAGTGGACGAGACCCAGGTATCTTACTTCGAGTTCGAGCTCGTCTTCGCTGACGCTTTTGTCTTCCTGCCTCGCCTCTCCAATTAGGGCGTTTATCAGCGCAACCCTCGCGAGCTCTTCGGCCTTCTCCTTCGGAACCTCTGGCTCATAGTAGTGGCCCTTCTTGACGACGTCCTCACTGAAGAAGACCTTGCCCCTAATCGGGAACGGGTAGCCCTCAAGGAGGGTTTTGAAGGGCGAACCCGCCGGAATTCCCATGAACTGGACCTCCTCAACGGTCGGCCAGAGCCTGCTCCTTCCGTGCAGGTAGAAGAAGTAAACCGGAACCCAGTGAAGTTCCTTCTTGGTTATCTTAGCTCCGGTTATGTCGGCCGGAGCGCCGTACTGCCTTGAGAGGAACTTCAGCAGAACACCGCCGGCGTCCTTCCTCATAGGTGGAAAGAAGAAGTGCTCGCCGGTTTCCTTCGTGTGAACATGGAAAGTCGTCCCACAGTAGGGACAGGTGGCGACCTCAACGGTGTCGGGAACCTTGAAGGTCGCGGAGCACGTGGGACAGGTAACCTCCATTTCAACCACCCCTCTCAACGCGCTGGCCCTCGAGGACCTTGAAGCCGAAATACCCGCTCAGAACCGAGCCGAGGCCTATCGCTATCCCCGTCAGCGCGTAGGCGCTCGCCGCGGCACCGTAAGCTCCTCCTATAGCTCCTATCAGAATCCCGAGGGCAACGCCACCCATGTACTCCGCCCGCCTGAGGGTCGACATTGGCTCTGTCGAGGCGACTCTCTTCCCGTCCCAGCCCGCGAAAACCGAGTGGTATATCGAGTTCTCGAACTTGTAATAAACCGTCCACATCGGCAGGAGAACGAGGCGCACCTTGCTCGGTTCCTCCGCCTTCACATCAAAACGGTCTATCCTGTCGGCCTTGGCGGAGTAGCGGTTTCTAATGACGTCTATTGCATCCTCACGCATCATAAGCTTTGCCTGCTCCTCGTCCATCTCCGTATTGAGTATCTCCAGCTTGAGCTTCTCCCACTGCCCCTCATCGAGGTCGAGCAGGCGCTTCTCTTCGGGTTTCGTCTTAGAATAGTGCTTTATGATGTCGTCAACGCCGAAGCTCGCCACCTGCCTTCTGGCGGGGCCTATCAGGTGGAGGGTCTCGCTCACGACGTCGTGGTAGTGCCTCTCAACGGTGTGGCACCGCGTTTCCGTGTTCCCCTGGCTGTCGGTGTAGGTCTCGCACTCCTCCTCGCGGACGGTGTAGTCAACATCACCGCTCACGTAAACGTCGCCAACCCAGTACGGCGCGTAGTGGCCCTCAACGCCGACAACCTGAATCGAGTCCTTAATCCGCTTGAGGTCGAAGTCCTTCTCGACCATGCGCCAGAACGCTTCCGCGATTTGGTTCTTGTTGAGTGAGGGAACCAGAAACATGTCCTCCGTCCTGAGGTTCCCGCTCAGGTGGTTTGGGAAACCGCAGTACGGACAGACGGCAACAATCGTTTCCGGGGTCACCTCAAGGGGTGCCCCGCATCGTTCACACTTGAAGGCCTCCATGGGCATCACTCATCTTAGTTACGTTGAAACTCTTTTTAAGGATGTCCCAGGATTCTTTATGTCCCTGTTTGGACATTAGGAATGAACTAAAATGGAACAGTTCCTCACGCAATTGGCCTCATAAAAAAGAGAGGGAGCTTAGTAATACCCAGCATGGTTCACTATCCTATCAGAGAAGGCTCTCCCTAACCTTAGTTATGCAAAGATTTTTAGGAGCCAACCAGAAACGAACGCCGGTGTGGAAGATGAAGACCCGAACGCTCGTTGCAATCGCGCTCATCCTGCTGGTTCAGCCTCACGTTCTTGCCCTTCAGCCATCCCACCTCTGGAGTTACTCCGATACCTGCGCCGTGTTCTCAATGGCAATCAACGATAACGGGACAATCGGCCTCGCCTTCGGCTACTACGCGGAGCTGTTGAGTCCCGACGGAAAACTTCTCTGGAAAGCG
>Ga0256838_1001471_pt1 | contig 11073 bp, 10 predicted proteins | sample 4571419metaG_FD_185978 | JGI IMG/M metagenome (GOLD analysis project Ga0256838, IMG submission 185978) | Hydrothermal vent microbial communities from Guaymas Basin, Mexico - 4571-419 | ecosystem: Environmental > Aquatic > Marine > Hydrothermal vents | place: Mexico: Guaymas Basin | collected... | reverse complement strand
GTAAATGCAGTAAGAAATTACCTGAAGAAGTTGGGAAAGTTTGACACTATCACAGGAATGGGGAAACCTGTAAGGGTAAGGATATTCAAAAGTATCTCCGTAAGCTCCCTATACAACCAGATAGGGGGCAGGAGTAGGGGTAGCGTGAACCTGCCCGTAGTGATAAGGTCTCCTTTGCAGGAGACAAACTCCTACGAAGCCCCGCATCTCTGATACGGGGTAGTTCACACTCTTCCACTTTTCCTACCTCCTTTGGGTTTGAGAAGTGCTACTGCCTTTCAAATCTTCTATTGACATATCCTCTGTGAGTAAATTCGCAAGATGATATTCTTTTAGCCCTGTAGGAGTAGTAATATACAATTTCCCTGTTTCCACCTCTAATGGGCTACCTCCCCATGAAAAATACTCTTTTAATGCTCCTCGCACAGCTAAATACACTTCCTCTTCATCAACAAAGTTAAAGTCTACTCCTCCTACGATGAAGGGTATTTTAATAGGCTTGTTATCAAATATAGGTTTATAGACATCGGGGTTAGGTAGGAGAAATCCGACACTACCTTCGTGTCTCACGAGGTCATGAGGAGCAGACATATAATCTAAATTAAGTATGTCAATTGCTCGTGTTCCCGCAGAAAAGGGTACAAGAGGCACAGCAGGAGAGAAAGGCATATATGTTACTTCCTTTGTTTTCTGTAGTTGTAAAAGAAGCTTGTAATATTCAGCAAGCCCTTTTTCTGCTTCTTTTATCCAATCTCCCCTAAACGGTTCTCCTGTTTGTTTCTCTTCTACAAGAGCAGGAGAAATTCCTACTACACGGGGAAACAGAGATAACCTATATGCTGTTTCTATTCGGGAGTATTCCTCACGGTAATTGATACGGTTAGGCACATCGGTAGGAAAATATGTTTTAAAAACAGTTCCATCAGGAGCAATATCGGTTTCTACAATTTGCCTACCAACTTGCTTAATATTTACGGGAACAAGCATCTTGTGTGTAAGGTCAGGTATAACATATGTATCAGTAAGGAAGCGAATATCCTGTGTTGTAACAACAGCGTGATACCTTTTAGACCCGTATTTATCAATACTCTTTAACTCACGCAATCCCGCTCCATAAGTATACAATTCACTATTTTCCCCTGTATAGGAAACGGCGTTACTGACAGCCGTTATGCTATCAGCAATAGAAGAAACAGGGGAAAGATGAGGAACTACCCTTTTAACTCTTTCAAGTAACACTTTGTCTGTAGGCAAAATTTTTCCAGCATGTTGAGTAGGTATTTTTCTCCTCTTTACAGGTTTATCAGCGAAAACTCCTTGCCGTATTATATCGTAATATTCCCTTTCTTTGTCACCCGCATAAGCTGTTATTCTTACATCACTCTCGTAGTTAAAGAGAAAATAATCATACTTATCACGGGGGTAGTAAGCATAGGGGGTAGGAGTTAAAGTGCTTTGCCATGCCACATCTATCTTTTCAAGAGTAGAATTATTTTCAAACTGTAAAGAAAACTGGTGCAATACTCCTACTCCTAAAGTCCAATTGTCCCATACCAACTGGCTATCCTCTTTGAGAACATGAACTTTCGTCCTACTATTCCCCACGATAGCTTTAGCTATGGCTCTCATTAAATCTCTTCTTTGTTTGTCGTAATATACCCTTTCGGTAAAACGGGGACGTGCCAAATCCACAAAACTTGTGACATCTTCCCATTTTTCTCCTACTTGAAGTTTAGGAGAAAGCAATATTCGTCCCCTGTATACAGGGATATATATATCCCCTTGATTTTTATCATACTCTATGGGGTAATATGTAGGCTTCTTGCCTCGTGCATACAGACCGAGATAAGGGCTTTTCGGTAGATATTTGAAGTAACAATCTGCCCCCATAACATTCCTACCCCCTTTTTTATTTACTTTCTGCCTTTAGCCCGAGTTTCCTTTATTGCCTCATACTCTTTATATGCTTTATACATAACCTCTGTAAGAGATGTTCCTGTGCGTGTGTATATAGGCAATATCTGTCTACCCCTCTTTTCTGCGATAAACTCTCCCTTTTTAGCTTTATAGAAAGAGTAAGACTTTAGGTAGGAGTATTCAGGATTATTTGAACTGTAAGAAAATACAAAGACATCGTTTTTATGCTGATTGGCAAGAGTAGTAAGAACCTCCTTCCTTTCCTCATCATCGGTAGGAATATTAAAGATACGAGGCACGATTTCACCGTCATATTTCTTGTGTAGGATAATAACCTTATCAAGGACAAGAGGAAATCTCTTTTCTCTACCTTCGTTATCTTTAATAGCTCCGAGTTTTTGCACGGGAACATCAGCAGGTGATATTTTAGTTGTTTCTCTTTCTTCCGTCCTTGTTTCTACCATCTTGAAGAGATAATCAAAACCCTTATTGGAGGCTACAGCTTTGAACTGTTTGAGAGTAGGTTTAATTTGGGACTGCCACAGAGAAACAGGCATTGTAATAATTCCTTCTTTTTCTGTAATAGTATTTTCACCGTATTTTTTATTGAGGTATTCCTTTAGACCTTCAAAGGCATCTAACATATACTCATCAGCAAATGCTTTGTCTGGCATGATATATGCTCTCTCTTTATCATAAAGCACACCGCTAAATTCTCTATCCACCTGTGTATTATTTACGATTTCGGCGTTTTCTTCTACTTTCTTGAACTGGTCCCTATTGGTTATGGTAGGAAAATTAATAACCTTAAAAGACATGCCATCAATCAGGATAGAAAAGATGGTTTCAGGGGAAAATTCTTGATTTAGTCTCATAAACAGTTCTGCCTGTGCTTTTTTGACAAAGTCAGCTGGAGGACTGACTATAGCAGAGAAAGGAGGAAGATTTTTACCTGTTTGACGAGCAAGAGCTTTCCATACCACCTGTTTAGAGGGAATTTCTACAGCTTTTGCCTGTCTAAGGAGTGATTTCTGTTCGGGAGACAAGGCTTCTGGGCTACGAAAAACATCGTTAGCAGAAGCGAGAATTTTTATGGGTTCTATGAATTTCTGCATTCTCTCTGCCTTTTCAGGTGGTAGCACATTAGAATGTTGAGCGTATATATCTGCTATAAACGGATATTCCTTGAGAAAAGTAGTAGCATCATGTATTCTTTTGGCATAAGGTTTCTTAAAGATAGGATAGTCTTTAGCACTATGGGGAGCAGAAGAATAAACATATTCTCTTATCTGTCCGTCTTCCGTCAAGGTAAGTGTGTAATATCTTGTTTTCCCGTGCGTTCCCTTGTGAGGTACGGCGATAGTAAAACCGTTACCTTTGTGTGTGCGGTAATAGACAAGGGCTTTATTCAGCTTTCCCGTAGATGCTTGTCCTAACTCATACAACCTTTCTTTTACAAAATTACGCAAATCCTCGTCAAGTGAAATCACATGCACATTACGGTGTTTAAGTTTCTCACTTGCCCTTTTCCTTCTTACGACAGCATTTTTTCTTGCCATCTTTATTACCTCCTTTCAATATTCCTACTAATGTATTTCAAAGCACCTGTAATTTGGAGGTGCTTCTCAAATTCCTCCCTATTAGGATAGTTATCAACATTAAATGCTACAGCATTATAGAGACGGGATAAAAGCATGATGTTAGCAAAAGGATTACTTTTATCTACTTCTGCTGACGGGAAATGTTCCGAGTATTTTAGCTTGTAAGCATCTGCAAATACGGTCCCTTGTAAAGGTGAGATAATAAGCTCATCTTCGGGTAACAGGAAAGGGTCGTAAGGAGCATTGTATAGACGTCCGAGCATGGGCGTATAAGGATTATCATTAACTATCTTATGTAGTAATGCAAGATATTTCTTGTCTGCCTTTTCTATCAGGGTTTTATCTTCGGTATAGTAGGAAATATAAGCCGTTGCATCTCTGTAAAGTGACATCGTTTCAGCAGATCCTGTAAGAATATTATCGGTATTATCTATAACCTCTATTGCATCTTCAAGAGCTGACGACCAGCCCTCGTATCCGTGTGTAAGAGAGTAAATAATATGTGTTCTGAATAGTTTAAGTAGATTTTCTCCTATCGCTTTCTTTTGAGGACCTTCTTCAAGTCCCTTGTAATACTTAAGTGCTTCCTGTCTTATTGCTTTCAATGTCTTTACTTCTTCCTGTCCCCTATATTTACCTTCTACATCAAGGGGAAGAAAGCCCATAACTGTATAGGTAGAAGCGAGATATTCGCTAATGGTAGGAAAATTAGCACGCATAGTAGCAAAAGAAGGTGAAATGCGAGCAAATTCATATGATAAATGTTGCCTATACTTTTTATCCTTGCGTATTCTCTCTAAAACCTGACGACGAGGAAACTCTGACTGGATAGGCGTTTCTCCTACTATTTGCCTTACTGTTTCTTCCGCTTTTAAAGGATCGTAATAAGTACTAATCCACTCTAAAAACTGTTTGGGAGGCAGTAATTTCCTACCCTCACTATCCCAATGTTCAAAAGCGTGCTTAACAAGTAAAGGAGAGAAGGCATTATATTTCAAGAAAGGAGTCATCGTCTTGGTGATAGCATGCATATATTCATAACGTTCTTCTTCGGTAAGGGACAGAGACATTTTATCTCACCCTCCCTCTGCCATCAACGATGGTATCAATATACGATTGTAAATGCGTCTGATTGAGAACAGTTTTTTCTATTACCTTGTTTTGCCACACGCTTTCATATCCTACTTCCTGCAATGCACGGGCTATGTTATACCAGTGAGGTTGAACTGTAAAGCGGTAGGAAAAAGCCAAGTCTAACTGTTTGGCTAACTCTTCAAGTTTCTTGGGGTTGTTTTTGTAAAAGACATAATAGCTTTCTATTTTTTGTGTGAGGACTTCTTTCGTGGGTTTGAAGAGGTAGTTATCAATACTATTCAAGTAGGTAAAGGCGAATCTGGTATCGTCTCTTTCAGCGTAAATTCTTAACCAGTTAGGTTGAGTAACGATATTTTCAGACAGATAAGATGAAGAGCGAGAAGAAGAGTAGGAAGTTTGCTTCTGTCTCGTTTTAATAGTTTGCACTACTTTTCTCAGTTCTTCAGGCATTACTTTAAGGGAATACTTTTTAGGAGAAGGGGAAATTACCTCATATGCTCTCACATCTACAAACTGCAGTAGTTCACTATCAAGAGTTATCAAAGTATCTACAGGTTGTTCCTTTTTCTTGATAGCGTCTATCAACTCCAATGTTTCTTTTATATTTCCTACTACAGGTTCTGTGCCTGATAACACTATGCTCTTGATAGCCTCCTTGTTAGGAACGGTTTTTATTTCTTTGGTTCTCTTGTATGCAGAGGCATAAGCAGGAGGTAAAAACTCTTTGGTATCCTTCAGTAGTGTGTTAAACTCTTTATTGCTTAAACCTAATGAACGGGAAAAATCACGATGATAGTAGCGGTAAACTTCCCAAACTTCCAACAAAGACTTCGCTATACCTTCTCTGAGATTCCGTTTATACTCACTTATCTCGTGAAATTCTTTCTCACCCTCACTACCTTCTCGCAACTGATAAGGAAATCGGGTGATTACTTCTTTCACTTCATCAGGCAAATTCCTCGTAAGAGATTGTAATTGTTTTTCTACTTTCTGCATGAACTCTTCACGGTCCACCACGCCTCTCACCTCCATGACCGTATTCCTACTATTAGTATAACATAAATTCCTACCATTAAAAGGGGGCGTGGAAGGAAGTGAAAAACAGGTCTTTTCCCTGTCACCTCAAACACCAATTCAAATAACCTGTATAGAAATCGTAAGGAATTACGTGAACTACTCCTCACTAAAGTGAGGGACTTTCCGCTTCTACGAGTGCAATCGCACTCTCTACGGGCGTCAGTTCGGGGCGTTTCACCCCTACCGCTCGTAAGGTGAGTTTCCCCTTTGAAAAGGGGAGGATTAACACACAATTTGTCCTAAAGAAGTTGGGAAAGTTTGACACTATCACAGGAATGGGGAAACCTGTAAGGGTAAGGATATTCAAAAGTATCTCCGTAAGCTCCCTATACAACCAGATAGGGGGCAGGAGTAGGGGTAGCGTGAACCTACCCGTAGTGATAAGGTCTCCTTTGCAGGAGACAAACTCCTACGAAGCTCCGCATCTCTGATGCGGGGTAGTTTACTTGTGACCTCTCCATAACAAAGGAGAAGTGAGAATTTCATGTTTATATAAATGATAGGGTAAGGTAGAAAGTTCATCTGCGATATTAAACTCCTTCCATGAATCAACAAGCTTAAAAATCCCGAGTGTTGCCGTTATCCATTTTGTGTCTATAATTGATTCTCCTGCAAGACTGTATGGAGTGTGTCTTTCTTCACGAACACTTTCAAATGACATTGACCCATAAGCTTCTATATCTTGCCAGATTTCCTTTTCAAACTCTTCTGTGTATAATTTACTTATTTCGTTGATGCGGATTTTTCCTCTATATATGCTAATTATCCATCGTTCCGACTGTAATTGTAGTAGATGCCCCTTCACATACACATCTAAGACACCTAACAAACCCTCTTTTTGCGTAGTAGGAGAAATAATTAACTGTTCGCTGGTATGATGTATTGTAAAATTGCTTATATCTTCTGCGTAGAGACGTGCTTCCATATCTTCTGCATGGGAAAGAGAAATAGTATTTATCGGACGTAGGAAAAAGGCTTTGTATTTCTCCTTATCGTATTTGAGCAAATACGAAGGAATTGTAGTGCGGTCAATCTGTTGACCAACAACCCTTGTGTAATACGTTGTACGATTACATATGCGTCCCTCAACATCTGTGCCATCTCGTATATATCCATTGCTGTGATATGTTTCAGTCCATGTTTCTTGTATTTTTTGATATTCAATAATATCCCCTGTAATTGCTATAGTACCACGAGCAAGAAGTTCTTTGTTTTTCATATTTTCCATAGTTCCCCCCTTATCCTATATGAGTTCTTCTATCATCGGGTATACATGACGCTTGCGAGAAAGCAGAATATCATGTTTTTTAGCAATGCTTTTAAAGAGCGGATTAAATGCGTATATAGTAGTAGTATCGTTTTCTATCACGGAATGGATAAGTATATCTGGCTCTTTGTCTATTAGGTTATCAACGTTCTTAGCTGTATAAGTTCTTATTTGTCCTATACGGTATCCCCTGTATACCCTTACATCATAGTACACATGGGCATCGTAAATATCTACTAATTCATCAAACGAAACTTGCTTGAGCACATTCTCCCACTCAAACTGCCATAGCTGATACACCTCTTTCTCCTTAGGGTATATATGCATAAATGCCGTATCGTCTGCAAGGGCAAGAGCATAACACATGGGACACATCATCACGTCATATCCCAACATTTTGAGCAATGTAGCGGTAGTAGGTGTCTGTGGATAAACAAGAGAGAAAGATGGGTGGATAGAATGTTTTCCTGTCCTGTGATGGTCAATAATACCTACTACTTCGGAAGGAAGGACAGGGATATTCTCTTCCCTGTTTTCGTCTACAAGTAACACCTTATCCGCTCTGTCTACGTATTCGGGGGCAATAGGAAATATTGATTGAATATACCTCGCAAGTGGTGTATAGGTTGTTCTAATAATCGGCAAATTGTGTGTTCTTGCAATGAGGTATGCTGAATATATGGCGTCAGCATCTGCATTCTTGTGGTGTGCTACCGCCGAGAAAGTAAGGTGTTCGTTATACAATCTGATTGTCATTATTATCAACCCCCTTTAATTTCTTTAATTCGTCAGAGAAGTTTTATTAAAATCTCAAGCCTCTTTTCTTTTCTTCTGTATCTTTTGTTTGGAAAAAGCTATCTATATCTCCCTGTAAGAATTTCTCAACATCTGATTCTTTCACTTCGATAGGAACAATGTTTTCTGTTTCAAATGCATAGTCAAGAAGAATAAGTAACTCTTCCTTGCGATTGGCTGGATAATCTGTTTTCATAAGAGCAAACTCGTATACAACGTCTTCCACTTCCCCTGAGTACCGTTTCTCATATGTTTCGTGCACTCCATAGCGGTCGTCTTCGTACATCTCTTCTGTTTTCTCTTCATACGGTATTTTTCCCACCCGACGGGAATATAGGAGGAGATATAGGTCTCCTCCCACTTCAAAAATATCGGCGAAATATTTTCTGGGGGCTTGTTGATATTTCCACTTAGTACTCAGGGGGAAGTATGGTGTTCCCTTTCGTATTCTGCCAGTAGCAATCACCCGCCACTTATCTTTCTTCTCTGCTGGAATCATAGGGGGAGTACCCCAAGTGGGAGTGAAGCGGGTTAAATCGTACTCCGTTATCGTTTCCCACCCGACGTAGGTATATCCCCAGTACTGCTCGTCTGACGAGCAAGCATGACGTTCTTTAATATACTTTCTGATTGTATCTCTTAATTCCCGCAATTCACGTCTCATCTCTTGTCACCTCCTACATGTTAATCGTAATGCTTTCGGCAAAGTGTTGCCTTATTTCCTCTTCTTTCCTCTCGGTTGCCACCCCTATCAACCCCGCTTCTACGAGGTAAGATAGGGACTTTATGTGGAATCTGACAATGCCAGCCGTGTATGGGTCCCAATATTTTCTAAACTGGCATTGTCCATCTTCACTAAGAAAGATGGGAGCTTGTAACAGTCGCCACATTGCCTGTTTCTTCCTCATCTTGCAATGGTTCTCTTCCTCTTCTTCATTCAGAAAATAGTCGGTATGCCAGTAAACATCTGAGATAGCTTGGTTATCGAATTGGGCAAGATTTGAGAAGAATACAACGTGCCACCAATTCGTTAACATCTTGCCCGTTTTATCTGCTATATACACTCCTACTGTGTGAGGTTCATCAAAAAACGGGAGCATTGGATATTTCGTTTTAGGAACAGGATATTTGTAAGGTAACAGTATAGCAATACGGGTAAAAGGGGTATCTTCCCAGTGCATTTTGCGATAATCTACATACTTAATGATTGTGGGTCTGGTAATACTCTTTATCATGGCTTATCCCTCCCTTACTTAAATATGTTGTTCTATTGTTTTTATCTTGGTATCTATCTCAAGGCTATCCACATACACCACTTCGCCCACAAGTCCCATCTGATGGGCTGTGGTGTATGCTTCTTGGATAAGGTTCTCAAGCATTACTGCTTCTTCTGACGTTTCGTATCGGGCAGGGTTGTTTTTCCTTGCCTCTTCGTAGAGTTCGGGTTCATGTCCTGTGGTTTTGAGAATGAATACCTTGTCATAATAGTGGAAATCACCCGAGAGCTTAAGAATGCGTGCTATGGCATGATTCATATTCTCAAGGGGCTTATAAAGAGGGTTTCCTGTCTGTCTGTATAGCAAGGGCATTATATCTTTTGCTCTCATGATATATGCTCCGTTATCATACAGTCCTCTATCTTGAATAATCACTTTTTCCCCTGATGTGCCTCTATCTTCATTGGCGTAGTGAAAATTTTCCCAAGTTGCCTGCGTTCTTGACACAGCAATTTGAAAATTAATCAACCACTTGGCAAATGCCTCCTTCTTCTTAGGAGGATACATACCCGCTTCTGATATGAGGATTGTAGCGACTTCGGGGATAAGGATACCTTTGAATTTGTCCTTAAGGTAGTTGATGATTGTGGTCTTCCCCGATGCAGGTGCTCCTGTGAGGACAACACGCATGATACATCGCCTCCTTTGTGATTTATGATTGTGGGATTTTGGAGTTTTTGATTGGTGCTAAACAAGAGGAGAGGGGGATATCCCCCTCTCCTCTTATAAGATGTCCTTGATATACACCTTGTTGCTATCTACCCATAATGTATTCCCGTTTACATCACGAACATTATACCTAAACGGAGCAGAACGGGAAGTGGAAACCGACAACACAATGAGTTCTGTGTCTGAGATATATCGCCCCAACGCTTCAATATCCGCTTTGATTCTCATACCTGGCTGAAGGGGAATATAGCCCCTAATAAACAATTCCTTATTAAGAACAGAAATATACCCCCCGTCGGCTTGCTCTTGCAAAACTTCTTAACATAGCAACAGCCGAAATGAAGGCGGAATTGGAAAGAATGTTGGGACCAGAAAGAATAATACGCTTCCCTCGTAGGTCCTTTGTGAGTAATTGTTCTTCTACTTCTTTTCTGAAGATATCTACAAGCTCCTCTGTTGTTGCAGTTCCTCTGGGGGGGAGCTCCGTTTTGATGATGATGTCTGTAAAATTAGCCTCAATAACCTCCTGAATAATACGCATAATACATCGCCTCCTTTGATTGGTGATTTTTTGATTCAAATATGGGGTTAAAAGTGAGGCGGGGAGAACCCCCTTACCTCACTTTGATATTTTTGGTATATGCTTTGAGTTCTTGGATCAAATAGATTACTGCATCGGTTAGTCTTATGGCAGGAAGAATAACAGCCTTGTTCTTAAATACCTCTCTTCCCGTCTGAAGAAGCAGTTCCCTTATCTCGTCAACAGTGGTTGTGTCGCTCATGACGATATAAACCTTATCCCCTTCCACCTTGACAGCAGGCTTAGGGATAACTCTCTGTCCCTTGCCCCAAATGGCGACAGTTCTTCCTTCCCTCGTTTCCGTGAACGGGGAAACGATGATGTGATACTTGCCCTCAGTAGGGTATCCTGATTTTGCGATAGTCTTCAAAGCCATAAAGGAAACATAGACTACAGCCCTAAACCCCTCCGCCTCTGCTTTATGGATAATTTCGTCGAGTAATTTCTCTGCCTCCTCGGGAAGGAAAGTACCCATCTTGTATATGGATACTTCCCCTTCCTTCTTCCATTCCCATTTCTGTCCTACATTCAGTGTCTGATAAACAGGAATGGGAGGCAGGACAGTATCTCCGAAAACAAAATTAAGCGGGTGGACCGACAAATTGATAATATTACCCGCAACATCTACTATTTCCGTTGGAACAGCCTGTCCCTTTTCGATGACAGAGACCGCCCCGTAGATAGATACGGGGGGCTTTATTCCCCGTACCGTTGCGGTAACAGGTAGTCCGACATATACATTACCCACCTTGTATGTCCCTTTCTCTGATGCAAATCTTTGGGCAACTGGTTGAG
>Ga0256838_1001470_pt1 | contig 11080 bp, 12 predicted proteins | sample 4571419metaG_FD_185978 | JGI IMG/M metagenome (GOLD analysis project Ga0256838, IMG submission 185978) | Hydrothermal vent microbial communities from Guaymas Basin, Mexico - 4571-419 | ecosystem: Environmental > Aquatic > Marine > Hydrothermal vents | place: Mexico: Guaymas Basin | collected... | reverse complement strand
TACGCTATGAACGCGACGGAAATCCGTAGTAACATAGGAAACCCGGTGATCGTCGACGCCTCTACCTCCACCTCTTCTCGGGAAAGCGTGTCGTTCATCGCTAATGATACCTCTTATCTGGTCGTAGTTAGGCGGGTGAAGGGAGACGGCAACGTTACTATGATCTATAAGAAGATCGAAGACACGGAACCTCCGAAGATAGAGAAAATAAGCGCTTTCATGATATATAAGTACCTATCGTTAAGCGTGATCGTGAACGATAACTTCGGGGTTAGCTCGGTGTTACTAAAGGACCAGACCGGTAAATTATATAGGCTTAAACCAAAGAGTGATACCGAACGGTATTATAGCGGACTGATAACCGAGAGTGAGCTACACGGGACGATCATAGTGAAGGACGTGGGAGGAAACGTGGAGACCGCGGATGTGGAGGCTAACGGCATAACCGGCCTCATCATCGTAGCCGTGTTCACGATAGTTATGTTGGGGATAGCAATCCTACTAATTAAGAAGGCGGGCGAGTGATTTTTTCCTACCTCTTTTAGACTCTATAGATGTTCGAAAGAAGGTTAACTAGGTTCGAGAAGACGAAGATCATAGCCGCTAGGTATATGATGATCACTCGGGGAGCTCCCCCTTTGGTGGATCCTAAAGGAAAGGACGCGAAGGAAATAGCGTACGAGGAGCTAATGACGCGCAAGCTACCGCTCACCCTAATTAGGCTAGTGCAATCTAAGGACGGAATAAAGAAGGTACTCGTGAACCTCAGGGACATAGAGATATTAGACGAAGAACAACTCGGTGAGATACGATGTTCGAGGGGTTAAGAAAGGCGTTCTCAAACGTTATACAAACTATTTCTACGAAAGAGCTCAGCGAAGAGGAATTGGAGGAAATATTAGACGATCTAGAGCTAGAGCTCGTATCAAACGACGTCTCCGTCGAAGCGGCAGCGGAGATTCTAGACGAGGTACGCGAGAGGTTATCGAGGGAGCGCGTTCCGCGCATAGGACTAGATAAGTACTTAAAGAACCTCCTGAAGGAGATCCTATTAAAGAAATTAAAGGCCGGGCCGGACTTCATCGAGGTATCTAAGAGGAAGAAGCCGTTCGTGATCGTGTTCTTCGGGCCTAATGGATCAGGAAAGACGACGACTATCGCCAAAGTCGCGCACATGTTCCGCAAACACGGCATGAGGCCTCTAATAGCGGCCGCCGATACGTTCCGCGCTGGTGCTATAGAACAAATAGAGTACCGGACTCGCGTGCTTCCCGGTGTTCGTATAGTAAAACATACATACGGATCCTCACCAGCCGCGGTGTTATATGACGCGATCAAAGCGGCGGAAGCTAGAGGATACGACGTCGTCCTCGCTGATACTGCGGGAAGAATGCACACGGACGATAATCTTATGAGGGAACTTCAGAAGATCCTTAAGGTAGGGGCGGACTTAAAGGTTCTCGTAGTGGATGCGTTGACGGGACAGGATGGTGTGAGGATCGCAAAAACGTATAAGAAACTCACGAACGCGGACACGGCCATCGTAACGAAAGCCGACGCGGACGCTAAAGGGGGCGTGATCATATCACTAAACGTGGCCGGAATTCCGGTAAGCTACTTAGGTACGGGACAAAACCTCGACGATCTGAAGAGGTTCGACCCGAAAGAGTTCGTCGAAAGATTGTTTTTATGAAGAAAGAAATAATCCCGCTCCGGAGGACCTTCTATGCCGACGATTACCGTAGATCCTAAAAGACTCTTCGAATTAGTCGGCAGGCGCTTCGACGCGGAAGATCTTATGAACTTAGGGTTGGACGTCGAGGTGACCGAAGAGGGGCTACGGAAGATAGAATATAATCGGAATAGGCCCGATATGTCCGGAATTACCGGTATCGCTAGAGCCGTAAAGGGGTTTCTTGAGGTAGAGTTGGGTCTTCCTAAGTACGAGGTCGTGGATACTGTAATATGTACCTTAAACGGCCGCGTACGTGGTCGCGAATACATAGCGGCCGCGGTTGTGGAGTTCAACGACCCTATTAACGAGGCGATCATAGAGGAACTCATAGAGGCTCAAGAGCTTTTGTGTAGCACGTACGGAAGACGTCGTGAGTTAGTCGCGATAGGCTTACACGATTTCGATAAAATCAAGTGCCCGATAAAGTACGTCGAAGCCTCACCGGACACCACTATGGTACCGCTTAATCACACGGAAGAAAAGACTCTGAAGCGGATACTCGAGAACACGGAGCAGGGTCTTATGTATGGGAACATAGTAAAGGAAGCGAAAAGCTATCCGATACTCGTAGACGATGAAGGGAAAGTAATCGCGTTTCCTCCCGTTATAAACTCCGAAATTACTCGCCTAAAGCCGGGCGTGAAGAGGCTATTTATAGACGTAACGGGAACTCGCGACGATCTTGTTAGGCTATCCTTAGAAATTATGGTCGCAAACGCTCTAGAATACGGAGGTAAGGCTTATAGGATTAAGGCTAACGGAGAGCTGTTCCCGAAGCTTGACGTGAGGGAGGTCATCGTGGACCCTAACGAAGCCTCTAGGATATCGGGTATACCTATATCGCTGGACGAATTCGTGATGGGACTAAAGAGGAGCCGCCTAGGCCGGAACGGTTCGGCCGCTTTGGTTCCGAGCTATAGGGCGGACGTGATGGGGCCCATAGACGTTATAGAGAACGCCCTCATAGGTTACGGAATAAACAACATCGCAGCACACGCTGAGAGACCTCCGAGCGTGGACGTGGGAAGAAAGCATTCGTTCACGTCGTTCTCCGAATATATTAGGGAGATACTCGTAGGACTCGGGTTCGTCGAGATCATAAGCCCCACTCTCGTGAAGAGCGAACGGTACATAGATTACATGAACATGCCCGCGGGAGGATACGTGAAGCTAGCGAACCCTATAAGTAAGGAGCACGATATGGTGAGGGCACAACTCATACCAGTACTTCTTAAAGTACTTCGCGAGAACAGGAAGACGGAATATCCGCAGAAGATATTCGAGCTCGGAGAGGTTGTGAAGGTCGGAACGAAGCCCACGTTTAGGCGGTTCTTAGGCTTCGCTGTGGCCCACTCAAAGGCGAGCTTCTCTGAGATAAAAGGATACACCGAGGCGCTCATGAGGTTGTTAAACCTTGAGCCCGAGTACGAGTCCTTAGAGAAGCCCTATTATCTCCCGGGACGCGCGGCTAGGATAGTCGTAGACGGGGAGACCGTAGGGGAATTAGGAGAGATACATCCGAACGTGCTAAGGAAGTTCGAGATATTCATGCCCGTCGCGGTAGCCGAGGTAAACGTCTCTAAGCTCTATTCGTTAGTAATAGGTGATGGAGGAGGGGCTCAAGAAGATCAAGATCGGGTATAAACTCCGGTTTAATTTTCTTGATAAGGGCGGCTTAGGTCCCACCGGATATAATATCTTATACTTTCTTATTAGGGGCCATCCGCTCACTCACGTCGCTAAGAAGCTAGATCTTTCCTATCGTTTCGTACGGGGTTATCTAGATAAAATAGAGAGGAGGTGCGGCGTGAATATCGTACAAAGGGTCCGCGGAGCGTCCGGAGGGACTAAAATACGCCCATGCGGATCCACCTTATACTTCCTCTACAGGCAGCTCTCGACGATCATGGATCTCTCGTGTTCGCTATTCGAGCGCGTCGTTATAGGGGCGCCTTATAGGAACGTCCTTACGGTTAGGGACGGATACGTCTTTGGGATGCTAGACGTGTTCGGGGACGTGGACGACGGAGACGTATTGATCGTACCCCAGCATAAGAACTCATACCGCGTGAGGCTCACGTTTAAACCTAAGGTAATTAAGAAGAGGGAGATAAACGGGGAGATCGTGACGACCGTAGCGATCCTAGAAAAGACCTCATTAAAGGAAGGAAAAATATACTTAGATCCGTCGGCCATCGGCATTTACAGGAGCTCAACCGATCGACGAACGCGTCTACGGGGGGTAAACCGATAAACGTATCCTTACAGCTACCGCTCCTTACTACGATATGAGGAACGGCATCCACGTTCTCTTCGTCCCCGACGGAAGGATCGGAGTCTAGTACGTATACGCGGGATACGTATTTGTCGAAGAAGAGGGGCAAGGATAAGGCCATCACGCTAGCCATAGGACAGTAAGGACACGCCATCGTTACGTACACGCGTATATCGCGGGGACATCCGTCGTCGAGCTTCTTTAATAGCTCAGGGGTATAAGGCGACGTCTCCTTATTAGCTAGTATCCCTATCATCTCTAGTACCACCGCGCTCTCGTGACCTAGGGGTAAGCCCTCGAAGAACGACCTATCGGTGAAGAAGAGGACGGGTAATATCTTGATTCCGCGCTCTTTTATGAGCCTCTTACCCTCTTCATCGTCCTCGTATATCACGTCGTATTCTACGTTCGGATAGAGGGCGTGGAGTTCTTGGAAGAGCTTTAAGAGCAAGGAGCTATCCTCGTGGTTAGGGTCGCGCTTAAGCAGTAACTTCACGCGTACCTTCTTATCACCAACCCTCTGCTTGAGCATTTCTACGATATCCTTATGATACCTCTCAGGTATCACTTCGAAAGAGACGGAACCCATCGAGGAGCACAAGTAGGATAAATAAAAGGCTCTAGCGCCTCTCCCGTTTAATCCTATTATTTTCTAACCGAGCCCTAAACGTTTGTCTCCGTTTACCGTTCATGCCCTTCCGATCAAGCACGACGATTTCCGTACACGGATACGTACGTTCGATGGCCATCTCGAGCCGATCCACTCTAGGATCTCCCCTCATCGCCCGCTTCGGTATAATGTGACCGAAGCCTACGTCTTCTTCGCGGGTTATGCGCGTGAACGTAGGAGCGTAATGAGGGCCCCCGACCCCTACGGCCGACACTAAATCTAGCACCTCTAGCGTATCAAGCACTTTACCTACGGTCTCCCCCACAGCCTCTATAGCGTTTTTATCGTTCCGTTCCTTCTCAGAGGAGCCTATCTCTATGAATACGTGAGGCGTCTCTACTAGCGGCCCATGATGGGTCACCTCATAGTTCACGTGATAACCGTCCGGCGCTCTAATGAAGAGGCCTTTTAATAACGTGCCCGCGAGTTTCGGGAAGGATATCGACACCTTGTTCGGTTCCCCTCCGTAAGGAGCTTCCCCGAAGTTCCCAGTGGCGTGGACGGTGAGCGCGGGATAGCGGCTCGCGGACTCGTGACGGCTTAAGAATATTATGGGGTACTTTTCCCTCACGGTCGGTAAATAGAGGAACTCTCCTTCTATACACACGTGAAAACCGTATGGTTTCTCGTACCTTCCGGGCTCCGTCTCTAGTCCTAAATATTTAGCTATGTTTACCGAGGCTTGATCGACGAGAGAACAATACGTTACGAGACCACTAAGCCTCATGGAGCGGTATAAGCAAAAATAATTGAGCGTTTTGGATCGACTTATGCCCGAGGCGTACTTCAAGCTCCCGGATGGGAGTACCGTAAACGCGGATCCTAGGATTCTAAACCTTCCTGATATGATTACGCTTCAAGCCCCTTACTCCGACGTTATAGTGAATAGCTTGAAGGACTACTTCAAGAGCATTCGGCCCATAAAGAGCGGGATGAAAGTGTCGAGCATCGTAGAGGCTCTCGACGACGTGGCTACCGATGCCGTAGATATGCGCACGTTCCTCGTGAGCGCCGTAGCTATGACCCTAAAGATGCCCGCTCAGATGATCGATAAGCTCATGAAGTACCCTATCGCGATACTCGCTACCACCTTAATGCTCTCCGGCGACGTAGAGGATAAAGAGGTGGCCTTCGGCACCATCGCCGCGATAAAGCGGCTCGATAAATTCTTAGAGGACCTAGGGTATATCCTCGATCAGCTATACAAGCTTCCCGACGATGCTGAATTAGAGGTAATCAGTTGATTTTTTCATGAACCCGCTCTTACGGAACACGATTTTGCTCTTCATAGTCTTCTTCTACATATACGCGATCGTAGCGTTAGCGGCTAAGATAAAAGAGCGCATCGACCCGATGTACGCTAGGAAGTTCATTCATGTAGCCGTTTCTACGCGGATATTATTTCGGCCTCTCGTTAAGGACCCCACGGGAAGGGAGATAGCTACCTTCGGTCTCTTGCTATACGCTACGATATCGTTACTAGACGCCCTCGGGGTAATAAAATTAGAGACTTTTGAAGAGGGGCTAAAGCGTTACGGTTCGCGTACGGAGCTAGCCTTTGGGCCGGTAACTTATCCGCTAGCCCAGGCCATATTCGTCCGGTTCTTCCGGCATCATCCGTTATCGGGCGTGGCGATAGGTATCATGGGATTGGGCGATGGTATGGCCGCGATACTCGGGTATCGGAAGCCTATTAAGTCTCGGAAGATTATGGGATCCTCTAGAAGCCTCGCGGGCTTCATCGCGTTTATCATTTTCGGCACTTTAGGGGGTCGGCTTTACGGTTATTACCTATACGTTACTGGATTCACCTCGAGCATGATTCCGCTTAAGGAGATATTCCTCATGAGCTTAGCCGCGGCATTAGTGGAAGCGATAGTTCCTGGAGAGCTAGATAATATACCGATAGCGCTCGCGATTTTGCTCGTACGGTATTTTTAAACAAGAAGCGACGATCAAGTGAAAATTATCTATCCGCTCGCGATAACGTAAGAGATTCGCTCAAATAACGTTATATCTTTCTGATTTTAGGTGTGGATGCTAAGCGTTGAGAATCTTAAGATAAGGGTCGAAGATAGAGAAATCGTTAAAGGCGTCTCTTTTACTCTAGAGCCCGGTGAAGTCGCGTTTATTATAGGCCCGAACGGTTCGGGGAAAAGTACCTTACTTATGGGCCTTATGGGTAAACCTAGGCTAGAGGTATTAGGGGTTATATACTTAGACGGGAAGAACGTCACGAAAGAACCGACGTGGAAGCGCGCTCAGATGGGTCTAGGAATCGCTTTTCAGAACCCTGTAGAGGTAGACGTAAAGGCCTCTACGCTCTTAAAGAAAATCGCTGAGAAGTTCGGGAGGTCTAAGGAGGACGTAGAGGAAGCCGTAAGGATCATGAAAATAGATTATCTATTAAAGCGCCACGTGAACAGGGGGTTCTCCGGCGGAGAGAAGAAGAGGTTCGAACTCGCTAGGCTCCTAATACAGAGGCCGAAGTACGCTTTATTGGACGAGCCCGACAGCGGCGTCGATCCGGATAACATGAACATCATATGTAACGGAATACGCAAGCTACACTCTCTAGGGAGCGGCCTCATAATCGTGTCCCATTACGTAAGAATACTCCGTTGTGTAGAACCGAACCGCGTATACGTGATGTACGACGGAAAGTTCATCAAGGAAGGGGATAGAACGTTAGCTGAGGAGGTGTTAGAATATGGGTTCGCTTCCGTTCTCCCTAAGCGATATACGCGATCGGTCTAGGAAGCGTGGCGATCCCGATCGGATAGTAAGATTGCGTGAAAAGGCGTTCGAGATCGTAAAAGAAAAAGGGATTCCGGAGGAAGTCGCGGAGAACGTTCTACCGCCTCGGGAGCTCGAGGGGATCAAGGAGATACGTTATCATCCACCGATGTTCGAGTTAGAGGACCTGGGCGGATACATAGTAATAGAGAATTATCAGATGGTATACAAGGCCATAAAGGATCGGCTAAAGAAGAGCGGGGTGTTCGTGGGGTCCACGGATGAAGCGGTGAGGACGTTCGACCGGCTCAAGGGGAAGCTATTCACCACACGCGAGGACTACTTTACTGATCCGCTAAAAGCTCTTCATGTAGCCTTACGGAGCGGCGGAACGTTCGTATACGTGCCGGCTAATAAGAAAATTCCCTTCCCCGTGCACGCCTTGTTCACGATCACCAGGAGCTTCGTGAGTCAGACGGAGCATAGCGTAATCGTAGCCGCCCCCGGTTCTCAGATTAACTATATCGAGGGGTGCATCGGAAACATAGAGATTAAGTATGCGCTACACCTCGGAGCGCTTGAGACGTTCGTGGGTAAGAACGCTGTGGTAAAAACGGTATCTCTCGTGTCTCGGGCCGCGAAAGTAGACCATAGGCCCATTAAAGGTGCGATCGTAGAAGAAAACGGTCAGCTCGACATGACCTCCGTGTTTATGCGTGGAGTACGCTACATAGCGGGACCTATAATCGAGGCGCACGCGCTCTCAAAGGTGTCATCTTCTACGTATGCTCTTTATCGTGGGGTATATGCTAAGAGCACGCCTAAAATAGTACTCTCAGGACCCGGAGCATCGGGCCTCATAATCAACCGCAGCGTCCTCGTCGATGGCGCTAAAGAGGAATTTATCGGTACTATCGAGGCAAAGAAGGGGGCTAGAAAGAGTACGGGGCACATGGTGTGCGACGCTCTTCTCTTATCCGAAGACGTCGTAAGCATCACGACGCCCGCGTTACACACAGAGGAGAACGACGTGACGCTTACACACGAGGCCTCCGTCGGTAAAATAAGCGAGGACGTGCTGTTCTATCTAGCTTCTTCGGGTCTCACGGAGGACGAGGCCGTGGCGTTAGTGATCCGCGGATACCTAGAGCCGGCTACAGAAGGGTTACCTCTAGACATAGCTCTAGGAATAAAAGGAGCGATAGAAGCCGCTCTTAAAGGTAAATACTAAAAACATCAGAGAAGGTGAGCGAGGATCACTATCGCTATGAGTGACGAAGCCGCTATTAAAACGGCTATCGGTCCAATCTTCGGGCCCGGAAGGTCCTCGTCGTAGAAACGTATTAATCCCGCGGACATAGCGGGCATCGGAGCGGCTTTCTTCCCCTTCTTTTTCTTCTTCTTCGTCGCCATACTAGACATCGCTTTCCGATATAAATCGGCTTTATTCGACGAGTATCACGTTCAAAATATATCGATTTACTCTCCCGTATGCCGAAGAAGGACTATGACCTAATTGTAGCGGAGAAGCCGTCCCAGGCTAAGGCGATAGCGGTCGCTTTGGGAGGAAGGCGTATTAACGTTGTGCAGAAGAAGCCTATACCGGTATACGCGATTCGTACTCCCTCAGGCAGGATCGCTTACGTTACTAGCGCGGCCGGACACATCTTTGATACGGAGTTCGAGGAAAGGGTCCGCAAGATGAGCCGGGTTAAGAGTAATCCTAAGGATTTATTGGTGAAGGCTAAAGTGATCAAGATCACGCGTCCTGGTTCCGAGGGAATCATACGTACGATAAAGAAGCTCGCTAAGAACGCATCTAGGCTCATTATAGCGACCGATTACGATCGTGAGGGCGAAAACATAGGACGGCAGATTGTGAAGATAGCTAAGAGCGTGAACCCGAAGATCGTCGTAAAGCGCGCTAGGTTTAGCTCGATGAACGCCGATGAACTACGCGAGGCCTTCAAGGAGGAGAACCTAAAGACGCTAAACATGAACTTAGTAAACGCCTCTGAGGCGAGGCAAGAGAGCGACTTACGCGTAGGAGCTTCGCTCACACGCCTTCTCAGCGCGAGCGTACAAAGGAGGTTAGGGAGATACGACGTAGTTCTCTCTTTAGGACCGGTGCAGACCCCCACTCTAGGTTTCGTCGTAGAGCGTTACTTAGAGCATCTAAAGAGCCTTAAAGAGGCTAAGGAGGAGTACGTGATCGTAGCCGTGACGGACATAGGAGAACTTACTCTTCAAGGGAAAAAGCGGGAGAACAAGGAGGAAGCGGAGAGGTACGCGAAGACCCTACCGAAGACCCTAAAGCTCGTTGAGGTAAAGAGGAAGAAGAAGATAAAGCTGCAACCGCTGCCGCTTAATACCCCGAGGCTCGCTGAGCTCTCCGCTAGATTCCTAGGGTTATCCGCGAAGAAGACGTTAGATACGGCCGAGAAATTATACCTCGAGGGGTATATCTCATATCCTAGGACGGAGACTGATAAGCGGAACGAGGACTCCCTAAAGGACGCTAGACCCAGGGCGTTCGAGGCTTATAGGTTACTAAAGCCCTCACGGAAGCCCGGAAACCCGAGGAGCGGAAAGCGCGACGACAAAGCTCATCCGCCTATACATCCCGTTAAGGTAGTACATCCCGCTAAGATTCCGAACGCGCATAAGAGGAAGGTATATGAGCTAATCCTAAGACACTTCTTAGCTAATTTCGGACCTCCCGCGAAGATCGAGGAGGTGACGTTGGAGTATACTGATGGGAAGCATAAGTTCGTAACGAGTAGAACGAACGTAAAGAGTCCGGGACGGCTCGAGGTGTATCCGTACGTAAAAGTGGAAGACGCTAAGATCGAGGAGCCTCCGAAGGAGGTGAAGGTAAAGAGGTATACGATAAGAAAGCTGCCCCCGAAGATTAAGCCTCCCATCACGGAAGCCGAGCTCGTGAAGCTTATGGATAAGCACGGGGTAGGAACGGACGCTACGTTCGCCGATCATATAGCGAAGATCATAGAGCGCGGATACGTGAAGCGTCAAGGAAAGTATCTAATACCTACGGAGACGGGACTCGAACTGTATAAGATACTCATGGAGCTCGATCCGGAGATGGTGAAGCCAGATATAAGGGCGTACATGGAGGAGCGCTTTAAGCTTGTAGAGAGAGGCGAACTTTCGAAGGAGGAGGCCGTGAAGGAGAACGTGAGTAGGTTCTTAGACACGTACTCGAAGATGGAGAAGAACATACATCAGGCCTCCGCGAAGCTCGCGAGTTTAGTGGTTAAACAAGTTACGAATAAGAAGTCTAAAAGCAAAAGGAGAAGAGGGAGAAGGAAGAGAAAATGAATGCGGCGTTTTATTTACGCCTTAGACCCTTTTTCTATCACCGACGATCACGAATCCGCCCTAGACGTAGGTCTTACTTATTTCGACCGGATCTTCGGCACTGACGCTGCGGGTCACGAAAGGATCGAGGTCGCCTCTTATGATTATAGCGATACCCACGCTTATCCCGAGTCTCCTAAGAAGAACGCTTACGTGTATCTAATAAGGGGCTCTCCGAACCGCGGGATCGTCGTCGTGCGCGACTTAGGGCGGTACTATTCCGTAAGCATAGACTCGATAGAAAACTACGCGAGAGTATACGTACTAAAGGATCACTCTAGGATTG
>Ga0256838_1001469_pt1 | contig 11083 bp, 4 predicted proteins | sample 4571419metaG_FD_185978 | JGI IMG/M metagenome (GOLD analysis project Ga0256838, IMG submission 185978) | Hydrothermal vent microbial communities from Guaymas Basin, Mexico - 4571-419 | ecosystem: Environmental > Aquatic > Marine > Hydrothermal vents | place: Mexico: Guaymas Basin | collected... | reverse complement strand
CTTAAAAGTGAAGCAGCATCTATCTTAGAAATTCTCAATACAGGCAAAGCAACCTTTCTCCTCAAAGCCTCCTTCAACTCTGACAAAGTTTTAATCTCACAAATTTTAACTCTAGAACCAAATCCAACTTGTTTAAGTTTTCTCTGCTTAACCCTCAATCTAGCAGCAGAATACGGTAAAGCATATACTTCACCTTCATCAAATGCCAATCTCAAATACTCAATTAATTCTATAAACCTTAAATTAGAATGAAGTTTAGCAATGGAAGATAAAAACTCCTTCAACCATCCCTTACCTATCTCTGCTGCAGATAAAAGAACAAAAAGCTTCTCTGAAAAATCTTCAACATCAGTCTTAAGATCTCCCTCTCCTGAATTATTAAGAATTTTTAGCAAAATCTTTGGCTTAACACTGGAGGAAAAACCATGGCCAACATCATAAATCCTCTCAGCCAAAGTGGGAAACTCCGAAAATTTAAACCACACAACAGTATTAGTATCAATTTTATAATTATCTCTCTCAACACAACTTATTCCATATTCCAAACATTTAAATATGGGCTCTTGTGATAACATAACAACTCCGCTCAATACTTTTGACATATCAAGTACATTTCTTAACAAGTCATCTCTACTCTTTAAATAATCAGAAACCACACACACAGCAGAATCTAATAGAAAATCCACAGGTTGATGCATAACTAACGCACTACCACCTATCTTTGAACAATTACCTCGGCATTCTTCAGTCGTACTCCTTAAAAATTCATACACAGCTTTCATACCATCTTCATTTAAATAAAGAAATTTTGAATCCTTTTCAAAACTCAAACTGTCTCCGCGCAATCTACAAATATACACTTTGCCATCACTGAGAATTATTCCATCATAGCTCAACTTTAAGAAACCAAAAGACAATTCTGATAATTTAGGACTTAAAAGCTCTACATCTCCTTGTTTCCCAATTTTTAAAAGTTGCGCCCTGAAAATGTATCTACTCTCATTTTTATAAAGCAAAACATTTTTAAACTCTTTAAACCACTTAACAACTTTATCAGCCTCTAAAACGTATCCTAACCTTATTGCTTCATCTAGTAACAACCAATCAATTTCTCCTCTTGCATACCTAAAAACATCAAAAAAGCTTCCCCCCTTTTCAAACGCCCTCTCCAAAAAACTATCGATTCTCTCGTAAAGCAAAGCATCCACTTCATAGTTTTCTAAAACTTCAACTAATAAACTATGCACTGCAATTGGCAAATTGAAATCCTTTACCCCATCAAAACTTTTCTCCAAAGCTTTTTCAAACTCCGCATTTTCTTCAACAACTGCCATCTTAAAATTTGCCTCTAAATTTCCCAACAATTCAAATAACTCTAGAAGCTTTTCTTTGCTCAACCCGTAAGCAAAAACAGTTCCACTAAACGAATCCACAATTTCTTTCAAAAATTCCCACGCATTTTCAAAAGCCTCAACTTTACCATCTTTACTCAAAACTAAAAAACCCTTTTCTATTCCAAACTCAGGCTTATCTAAAACGACCACCCACCTTATCTCTGGAGATTTAAAATCCCTTAATCTGTCACCCAAAAGAGGAGAATATTTTAAACTAACTATATTCCAAAATCCTTCCCCTAACTCCTCATCAACACTGCAAATAAATTTTGAAAAAGTGTTTACAAATTCTATTACTTTGCTGTAGGACAATTCCTTCAAAACATCTCTCTCCAAAAACATTACTTTTTTCACAAAAAACCTTAAATTTTCAAGAATAACCCCACGCAAATCCTCTCTATCGTTCTCGATTATATAGACTAAAAAATGAACAAGTAAACGCTCAAAAGCATAGGAAACCACGCGCTTTATATTATCAGGAATAGGTAAAGTATGCAGATCTTCATCAAATCTTGCCAAAATCCAAACAACCTCAGAGCAAATCTTACTGTCCGTAATTACCTTATCAAAATCTAAATCTTCTCCCAATAAAGCCTCTGCTAATAAAAAAGCAATCTGACCAGCAATATTTTCAACCTTCCCTATAAATTCCAAATGTTCCCTTCTTTTTAGGTAAATTCTCTCAAACACATTAAGCCACATAGCCTGAACTATCATTGAGCTAAAAATTTCTTCTTTAGAAAACTCTGCACCCAATATTCTAGAAGTGGAATTGTACAATTCTACCCACTCTCTCAAAATTTCTGTAACCTTTATAAAAGAGTCACCCATATAATCTTTAAGTCTTCTAAAACTTAAAAATCCATCTTTCACAAAAATCTCGCATGAACACATCGCCAAAAGCCTTAAAGCCGCACTGATCGAGCCAATTTCTACCAGCTCTTCATAAAAGTCACGTGCAACTTCTACTTTTCCTAACATTTCATAACATAAACCCTTCCAATACTTAGCAGCCCAAAAGTAATCTGTCTTACTTTCTTCAAATAAAGCCTCCCTTCCTTCAATCGCATCAAACTCAACCAACGCTCTGTCCCACTCTCTGACTTTGGCAAGCACTACCCCTTTTAAATAAATTAGAGGAATATCATCATCATCCAACATCTCTATTCTTCCCAACCACGTTATGTTCTCCTTTTTATCATACAAAGCTTTCTGCAATGGAAAATCTTCAGAACTCAAAATCTCCGGATCCTTCATTACTCTTATCACCTTTATCCTCTGACGATCCGACAAACGATGCCAATATCTAAGCAATATTTCAATGACTCCCTTTTCCACAGAAACTGTAGAGCCAACCTGTTCAAACTTAAACTTATCAATTCCTCTTTCCCAACGAATCTGCTCAAAATAAATCTCAACAAAGCTTAAGAACACTTTCTGCAAAGGTATAGAATCCAAAGTTTTCGAAAAGTATAACCATGCAGCTGCTTCATCTCCCTCCACCACAGCAAGATGCTTTAGCACCTCTAGAGGTAAATTTTTAAATTCATCAAAATTCACAAATTTTTGCAAATCAGTATCAATTTTCTCTTTATATGAAATCCTTTTAACACTTTTGCCCAAATCTTTGTCTTTCCCTAGTAACTCATGTAATACTCTAAAATTCTCTTTCAATTTTTCAGGCAATATATCCACTTTTTCTAAATCTACATTGCTTCCACTCCAAGCCAACCAGTGTATCAAATAAACACGTTTTTGAGTAACTAACCAAGCTTCTTTTAAAAACTCCAAACTGCCCTTATCTTCTAGCAGCAAAATAAAATCTGCAATCTTCTCAATAAGACGTTTTAAAAAATTTTCGCTAAATCCAAGATACGAGTCATGTTTCCCATAACCATTCCCATTAAAATAATTTTTAAAGTAAGTGTAGGCAACCTTTAAAAACTCAAGACTTTCTCTAGGACAACGATCAGCAACAGCATCTAAGACAAAATTCGTCAATTCAAACTTTTCCCAAATAGACAACTTTCCAAAAACTTCCATTACCAAATTGAGACTTTTACTAGGAGACGAAACAAGATTTTCTTTTAATTTATCTACCTCAGGACGAGTAATATTTGAAAAGAAACTCAATAATTTACTCCACCACACCAATAAGTGCCACCATCCCCACAGTCAATACAGCTTACTTTACTTTACTCTTCAACCTTCTCAAAGCATCCCTCGCAAAATTAGCCATACTAGATGTTGGATCCGCTTCTTCTAAAACTTTTTGCCACCACTCAAGTGCCTTCTTATAATCCCTCATCTCTTCATAGCAGGTAGCCAACTTAAAAGCAACAGCAACATCCTTTTTTAGAGAATACATACGTTTGTATATTTTGGAAGCTTCTTCAACTTTTCCCAACCCTTCTAAGGCCTTAGCAAGGCCTCTCAAAGTTATGAGATCATTTGGTTGTAAAACATAAGCCGCTTTGTAATAAGTCAAAGCCTCATCATAAACCCCAACACTCACCATAATCTTTCCAAGTTGATTGTAAGCATACACATCTTCAGGATTGAGCTTTATAACTCTGTTGAAAGCCTCTCGCGCCTTAGCAAAATTCCCAAGTTTTGAATAAAGTAATCCCAAGTTATACCAAGCAAACTCATCATCCGGCCAACGTTTTACCAGCTGTGAAAACTCCCTTAGGGCACTTTCCATATCTTCCAATTGTTTGTAAGCAACACCTTTTATGTAATGTTTCACTCTTTCATCATCAACATTATCAGCATACCTCAAAGCATCTTCATATTTTTCTAATTTTAAAGCAACCTCAGCAAGTTGTTTGTAATAATTACTTCCAAGCAGATCCTTGTAAGCTTCTTCATAATTTCCACGATAAAAAGCTAGCAAACCAACTGCTGTTCTCTTCTTATCCTCTGGTATTTGAGAATTCAGTAAATATTCAGCCTTTTCAAACTCACCCATTTCAAGATATATTTCAAACATGCGCCACGTAACTTCTGGAAAATTCAAGTGCTTTTTCAAAAATTCTAAAACTTTTGACTTCGAATAAAGCTGTTCGTATAACTTTGCCAACTCCAAAACTCTCTCAGAAGTTGGAGCCAAAACAACTGCACTTGCCATCTCACGCTCAGCAAGATCAAATTTTCCCAATTTAAGGTACTCTAATCCTAATTTCCAATGAAGTTCGGGATTTTCAGGATCTCTAACAACCGCCAATTCAAGATCAGCAATTTGGCCACTTTTTCCTTCAAGAATTGCCATGACCTTTTCGTAATGCATAGCTATCACACCATTATCAGGTTCTCTTAATAGCAAATACTCATAAACCTCTCTTGCTTCTTCAAAAGCTTGGCGCTTTCTGAGCATAGAAGCATATTCCAAAAGCTCTTCTGTAGAAGCACTTTCACGTGAGTTCTTCCAGAGCCTTTTCAAATGAGAAAACCTCTCTTCTTCTTCATCTTCATCATCTTCCAGCTCAACACCAAGCTTTTTCAAGCGTTCCGCAATCTCAAACGCAGCTTCTAATTCTCCAAGCGAATTTAATAACCTCCATTTCTCTTTCAATAAGTCAACATGCTCATTATAGGCCAGCCCTCTTTCCAAAATTTTCAACGCATCCTTAAGCAAACCTTTCTGGTAGTAAACTTTAGCAGCTATTAAATATCCCTCGTGCAAAGCCGGTTCCATTGATATAGCATCCAAAGCAAGCTGAAGGGATTGATTGTACCTCCCAAGAAGATAGTAGCTTTCTGCAAGTATCACAAGCTCTTCATACGATAAATCTTGAGCAGGAGAGAACGTATCCCCAAAAATTTTCAAGGCCATTTCAGGAAGATTGAGATAATTGTACAACTTAGCTAAAAGAATCCTTGCTTCCTTGTAATTTGAATCGACCGATATTATCTTTTTCAACTCATGAACAGCATCTTCAAAACTTCCTATTTTGTAAAGATGAAAGGCATAGAGATAACGCAACTTTAAAGAAAATGGAAATTTTTTCAAAGCCTTTTTTAAATATCTAAAAGCTAACTTTAGAAAACCATCATCGTACAAACGCTCTATTAATCGACTGTATGAATATTCATCCTCATTGTTCAAAATAACAGCTTTTGTAAACTCACGCCGAGCTTTAACTTCATCTCCAGTTAGATAATAGTACTTTCCTAATAAGTAATGCCAATAGTGATACGACGAAACCTTTCTAGAGTACTTAAGTAATTTAGGGATAGACTCGTATTTTTCCATCTCAAGGTAAAGTTCCAATAGAGAAATTACAGCCGGAACATATCCCCTATCTAAAGCCTGCATTAGGTAACGTTCAGCCTCTTCAAAAACTCCCCATTTTTTATAAGCAATCCCTGCATTGTAAAAAGCCCATACGTGATTACCGTTCAAATTTATTGCCTGCATAAAACACTCTATGGCTTTAGAATAATTCCCCTGCTCTAAGTAAATTCTTCCCATAAAGTTGTAGGCGTAAGCATCCGTTGGATCAAGAGCAACAACTCTCCTATAAAAGCGTAAAGCCTTATCTAACTCTCCTTCCTCTTCAAACTTTCTAGCCTTTTCATAATATTCACGCGCACTCTCTCGTACCTCTTCCTTCTTGAATATTTCTTCACTCAACACGTTATCAAGCCAATCAGCCACCCGTTATACCTCCTTACTAATTGTGCAATATCAATTTCTTACTTTCACCTACTTCTCCCAAGGTAAAAGCTGATACCTTTTTATAGGTAGAACGTAAAACCCTAATTCCTCAAATTCTGAAAAATCAGCGTCTTTTCCAACACCTTCCCATACAGATAAAAATTCCACATTCTTAATCTTTTCTTTTAAAACTTTTTTAGATCTATCAATCCCCTCTAAAACAACACTTTTCTCAGTAGAATAAGATGCATTTGGATTTAAAACAAAAGAAGACACATTCAAACCACAAGTTTCCTCTATATCTTTTATCTCTTCCCAAAATCCCTTGTTATCTGCAACAAACGGCCTAAAAGGATTATAAACAGCCACCATCTTACAAGAAGCTTTTTCAAGTTTTTCACGCATTCTAGCAAGTGCTGCAGCTCCTGCCTTGCCACCACCAACATCATAAATTATGGTGTAGTTTTCATTGTCTAAAAGACCACTCGCTTCAGGTTGAAAACTTGGCAACTCGCTTGCTTGTATCTCCTTATAAGGACTTACAACCACTTTTATTCCATTTGCCTCCATCAAACTCTTGGCTTCCCTAGATCTAAAGTAAGGATTCACAAAATCCAAATCCACTATTGCTACTTTTTCTCTCTCCTGAACAAAATAAAATGCCAAATTTACCGCAACCTCAGTCTTTCCAGATCCAGCCGGTCCCACTATCACTATACATCTACTTTGGGAAAGCGGCATTTTTTCGAAAAACTTTTTATTTTCTACGTAAAACTTACGAAATACCTGAACCCCATCCACTTGAGAAACATTCATAATCAAAATCCCCCCTCGATACAGCAATAACAGTTTAAAAATCCCTATTCAATAAATAATTGGAAATCTCCTCTCCAAGCAACCAAAGAGCAATCAAGATTAACAGCATAGCCGTGAATTTAACCAAGTAACGCCAGTTCTTTTCCCGGAACTTTTTGAACCATATAGTACGAGTTCCAAGCCAAACAGCAATCGTTATAAGTACAAAAGGCATCACAAAAAATACATTGTAAGCAAACAATAGAATGTGCTTCCAAAAAGGTGTGTATTTACTCATATAACTTAAAGCAACAAAGTACGGCCCACTTGTGCATGGTAAAAGCAAAACACCAACCGCAATCCCCACAAAAAACGCAGAAATAACACTACTTGTCTTAGTTATCAAACTGCTTATATGCTTCTTGCTCTCCTCTGTAATTGGTGTCTCCTCCGTTATAAATTCTTTTACCCCGAAAAACAGAGCAAGAACTGCAAGAATTGGCTTTATGTACGACGCTGTCTCCATTACTTTTATAAGCCCCAGTCCGAACAGGTAATATATCAAAAATGCAGCTAAACTGAAGGCAAAACCTGGAAGAAGTGGATTTCCAGAGAGGTTATAAGTCACAAATGTCAAAAATATAACAAGTACCGTAAATGAACACGGATTAATTGCATCAATTGCACACGCGAGCGCTATCTTGAATATATCTTCAAAGGATGGTCTCTGCTTATTATGCTTATTAGGAGAGTTTAAAGTTTTAGGGAAAGTTTCAGAAACACTTGAAGTGCTAGACGAAGTACCAGCACTCACCTTTCCTTTGGACTGTTTGGAATCCAAAGCACTTTTAAAAGTTTTCCTTCGTATCTTTTCCTTTTCCAATACTGAAGCCAAATCTATTATTTCACCCTTAGAATTCACAGCATATCCGCTATCTTCAAACTCTTTCAACTCATTTTTTTCTTTATCTGATTCAGCAGCTCTTTTCGCAACTTCCTTAGTTAAATTCACAACTTCTTTGACATAGTTTTCCCTCTCCCTAATTAACCTCATCAATTTCTGAAGCGAAGGATTATCAGGCTCGGTATAGTACTTTTCCCCAGAATAAGGCTTAACAGCAACCTTTCCATCTTCCACACTATCTGCCTCTTTCTTTATTGCAAGGGGTGAACCTCCTCCTTCTCTTACATACTTGATCTGACCATCTTTTAACACAATTATCACTGGAATGTGAGCTGTCACTGTTTTAAACATCTTATATACAAAGTCAGACCACACTTCTCGTGTCTTATCTACATCTATAAATACTAGAGGATATTCAGGAAAAGTTATCGAAAGCGTCTTTTTGGCAAACTGACAAGCAGGACACGACGGTGATCCCCATATTACAAACTCGTAACCCGCACCTGCTGCATAAAGATGCAAATGATTAAACAACACTGTTAACAAAACAAATACAACCAAGAGAACCCCTAATTTTACACGCACAAACTCTCCCCCCTTGGAGCTAAAAAGCCGCATCAAGCAGGATACCTGCTGGATACTCAACCGACACCTGATCTGATTGGTTTAAAGATTGCTCAGAATCTCCCTGTTTCTGTCTCTTGTTTTCCTTTTCACCCCACGTCAAAACATACGTTCTTCCACCAACTGGATAATACCTACCGCATTCTGGATCATAACGATATATTATTCTAACCATTGTAGAAACATTCTTGCCCTCTTGAATAGCACGTGCAGTCTCGTGAACCACATGTTGCAACTCATGTGCTCTTACCGCATACTCAGAAGCTCCAATAGAAACTGCTTGTGGAAGCTTAAATGTGACTGCCGGATCATTCGAACCGTCCTGGTAAGTAATTCTCTTTTGACGGCAACGCTCCATTTTTTTCTCAACTTTTTTCAAATATTTATCTAACGTCTTATCCTCAGAAACATTTTTATTGGAAACAGAAGGATCTTTAGATGAACTTTTATTAGAAATTTCACTATTCTCAAAATTTGAAGTTGCCACTTTGTTTACCACATAATTTGAGTAATCCAACGTGCCACCGAGCAGGCCAACACTTACCACAGGCCCACCACCTTTTTTTTCTAATTTTAACATTTTTTCAAACTCTTCCGAAAGATTTTTATAGGAGTATGCTGATGGTTAGTAAGGAGGGGAAATGATGAAGCTAGTAAAAAGCTTGAGAAAGGTGTTAAATACTGTTTTAATACTGCTCTGTGCTATCAACACACTTCCAATAGCAGCTCAAAATGAATCAACTGCAGTAACCAATAAAGAACTTCAAGAAAGTGCCAAACTTGTTGCTACAGAAGTGACTCACTATGAGTACGGAGATATAATAAACATCAAAACCACTAAACCTGTTGGCTGGCACATGATTAGAGCTAAGGGACTCTTAATCCTTGATCTCACAGGTTGCATATATCCAGACACCTCTAAAGTTAAACTCATTTTAAAAGGTTTGATAAAGTTGATCAGAGTCATTCAATTGAAAGATCAACCAGTGACCAGGGTTATTGTCAATTTTCAAAAGAAAGACGTCAAAGTCAAAGTTGAACCAACAAGTTTTGGTATAAGAATCCGTCTCTCCTCACCAGAAGCATCTGCCCAACTTGCTGGAATTCAAATTTCCACTTCTAACGCTCAAAAAGCTAGTAGTGAAACATCTGTTACAACTACAAATTCCATCAAAAAGTTACAAGACGAAAAACTAAAAGAGATTCTTGAAAAAGCAAAACAACTGTATGATGAAGGAAAGTTTGCAGAGGTTGTAGAGCTCTTAGTTCCAGCAGAGGAAACCTTCAAGTCATCACCAGAACTAAAAACACTTCTTGGTAAAGCATACTTGAAACTTGGCAAATATGACGAAGCAGCCGCTGAATTTGAAGAAGTGCTAAAGATCAAAGAGACTCCCCTTGCTAAAAAGCTTTTGTTCTTAGCAGTCAAGAAAAGCAAAAAACCGTTATGCTCTCTCAAAGTAAAAAACACCAAAATTGAAGATGCACTTTTGAATATGCTAGCAGACTATCCATATAAAATAGAAGTCGACAAAGAAGCCAATATTCCCATAACTGTCTCATTTACCGATTTAACATTCGAAGAAGCCATGAAACGTACAGTAATAGACAATGGACTTGCTTACGAAATAGATGGAAACAGAATACACATTTTTATTCCAACCGATAAACTCGAAAAGTTCGTTGCAAAATTTGAAATGAGAGAAACTCCTCTCATAGGAGCTTTAGAAGCTCTGGCAAAAATGCTCGGCATAAATTTAATAATCGATAGAAGCGTATATCAACTCTCGGATAAAACAATTACTCTGTTTATTGAAGATAAACTCTCCATGGAAGAAATATTTGACATAACCCTTAAATCATTTGAGCTTGAGAAGATTAAGTATAATGATAATACGTACATTATTGTAAAAAAAGGAGACGCAAAAGACAAATATTTAAAGCGCAGTGTACGTATTTATCGTCTAAAAGGTGGAGAAGAAGTAGGAAGTCTAGGCTCAAATCAAGATACAGTCAAGCTTCTCAACTCCCTTATACAGGAAATGCAAATATCGGATAAAGAGTTGAAACTAATATATGATGAACGCACTAAGAGCCTTGTAGCTTATGGAACAGAAGACAAACTTAAAATTCTTGACAAACTTGTTCAACAACTTGATGTAAAAGTGGGCCAAGTTGTAATAGCCATGAAAGTTCTCGAAGTATCCAAAGAAGGGCGCTACACTCTTGGAGTATCTCTAAAAAATTTAAGCCTTGGTGGAAGTGGTAGTGCTCCAACTCTGAATACAGGTGGTATCTTTCCAATTGACATCAAAACCTTTGGGAAAATACCACTCACCAAACTCGATGCAACAGTTGACCTTCTGGAAACAAAAAATTACGTTCAAACCATAGCAAGTCCAATTTTGAGAACATTAAACAAACAAACTGCAACTATACACATTGGAAAAACCGTTCCAATCAAAACTGAAAATTTGCAACCCATATACGAAGGCGGTAGGGTAGTTGGATATGCCACACAAGTTGAATGGCAAAGTGCAAATATAGGTATAAACATGGAGATTACTCCTGTTATTCATAACAACAACGAAGTTACTCTTCAAATAAACTTCGAAATATCAGACGCAGATCTTACAAACGTTGAAGTAGGAGGACACTTTGTCACTACTGATAGAAGCATAAACACAGTTGTAAGACTCAAAGATG
>Ga0256838_1001467_pt1 | contig 11113 bp, 10 predicted proteins | sample 4571419metaG_FD_185978 | JGI IMG/M metagenome (GOLD analysis project Ga0256838, IMG submission 185978) | Hydrothermal vent microbial communities from Guaymas Basin, Mexico - 4571-419 | ecosystem: Environmental > Aquatic > Marine > Hydrothermal vents | place: Mexico: Guaymas Basin | collected... | reverse complement strand
TTGTAGAAACAAATTATTTGTTGTATAACCATTGACAGATAATGTAAAATAAAAAAGCGGGGTGGAAGTACTAGTACTAACAGTATTTATCTTATAAAAGACCGTATCCTGTTCATTGTTTAACATACTCGTTATAGAGGTATTGGCAATTATTGAAGATTCCTGATTTATCATATCAAATGTAACAACACTTGATACTAACTGGTGGTTTATATCTCTAATATAATAAGCTTGTTCTTCTATTGATAGTATATTAAGCCAATTTTCATTTGTTGAGGTATAAGACATAAGAACATTCATTATTTCACTAATTGACATATTATTAAAATTATAACCTGGGATTAACGAATTCAACGCATAAAATTTCCCATTAAAATAAATAGAAGCCGGAATATATTGATAACCCCCTGTAGTAGTTTTTGTTCCCCAAGATGTAAAAACTAAGGGAAAAGAAAAATGATGAGTTTTTATGAAATTTAACAATAGCTGTTGTTCTTTGCTTGTTAAAGCGGAGGGGATTTTTAATGTATATATATAATCTATTTGTTTGGTGTATTTACTTGTGATTTTTTCTGTGTATGACGAATTAGGAATGTCAACAGTATATATGATAGTAGATGTGTTTGCAATAAAATTACTAATATTATCTATTAATACATCAATCGTTGCGGTATATGTTGTTTTTTTTATAACTAGTAAAGGTAATATTCTGACATTGTCTATAGGATACTGAGCTGGTAAATTTTGTATTTTGCACGAAATAGTAGTTAATAATTCATCGGACGCTAATACAACAGGCATATTGAAATATGTTCCTACCAAAGCTCCTATCAAGAATAACATCATAATATATACACATACATATCGCTTGTATTTAAAATACTGCATATATTATCACCTCCTCATCGATATTTTTCAATTAATTAACATATCATTTTAAATCCCTTCCTTTTGGAGGTTGTAATATTTTCATTCCCTATGGGTATTATAAAAACTCTGTAATATGTAATCGCTTCTTTCAAGCCATTTCAATTTCCATTCCCTATGGGTATTATAAAAGCCCCACCGAGATGGTGGATATCATTATCACTTCCTAAATTTTCATTCCCTATGGGTATTATAAAAGCGGAAGTTTTTTACAGAGAAAGTTTCTCTTGTATCTTATTTTCATTCCCTATGGGTATTATAAAAACCTACCATGGGCTATCTCGTTTCTCGAGAACAACAATTTTCATTCCCTATGGGTATTATAAAAGCGCGGCGCAGAGGTCGTAAAGGTGACAAAGTAGGCTATTTTCATTCCCTATGGGTATTATAAAAGCTTTCTTTCGATTTCGGTATATCCAGCGCACAGCATAATTTCCATTCCCAATGGGTATTATAAAAACAAGATTGTCCGTGTGCTAGATGTACCCCCTTCCGTGTATTTTCATCCCCTATGGGTATATTTTCATTCCCTATGGGTATTATAAACCTTATACAATCCTTTCACATTTTCTGAATTTCCTTAAAAGAGCCCTTTTCTCTTTTTCCAGTTTTCCTACACGTTGTTCCAAAGATTCTATGTGTTTAAATAACATGCGTATATCTTCATAAGCATTATTGATCCAACTTTCGTGTCTGACGAGAGAATTTCTATTGTTGTTAATATCTTTTTCAGCTTCAAAAATTCTATTCCAGATATGTTCTATTTCTGGGCTTCTATTTCTGGACGAACACATTGATCATACATCTTTTCCTATCATCTATCACCTCTTGTTTGGTTTTTCTTACACAAATATTATACCACATATCACCAATTTTGTCAACATTCTTATTTTACTTTATTTTCAAGAAATTTTAAATTTTTTTGTAAGATATGCAATTTTGCAATTTTCACAAATATATGGTATAATATATACGACATACGAATACGAAAACACAAGGGGTGATAATTAGTGCTAATCACAATTCATTTGTTGGCTCAAAACAAGCAACGACACATTTTTAATTTTCAACGCAAGTTCCAATCGTTTCTATCGTCTATTACAGGTATCCACGGCAACAACACACCTTATCACTATAATGGAAAATCCATCATTCCATGGACATTTTCTCTTCCATTTTTTAAACACAATCTTATAGAAATAAAAATTGGAACTCCTATTACAGATATAGGCATGAAAGTACTGGAACACCTTGCTATTAAAAATATTGTACAACTAGGACAAGAGCAATATAAAGTTGCACAAATGGTAGTTGATAAGAACAACTATGACGGGACTTCAAAAAATATATTGGTTAAAACATTGTCGCCTATTGTAGTACAACATCAAGTACCAAGCGAAGACACCTATTTTCTTTTCCCCAACAATAAACTATGGAAAAAAATAATCAACAATAATATAAAAAGCAAATTGCTGGGCTTAAATATTATTGGTGAAAACGAATTCGTTCCAATAGATGTAAAAATCAAAATTTCTAAACCTTACCAGATATTTTACAAAAAGGAAGAGATTGTTTCTTATTATTATGGAATTGCCGGGCAATTATATATTACAGGAGAACCACATGTTTTAAAGCATCTGGAAGAAATAGGTATAGGGTATGGGAACAGCAAGGGGTTAGGTATGGTACAAATCATCAAAAACATAAGGGAAGGTGATATAAATGCTGTGTGATATTGCTAAGATAGGACAGCTTTATAAAAAAGAATTGCTAAAGAAAATTCCTAACCTTCCTTCTAAGTACTTCATTATGGTATCACCTTTAAAAGAACAGCATAGAAAAGAAGTGCTACATATAGAACTAGATTTATACGCAGAAACTATACATGATGTGTATGTAGCAGACATTACGTTCGACGAACACGAAATGATGCTCAAGATACCCAAAATATATGTGAATTCGCAGAAACGATTTCCGTCTTTGTTTATAGCAACATCGGGTGATGTTATAGACTACATAAATAAAACAATAAAGGCTATCGCAAAATATTTGCACATACCTGTTTCCGATGAATTCATTGCTCAATTGGCGAATAAAATTAAGGAGGCAAATGAACAAGTACAAAAACAAAAAAAGAAAAACCAAAAAGAGAATAAAATTATGATACCTGTTTTGTTACGATTATACGATAGGCAAAAAGATAGATATGTTTTTCCAGGAGAATTAACAGGCTTTTGGGATTTTTGGGAACAGCAAATTGAAGAAATTCTTTCTATCAAAAAAACAACTAATAATGTTTTTTCTTGTGTCCACACAGATAAACCTATAACTGCGGTTGAGTTGTCCAGGGCTCTTAAATTTGCCACCTATGACAAAAAAGGATTTGTTCTTAATTTTGATGAGAATAAAGCTAAACACGTTGATGTGGAAACCTTTTTATATATTTTCAAGGGTTGGGAAATTCTGCGAAATGCTACAAAAAATGATACCCATCTTCAAAACCTTGTTATCATACCGTCTATGAGTGCTGATAGTATAGCTGAAATTATCAATGCTGTTCGCTGGGCTATGGACCCTAACATTAAGACCTTATCCTTTCTTGTACGCAATCACCCGGAACTAAAATATACCATTTTATTTGTTAACGAAAACAAATCAGAGGTTAAGGTGAAAACACTATGGTATGATGTGTTTCCCTCACGACTTAACAATGTGCAACAGGTATTTGAAAAAGTAACTGGGAAACCAGCTCGTTTACAGGTTATTCTTAATGAGCTAAAAGCACTATCCGACGATATAAGAATTTATCAAAATTTCGGAGTTGGTAAACAAACATTATATTTATTATTTTTAACCAAACTGTTTATAGGTCAACAGTTATGGACTGATTATGCAATGCGAAAAACATATACGACATTATATAGAGAAGATATAGATACATCACGAAAAAAACAAAGACAAAAAAATAAAAAAGAACACAAACAAAGTATTAGAAGTATGCTATCTCTATTGCAATATATAAACCAAATTTAAAAAGGAAGAGGAGGGATAATTATGGACAAAAACAAAATAGACATTGTTCAGCGTATTAAGGAAGAATTGGAAAAAGATGGATTGATTAAACAGGTATCTGATTGTTCTGTAAAAGTTGTTTTACTGGGAGTAATATTCCAAAAACTTGCTTATGATATTGCAAGAAAAAGAGAATATGACGATTGGAGAAACACATTTTTTGTAAAAAAATACCTTCCTCGCTATAAAGTAGATGTGAAAAAAATCGCTGGAACCATCGGAAAATATATTACACAATATGGTTCTTCTTATACTCAGTTTTTGTATTCCAAATTTCATGAACTTCCATGCGATAGAAAATTGACATTTGATGAAACCGATTATCTTTTCTATAAAGGTGTGTATATGTCTTACAAATTGACAACTTCTCCGGAAGAAAACAATAATAACAATGGATGACAATGGTGATGAAGTTAAGAAGAATGAAACATAGGTGTGAGTAATTATTACAATGTCGACAATAATCAATATATATGATATAATATAAACAGTAATAGATAGGGAGGGATAAGCTATGTCAGTAAAAAGAAGAGAATTTGTAGCAATCTATCAGGTAGAAATGAATAATCCCAACGGCGACCCCCTTGCCGACAATATGCCCCGCATGCTGTCAGAGGAAGACATTCTTCTGGTATCTGATGTAAGAATTAAGAGAACTATTCGCGACCAGCTACTTCAAGATGGAGAATGCGTTTTTGTGAGACCAATGCAGGATGATAAGGGAAAATTCTTGTCTCTTGAGCAAAGATATATGCAACCAGATGTCGGAGGTACCAAAAAAGATGATTACAAAACCATTAAGGAAAAAATATTGAAATGCATTGATGTTAGGCTTTTCGGAATTACCCTTGCTATGAAATCTCAGAACATGGCACTTACCGGTCCCGTTCAAATGAGCTGGGGAAAAAGTTTACACAAGGTAGATCCTAAACTCATGCAGATATCCTCTTCCTATGCTTCTTCCAATAGTGGAAATCAGACAACCCTTGGCACAATATGGAAAGTGCCCTATGTAATGATTGCAGTTTATGGAGTTGTAAACAATTATCTTGCAGAAGAAACAGGTATGACCGAAGATGATTATAACGAAATGAAAGAGGCATGGATAAAGGGGACCTTGAACCTTGTTTCTCACAGCAAAATTGGTCATAAGCCCCTCGCTTGGTTGGAAATTGAATGGGAGGAGGGGTATGATGGGTATATAGGTCCTCTTTATAATCGTATGACCTTGAAACAGGGAGATGAAATTTTGACAGATAAATATCTTACATCTCCTCCTAAGCAGGCTACTATTGAAGTAAACTTAATGGGCATTCCAGAAAAATATAGGACACATGTCGATTTGTATGATAAATATGTGTTATCTGATATTGTAATCAAGAAATAGTAGGAGGGAATTAGTTATGGCAATTGATATAGTAGGTTTCCGAATATCGTCTGAACTGGCAATGTTCCGAAGATGGTATACAACAACCACTTCCATTTCGTATCCTTTTCCACCACCAACTGCTGTGGCAGGTATGATAGGTGCTATATTGGGAATTCCAAGAGAACAACTATGGGCAGCCTTTGAGGGAAGAATTTCTATAATTATTGATAACCCTATCAGAATTATTCAACAGGGAGTTAATTATGTAGACACAAAGAGAGAAGCAAAACATAAGAACTTTAATATTCGTGTTTTGCACCATTATTTGTATCAGCCTGCATATTTGATTTTCTATCAAGGACCATGGGCATCAGATATATCCACAAAATTATCTCAGCAAGAAAGTGTGTATCCGATTTATTTGGGACACGCTTACAATTTGGCAGAAATACATCCTATACAAATTACAAAAACAGAAACTATTATGAAAGATAAAATAGATTCTATTGTTGCTAACTATATTACTGATATTGATTGGAATAAAAATAACCAAGTACACATAGAGACTATGGATGTGCGTATGAGAGAAGATTATACACCTGTAAAAACACAATCTCTTGCCTATTCTTTTAATACTAAAAACGGTAAACCACTACCCATTTTCTTAAAGAACTTAAATAAGCTCACCAAGATAACAATCTCTATGAGCAATGGAGAGAGAGAATTATTTCTTGATTGGGTGGAGGTATGAGTATGCAGGGCAGTCAAATATTTTCGCACCCAAACCGACTGCTTAAGGAACATCTGGAAAATGTTTATAAGGGCATTGAACACATTGGCATTGATGACAACATAGCTTTTGTTTTGGGTATGTTCCATGATGCAGCTAAAGCAACAAAAGATTTCCAACAATATCTTGCAGGGGGAAAAAAGAAAGCTATCAATCATGCTTTTCCATCAGCCTTATTTGCACTTAACTATCTTTTGAATACCGACAATGATATCAAAAATAACAAAGATACATTGATGGCTATATTGTTTGCTATTGCATGGCACCACACAGGATTTAAATCACAGCCACGTAATATGTCATGGGACAGAGAGATTGATATTGTAAATAAACACTATGAAGAAATACGCCAGTTTTATCAGTCTCTCAACATCAATATACCACCATTACAAATTGATAGACTTTTTGAAGTATATGTGTCTTTTGTATATGATAATATGCTAGAACAAGAAGATAATGTATTGGAAAAAATTTTCTTTCTTACAAGATATTTTTTATCTTCCCTTGTTGCCTCTGACAGAATTGATGCTATTTCGGGAAATGTAAAAGAACATTATACTCTACTCATTCCAACCCTTGATATATCACAAGTAAATCAGTGGATAAGTGCTATAGAGCGTTTCATTCAAAATGCCCCTCAAACACAGGTTAATTTGTGGAGAACTGATATCCTAAATAGAACGTTGCAATTTATAAAAAACAATAGCGAAGCAGTTTTTGATGAAAATTTATTGTCTCTTCCCATTCCCACAGGTGGAGGAAAGACTTTAACTAGTTTTCGAGTGGCCTTGGAATTGCTCAAAACGGGCAAGTGGAAGCGTATCATCTATGTTCTTCCCTTTGTTAATCTTGGAAATCAAACATATGAAGTGTTTACTAAACAACTAGGCATAGACAAGCAATATATTATGTTGGATAATTATCTTGCTTCTTCTAATGTAGAGGTTCACGAAGAAAATATGGAAATTAACACTATTTTTGAAATTTCTCGCTATTGGCATAAACCCATTATTATCACAACAAGTGTTCATATGTGGGAAATTTTATTCGGCAAGTCTAACAGCGATATTATGAACTACCATCTGCTAACAGATGCAATTGTTATTTGGGATGAAGTGCAATCTATTCCAACTAAATTCTGGGGCGACATGGAATACGTTCTCAAATACCTTGCTAATGAGCTAAATACTTTTTCCATCGTAATGAGTGCCACACAACCATTACAAATAACTGATAATCAAATTATTGAACCCCTACCCGATTTTCTTAACAGGTATGAGGTACACTATATTAAAGAACGAAAATATCAACAATTTACAGATGAGCAAGAGACGGAGGATTATGGACAACTTCTTTCTTCACTGTTAAATTGTGTGGATACACATATAAACAGTGGCAAACAGATAGCTATTATCACCAATACGAAAAATCAATCAAAACACCTGTTTAGGACTTTAAAGGATAGATACAATATTCCCATTTTGTTGTTGAATACAAATTTTATTCCCAAACATCGGGATATGATTTTAGAAAAAGTTAATGAATATCTAATTAACAAACAACCATTTCTATTGGTTTCTACTCAGGTAATAGAAGCAGGGGCAGATCTTGATTTTGATGTTATTATAAGATATCTTGCCCCTATTGATTCAATGATACAAGCGGCGGGTAGAGTTAATAGACATGGTAAAAAGAAGGGATTATTTATTATTTATGATAACCCCAACCCTGGATTTAATGAACGCATCTCTAATGTATATGGTAAGATTAAAAGCGATATACTGAGAAACGATGAGATACAACTCGCATTACAAGAGGTAACAGATGAAAAAACATTAAATAAACTGGCTAATAAATATTTTACACTCTTACGAAATCGCACAGATATTTTTACTATCTTCCCCAACATACGGAAACAGCAATATCATAATAAAGATTGGCATCTAATTGCTTACAAACATACAATATCTGTTATTATCAATTGGCACGATGAAGTAGAGGCAACCATTATTCCCAAACTTCTACAATTGGATAGTCAACTATTATCAGATAAATATACTAAAGTGTATAAGAAAAGAATTTTGTATAACAGACTATATGCGTATATATTGAACATATTCTACAACAAAAATCAAAACAATTTATCCTTGTATGAAATATTACCTACTACCCAATCAATTTATTATGTTAGAGACTGGAAGGCAGTATATTCCGATGAGGAGGGGTGGCTAGGTGTAGATGAGTGGTATGATGGTAATGTTATATAAGCACTTTTTATAATGCCTATAGGGAATGAAAATGGGAACGGAAATTATAAGCATTTGCGCATTAAATTATCATTAAACACTTTCCGAGTCTCAGATACTGTATTGACAAAATCAATTTTTTCTGATAAAATAAATAGTGGAAGAGGGGTATGTAAGAAAGCAAAATATTATAATGTAAATTACAAAAGAGATTTTGCAGTTTTTATAATACCCATAGGGAATGGAAATCACTCCCATCTCCGAGAGTACATCCTGCAACAGGGGGTTTTTATAATACCCATAGGGAATGGAAATGCCGCTTGTGGTATGCAGACAACAACTTATCTCTATGTTTTTATAATACCCATAGGGAATGGAAATCAATAAGGCGGCGACGGAAGAGATCAAACTCAATCAGTTTTTATAATACCCATAGGGAATGGAAATTTTGGGTAAGTTTTAATGGTGTACCCTTGCATCTCTAGTTTTTATAATACCCATAGGGAATGGAAATTATGCTGTGCGCTGGATATACCGAAATCGAAAGAAAGCTTTTATAATGCCCATAGGGAATGAAAATATAAACAATAATAAATCGTAAGGGGGGAAGATTTCTATGAAGGAAAGAATCGTTAATGTGCTTATCAAACCCACATGTAAGCACTTTAGGGTGCCAGAGTACAAAACTGTAGAAGCAGCTGGGGCAGACCTCAGGGCATGTATAGATAAGCCTGTAGCCATTCATCCTGGCGAAATCAAACTCATTCCCACAGGCTTTAAGATGGCATTGCCTCCAGGCTATGAAGCCCAAGTAAGACCACGCAGTGGACTTGCCCTTAAACATGGTATTACTGTCCTCAATGCCCCCGGAACAATTGATAGTGATTATAGAGGTGAAGTAGGGGTTATTCTCATCAATTTGGGAAACGAGCCATTTGTTATAGAACCTGGTATGAGAATAGCACAGATGGTCATAGCACCTGTGTACAAAGCACATTTTGAAATTCTCGCAGAAGATGAAGAACTGCCAAATACAGAGAGAGGAGAGGGGGGATTTGGAAGTACGGGTCATAAATAAAGATATTAAGGAAGGGGCGGTATATACCGCCCCTCTTTTTATTGTTTGTATCTACGCTTCGTGGAAGATTGTCTTTTATTGCTCAATTGTTGAAACTGTTTTCGCATATGTAAGGCTTCTTTATATGCTTCTTTAAACAAATCTACTTGATGAGCCTTTATCATAGTGTGCAAATCTCTGGTTCGTATTTCTAGCCACCTGATCAGGTGAGCAGTAATATCCGGTGTGAGCCCATCGGCATCTATACTGGCTATTATATCGTTCCCATATTCCAAAATTTCTTTAACGATTTCGTTGTCGGTATTAGACAAATCAATTTGCCATTTGATATTCTGTCCTTTAAAATATATCTCTGTTTCTATTGTGGCAAATACTGTAAGATAGCCTCTTTCATTATGACCATATTGCACTTTTTTGACTATATCCATAAAAATAGGGAAAGATGAATCAGTTGCCCCTATTAATATTGTCTCTTTACTTTTAAAGGCCTCTTCCATATGTCTTAAAACAGGATATTTCATGTATAGACACCTCCAAATATAATTATCAAATAGATAACCCTACAGTATTCTACATTATTAGAAACAAATAAAAAACCCTCCCCTTGCTCAAGGGGGAGGGGGAGAGGGAAACTTCTGAATAATTGTTCCTACACTCTTTGTAATTGTGTTCACAGAGGCAGGTGCCGCTACACCTACCTTCCTATTAATATTATACACAAAATCATTCGTAATTGCAAGACATTTGCATTTAGCTGTTTGGTGTGGGGTTAAAGAAATACTTGAGCCATGAAGTTATCCACCTTTCGTAATCGTCTTTACCAAACAAGAAGTAATTTTCTCTATTCGCATTATCGGGGTCTTCCCAGTTGACCAGAGGGTGTAAAATGGGCATGTTAGATACAGTACTTGTGTAACTTGTGTAAGTGCCAACGTTAATACCTATATAGTCAGGAGCTACATATTTGCTATTATGTGCTGCTCCACTTATCTGTGTCGCTATAGCATCCATCCATTTGGCCACATACTTGTAGTTATCAACGGGCGGTAATACATTAGCACTTATTGTGTCTCGTGGTATGTTATCCTTGTTTATCCTCATATCCCCTGTAATCGTAATATCGTATGGTGGCGTAATGTTTTTAAATTTCTTGAGGTTATTGATGACACATTGTGATTGCTCTTTGTTAAGTTGCCCTGTGGCAAATCTTACAAATGAACCATAAAGTGTAGGTATATCATTAGCATGTCCAGTACAAGTGCGTACATAATAATCGATATGGGCGAGATAGTCTTGCCACAATATTGTTGTAGCATATTCATAAAGTACTTTATAAGTGAGACTCCATCTCCACAGCATTTGAGTGGTCCTATTCATGAATGGAGAGCAAATTTCTCGTAGATACTCTTCATCATTGTGCTGACTACGGATACCAGCACACTTAAAAAGAATAGGAGTATATTCATCAATGAAATCGGAAGCATCTGTGTAGGTACGCATACCATTGAGCACGCTTTTCGCAAGTCTGCCAAGTGGCGATGAGCTGTTTGCCATTTTTTCAATATAGTATTTAAAGGTATCCGGTAATGTATCTACCTCCTTTGCATCAAAAAGATTTATACCTACTGGTC
>Ga0256838_1001465_pt1 | contig 11126 bp, 8 predicted proteins | sample 4571419metaG_FD_185978 | JGI IMG/M metagenome (GOLD analysis project Ga0256838, IMG submission 185978) | Hydrothermal vent microbial communities from Guaymas Basin, Mexico - 4571-419 | ecosystem: Environmental > Aquatic > Marine > Hydrothermal vents | place: Mexico: Guaymas Basin | collected... | reverse complement strand
GAGGTAACATTTGAATGGGAAGGAAGAGACGGAGATAATGACGAACTTTCGTATACGCTGTATGTGGCTAAAAATGAGGATATGACAAATGCTGTCGTTAAAGACACTGAAGGTGCAACGAGCTACTCTGTGGAGCTTGATGCAAGCGCCACATACTATTGGAAAGTAGAAGTAAAGGATGGATATGGAGGAGTATCAACTAGCACGATTTGGAGTTTTACCACAAGAAAGGAAGTTGAATTGTCAGAGGTAGGAAATTGTACCGAATGTGGCAATGTAAAATCGATAATGGTTGTTGATGATTACGCTTATGGTGCGGCTGACGCAAGTGGCTTGGTTGTTATAGATGTGTCAAGCAAGGATTCTCCAGATTTGGCAACGGATGTTACAACAACAGGATATGCTAAAGGAGTATTTGTTTATAACGCTTATGTTTATGTGGCTGCAGATGATGGAGGATTAGATATCTTTGATGTATCAGAAGATCCAGCGAGTCCTACTAAAGTAGGTAATATGGCTGCCTCTGATAGTTTCTTGGATGTGTTTGTCATAAGCGCTGGTGCAAGTGATATGGCGTACATTGCAGCCAATGCAAGTGGGTTGGTTATTGTTGATGTAACTGATAAAAATTCACCAGCGCTAGAAAAGCAACTTAATACCTCAGGAAATGCTAAAAAGGTTTATGTTTCCGGAGATCATGTGTATATTGGAAATGATAATGGGATTTTGGATATTTTTAATTTAAGTGATAACAGTTCAAATAGCTTGAATATAGCTTCTTATGAAATATCTGGAATTTTTGTTGATGAGAGTAATTATTATGCGTATATCACAACAGCTGAAAGTGGAAAAGGTTTTGTCATAGTGGATCTTTCTACTAGTGAGTCTACACCTGTTAACATTAGTGGGGGAGCATATGGTATAGATGTTTATAATGGTTATGCCTATGTTGTTACTACTGATAAGATAGTGGTGGTAAATGTTAAAGATCCAAATTCCCCTTATATAGTTAATGATTATGATATGTCTGGTTTAAAATATGATGTATTTGTATCTGCTGATAATTATGTCTATATAGGAGTAGCAGATGGTATAGCTATTCTTGAAATCCACTGATAAAGCGAGAAAAATTGAAGGCCATATGTGGGGGAACGTAGGGTCCCCCCATTTTTTCTATATACCGTTATATAATTTGTAAAGGTGATATCCATGACTTTAGAGGAGTTCAGGGAAGTTATCAAAAACTTTCCGGAGGATCCGGGTGTTTATATATTTAAAAGGAATGGAAAGCCTATATACATAGGTAAGGCGAAGAATATCAAAAAGAGGCTTCTTCAACACTTTCAGGCAAGATTTTCTAAATCTATGTTTATAATAAACGAAGCTGATTCTGTTGAGTTTATACAAACTTCCACAGAAAAAGAGGCTCTTATCCTTGAAGCGAATATGGTCTTTAAGCAAAAGCCGAAGTATAATGTCCAGCTCAAAGGAACAGAGGTTTACCCCTATGTCAGTATCTCCAAAGGGCCCTTTCCTTATGTTGAAATCGTTCGTAGAAAGAGAGATGGGAAGGAGATTTACGGTCCATTTACCAGTGTTAAATTTTTAAGGGAGCTTTTGGATATACTCCAATCCATTCTCAAATTCCGTACATGCAAGAAAAAGCTTGAAAGGATAAAAAGGCCTTGTATGGATTACTTCATAGGAAGATGCGTTGGTCCGTGCATTGAGGGAAATGTTACGGAGGAAGAGTATGAAGAGATATTGAACGAACTAAGGGATTTCTTCAAAGGTAACATAAACAAGTTTTTGGATAAGATTAAAGAAAGGATGGAACATCATGCCAAAATGCTTGATTTTGAAAATGCAGCAAGATACCGCGATGTTCTTTTGAAGATGAAAGATATGTTGGAAAGGCAAGGAGTGGAATTAAGCAAAGAAAGAAGTTTTGATGTAGTCGTTGGAAGAGATGGTATGTTTGTTGTTTTGAAGATAAGAGGTGGATATCTTTTGGGTAAACTTTCTTATGAGATGAAAGAAGCAGATCTTCGTGATTTCATAGAGCACTTTTATGTAAGGGTGAGTGAAAGGCCAGATCTTGTTATATCCACTGAAAAGGTGGATAACCTTCTTGATATTCCAGTTAGAAAACCTCAAGATGAAGAGGAAAGGCATTTGGTTGATATTTCATTGAAAAATCTCGAGAATGAGTTGAGGTTGAAAGGTTTAAGAATGGAGCAGCTGAAAAGACTTGCTGAATTTGCAGGTTTAAAAGATATTCCAAAGAGAATAGAGGGGATTGATATTTCACACCTTCAAGGCAGGGGCACAGTAGCCTCGCTAGTTGTATTTATAGATGGGAAGCCCAGTAAAGAAGATTATAGGAGGTACAGGATAAATCTTAAGAAACCTGACGATTATCGCTCAATAAAAGAGGTTGTCATGAGAAGATACAAAAAGCATGACTTGCCAGACATCTTATTTATTGATGGAGGAGTAGGACAGGTAAAAGCTGCATATCATGGATTGAAGAAACTTGGCAAAGAGAAAGAGACAGTTATTTTAGGACTTGCTAAGTCAGAGGAAAGGATAGTCACGCTTAAAGGAGAGTATGTACTTCCTTTAACAAGTCCTGTTGTAAGGGCTTTAGTGGCTGTAAGAGATGAGGCTCATAGATTTGCTGTGGAAGGAAATAGGAGAATAAGGAGAAGAGAGGGATTAAGGTCAGTATTGGAATCTGTGAAGGGAATAGGACCTGTTAGAAGGAAAAAGCTGCTTGAGAGGTTTTCGTCTATTGAAGAGATAAAGATTGCATCATTTGAAGAACTTTCAAAACTGTTGGGTAGTAAGAAAATTGCGGAGAAGCTTTTGGAAGAGATTGGGAATTGATAGATTTCCTGTATAATTCAATTTGGAAAGGGGGACTTGAAATGAATTGGAAGGAAATATTGATGAATATCGGAACTCCTGTTGTAGAGACGTTGATTGCTGAAGAAATTGGAGATGTTGTGATATTCCAGAGGGATCCTTCCGGAGAGTTTATTGTTATAGAATCGTCGGGACTTATGCCAAAAAACGCTGTTTATACGAGCGAAAAGGAGATATTAAATGAATTTAAAGGTTACAAGCTTTATGAGGTTACCCCAACCATTTATTATCTTTTGAAAGAAATTCCGGACAATTTTAACGAGTATGTCAATGTAGAAAACTTGTCAGAGAAGGTTAAGAACATAGAGAGTCTGGAAAGCAGGATAACAAGGCATGTCTATCAGCTTGAAGGGCTTGATACCGTTGTTCCTTCCTTGCTGGAACCTATGCCAATGGAGATAGTTGTGTCCATGGTGGCGGATGCTATAAGTGAGCTTTTTGTAACTTCTGTTGGAATATATAAGTTACAAGGCAGCATGTATGAACTTTTGTTAAATTTAGGGTTTGAGGATTTCTTAGAGGAAATCCCTTCAAAGAGCTTGAAAGATGCAACAAAGGTCAGGGGAGTTCTCCATGCGGAAGATTTTATAGAAAGGGAAAAAGGATTGATTGTTCCGATAAAAGAAGAGGAAGAGAATAAATATTTGGTTTTTCTCAAAAGGAGTGATCCGTTTACCCCAGAGGAAAGGTCATTGGTAAACGCTATATTCAAAATATTAGAGACTTCGAGGGAATATTTAAGAAGCGAAGAAGAACTTACGAAACTCAATTCATTGTTATCTCAAACGAGATTCATCATAGAATCTCTAGGTGAATTCACAAAGAGAGCTCTTTCCATACATAACAAAGAAATTTTTGAGAGCTTTATAGTTGACATGATAAGAGAGATGCTCCAACTTCAATGGACTGTACTATACGAGAAAAGCGATGATCAGTATTCTTTGTTGAAATACTCAACTGTAGTTAAAAGGACTTTTCCGAGCACCCCGGAAGATCTAGAGGATATTTATCAGAGGAGCGTTATAGAGATTGATGGGAAGCAGTATGTATTTGTTATGGGCAAACCACTTTCAGAAGAAGCGTTCCTTGAAGAAATAAAGGATCTCTACCTTGAGATTACGATGCAAATCCTTGAAGAGGCGTTTAAGAATATGAACTATCAAGATCAAATTGCCAGGAGCGAAAGGCGGATAAAGAAGCTCCTAGATTTGTTGAACTCAATAGAAGAGCTTCTTGAATCGTTGAAGGATGTAAAGACACCTGGGGAGATTTACGAAAGGGTTTATGAGTATCTTAAGGAAAAGCATGAAATTAAAGGGATCAAAGTGGTATTTAGAGGAATGGAATTTGATTATGGAGAGATTGGAAAAGGGGTGAGCGAAGTTATACCTATGGAAATGGGATCTGGAAGTATGGTTTTCTATAAAGATAGAGAATTTTTGGATGAAGAAAAGGCGATGCTTAAATCGTTGGTTAAGGGTGCGGAAACTTTGCTGTCCAAGCTGTATTTGCTTTTACCGGGGAAAAGATATTTTGAAGTTGATGAAACGATTTTGAGGTTTTTGAGGGAAAAAGCATCTCTTGAAAATTTGGATATAGATAACCTTAAATATTACAATATAAAAGGCATTGTTGACATAAACAAGCTTAAAGATATAGGAATCGGTGTTATAACTAACGATGGAATAATACTTGCTACTGATAAAGATGAAGAGCTAAAGAAACTCGGAATAGAATATGAAGAAATTTAAATTGAAACTTAGCTTAAGGAGGTGTTGCATGTGAGGAAGTTGGCTGTATTGACATTGGCGGTGCTTTTGGTGATTTTCGCATTCTCTGTTAAACTTACTATTCTCCATATTAACGACACACACGGGCATGCGTGGGCGTTTAACGAGTGGCATAATCCTGGTATAGGAGGGTTTGCTGCTATATCCACATTGGTAGACGAAATAAGGTATGATGTAGAGGCAAAAGGCGGACATGTTCTTTTCCTTCATGCAGGAGATGTGAATACAGGAGTACCAGAATCTGACCTTTTGGATGCTGTACCGGATATAACTGCTCTCAACATGATGAGTCTTGATGCGATGGCTCTTGGAAACCATGAATTTGACAATCCAAGAGACGTTCTAAAGCTTCAGATGAGGCTTGCTCAATTTCCAATGCTCAGTGCAAACCTTGTTTACAAAGACACAGGAAAACCTTTTGCAAAACCCTACATAATAAAGGATTTTGGTGATGTTAAAGTTGCGATAATTGGGGTTACGACGGAGGAAACGAAGATTCTTGAGCCAATTTACATCGAGGATCTCAAATTCTTAGATGCTGCAGAAGCTGTCCAGAAATATGTTGACGAACTTAGAGATAAGGTGGACGTAATCATTGTCCTTGCTCACCTTGGATGGGGGGAGCCGAAGGGAGATTACAACACCAGCTTTTCTCTTGCAAAGAAAGTTCATGGAGTAGACGTAATAGTTGACGGACATTCTCATAATCTTGGAAAGAAGGTCATAAATGGAATCACTATAGTTCAAGCGGGTGAATATGCAAAATGGCTTGGAAGGCTTGACCTTGATGTAGAAAAAGGAACGGTTAAAGTACTTAACTGGCAGGCTTATCCAATAAATCTCAAGGTTTACAAAGGAAAGGATAAAAACGGACATTCTATATATGAGTACCAGTGGAAGAAGATTGATCCGGATCCCCTTGTCGCTGCTGCACTTGCGGGATTTAAGGCTCTTGGAGGAAAGAGACTCGATACGGTCATCGGAAAGACAGCTATACTTCTCGACGGAGAAAGAAAGGATGTTAGAAGCAGAAGTACCAACCTTGGAAACTTGGTCGCAGATGCTATCAGGTGGAAAGCAAAGTCTGATATAGCACTCACAAACGGCGGAGGAATAAGGGCTTCTATACAACCGGGAGATATAACAATAAGGCAGGTTCTTACGGTTCACCCATTTGGAAACACCATTTATGTTATGAAGCTTACCGGAGAGCAGATAAAGAAGATATTCGAATACACAGCGACGATTCAGCCAGGAAAGGGTGCATGGCCACAGATTTCTGGAGCGACGGTTAAGGTAAAAGATGGAAAAGTTGTAGATATAAAAATCAACGGTGAGCCTCTTGATCTAAATAAAGTTTATATCTTTGCCACGAATAATTACCTTGCTGGTGGCGGAGATGGATACAAGATGCTTAAGGAATGGGCTCCAAAGGGCTATGATACGGGATTCACTCTAGCTCAAGCTATCATTGAGTACATACAGAAGGTTCTTGGTGGGAACATCGAAAGCTACGATGACAGTCCAAGGTATCAGGTGGAAAAATGACTCAGAAGATATTGAAGAGAATAAGCCGGGGAAAATTGTCCCCGGCTTTTGTTTTCTCTTTTCAATCGTTAATAAAATGTTAAGCTTTAGAAAATAAGAATTTAACCACCGGGATGGTATATTCGATAATGTGGTAGGTTCGGCGATTCTTGTAACGCAGATTATAATTATCTTGTTATGTTCATTTGTATACGCCAATTCCAAAGCACTTATTGTTGCTGGAGCTTTGTTGTTTTTGGGTTTCTTTATCTATTCGCTGTTTTTCGAAATAAGCAGAAAATTAGCTGATTTGTACGCTGTAATCTTTGTGATCGTTGGGATTGTCGTCAGTCTATACGGGGTTGATTTAAGTGTGAGTTTTCTTTCATTCCTAACTTCTTTGTTTTTAATCCTTTATCCGTATCCCGACAAGGTGAAAAAAAGAGGATTCAGCTTTAGAATAAAAAGAACAAAATCAGAAGAAAAATTTTCCAAGGATGGAGAGTCCTATGAGTATGAGTATGAGTATCTAAATCCATACAATTTGACTCCTGAGGAATTCAAGAGATTCGTGGAGGATCTATTGAATAAGCTTGGCTACAAGATTGAGAAGGTTTTGAATTTTCAGGAAAATGGTTTTGACATGATTGTAACAGGTCTAGAGAATAAAAGAATGGTTTTAATGGTTAGAAGATACAGAGGTTATATATCTACAAAGCTCTTGCAAAGGCTTTTTGAGATTATGTTGGAAGAGAATGCGGATGGAGGAATATTTATAACTACATCAGACTTTTCTTCTAGTTCTTATAGACTATCTGAAAGTAAGCCTATTAAGCTGATAAACGGGAATGAACTTAGCAAACTTTCAAAAGATCTTTTGAAGATCATTCTTGAAATATGATTCATACTTGTACGCTATGTAACTTGCAATGAGTGCTTTCAATACGTCCCATAATATGAAAGGAATCATGCCTAAAAGAATAGCTGTTTTAGCTGATTTTAGGTATATTCCTAGCCAAGATGTGCCAAGCATGTAAATTACCATTATTCCAACAAAAGATGCCAGAACGTATCTTTTAAATCCTGACTTCCTGGAAACTTTACCAACTATCCATGCAGAAAGGGGGAAAGCTATTATATAACCACCCGTGGGACCTATAATATGTGTGAATCCACCCTTAAACCCTGCAAAGACAGGTAGTCCTATAGCTCCCATAAGTACGTATGTGATTTGAGACATAAATCCAAGCTTTTCTTTCAGTATAAGGCCGGACATTAAAACGAAAAGAACCTGCAGTGTTATAGGAACTTCTCCTATAGGAATATAGATTTGTGCACCAACTATCGTTAAAGATGTGAAAATAGCTGTTAAGGTTATTTCTTTCGCTTTCAGTGCTTGCCACCTCTTTTTATAACACGTTCTACGAGAGATTATATCATGAGTAAAAGTAACAACCCCGCCCATACGGGCGGGGTGATTTTTTTTCTAATCTGTATCAGTATTCTGGCATTTCTGGCATGTTGTTGTTTTTCTTTTCTTCTGGTTTTTCCACTACGAGAACTTCTGTTGTAAGAAGCATTGCAGCTATCGATGCAGCATTCTGAAGAGCACTTCTTGTAACCTTTGCTGGATCGATTATTCCGGCTTTGAACATGTCAGTGTATTCTCCCTTGAGTGCATCGAATCCGTAAGCTGGATCGTCTTTTTCAAGGACTTTTTCAACAATTATAGAACCATCGTATCCTGCATTGAGAGCTATCTGCCTAATTGGTGCTTCAAGTGCTTTGTAGACTATCTTAGCTCCGACCTTTTCGTCACCATCAAGTTCGTTTACCACCTTTTCAACAGCTCTTCTTGCTCTAAGGAGTGTTACTCCACCTCCAGCAACTATTCCTTCTTCCACAGCAGCTCTTGTTGCGCTAAGAGCATCTTCGATTCTGTGTTTCTTTTCTTTGAGCTCTGTTTCGGTAGCAGCTCCAACTTTGATGACTGCGACTCCACCTGCAAGTTTTGCCATTCTCTCCTGAAGTGTTTCCTTTTCGTATTCAGAGGTTGTTTGTTCTATCTGGGATTTGATCTGTTCAATTCTCTTCTTTATAGCATCAGCGTCACCTTTTCCGCCAACGATTATTGTTTCATCTTTCTTAATTCTTACAAGATCTGCTCTTCCAAGATCTTCAAGTGTGGCTTTTTCAAGGGTGAGTCCAAGCTCTTCACTAATTACTTGTCCTCCAGTGAGTATTGCTATATCCTGTAGCATTGCCTTTCTTCTCTCACCAAATCCAGGAGCTTTAACTGCACAGCTTTCAAGTGTTCCCTTGAGTTTGTTGAGAACGAGTGTTGTAAGAGCTTCACCTTCAACATCCTCAGCTATGATAAGAAGTGGTTTTCCAGTTTGTGCGACTTTTTCAAGTATTGGGATAAGTGGTTTTACGCTGCTGAGTTTCTTGTCAGTGATGAGTATGAAAGGTTCCTTAAGAACAACTTCCATCTTTTCTGCGTCGGTTACGAAATATGGAGAAATGTATCCTCTGTCGAACTGCATTCCTTCGGTGAATTCAACATAGGTTTCCATCGTCTTGGAATCTTCAACTGTAATGACTCCATCCTCTCCAACTTTGTCCATCGCTTCTGCGATGAGATTACCTATCTCTGGATCATTTGCTGATATAGCGGCGACATGAGCGATATCTTCTCTTCCGCTAAGTTTCTTTGCAACACCCTTTATTTCGTCAACTGCTGCGTTAACTGCTTTTTCAATCCCCCTCTTAAGAAGGATTGGGTTTGCACCGGCTGCAACATTCTTGAAGCCTTCTTTAACCATTGCTTGAGCGAGAACCGTGGCTGTGGTTGTTCCGTCACCAGCTACGTCGTTGGTCTTAGAAGCAACTTCTTTAACAAGCTGTGCACCAAGATTCTCAAATTTATCCTCAAGTTCTATTTCCTTAGCGATGGAAACTCCGTCGTTGGTTATGGTTGGAGAACCCCAACTTTTTTCAATAACGACATTCTTACCCTTTGGTCCAAGAGTAATCTTAACAGCGTTAGCTACCTTATCAACACCTCTTTCAAGAGCTCTTCTCGCTTCTTCGTCAAACATCAAAATCTTTGCTGCCATGCTCTTCACCTCCCCTTACTCTTCTATTTTTGCCAATATGTCTTCAGCATCGATGATAATGTGTTCCTCGTCGTCGATCTTGATCTCTGTTCCGGAATATTTGGAGTAGATAACCTTGTCTCCAACTTTAAGGTCAAGATCTTTTATGTCTTCTCCTTCACCAACAGCGATAACTTCTGCTTTCATAGGCTTTTCCTTTGCACTGTCGGGAAGGACTATTCCTCCTTCTGTCTTTTCCTCTTCCTTAATAGGCTTTATCAAGAGTCTGTCACCAAGTGGTATAACCTTCATCTCTTCCCCACCTCCTCAATTTTTTATTTTTAGCACTCTCATATATTGACTGCTAAAAATATACACTCCAGACGATAATAAGTAAAGCCCGACAATTAACAATTACATAAGATTACGCCAAAATATCACATAATATTACATTAAATCTCCGTTTTTCTTATAAAATTCATTTAAAAGCCTTATTATTTCGCGCACGGAGGGAGAATAGAAAAGATTCGAATGTGTCTGTATGTCGCTACTTCCAAACCCTTTTATACCTTTTAGGTATCTTCCGAAGAATTCAGACATTTCCTTTTCTATCTTTTTTCCCACAAACATGTATACCCCTATAATCCTCGCTTGTGTAGTAAGCTGATCAATGTGCCAGTGAATTTTTTTGTTTTTCAACAAATGCCTTTTTATCCTTCCTGTTAACGAGTTCATGGCGGATCCTACATAAGCGTAATATCCGGGTTTTAAAGTTATCTCTTTTGGTCTTGTTATCTTGAGATCTTTTTCTAACTTTAAAATCAAAATGTAACTGCCCTTGTTCACAGGATCATCCCCTCTAACAATATTACCATCGATTGAAAGGTGGTAAACTTGCTTTGGGGGTGAAGGTTGTGAGAGATAGAGCTAATAAAACTTTCATAAGAAACTTATCAGAACTTTATGCAACTGCCGTTAAATACTTGGAGTATCTACAATGGGAAGAGGAAAAGGAAACTTATTTGGTTATTCATAGATCAAAAGTTACTTTTCCAAAATTGAAAGATGGCGAGGTATGCTTATTCGAAGGTTGGTTCAACGGGGAAAGCCTTGTAAAAATTGATGGAAGGCTTTATGGGCAATTAAATGAACTCCAGCGGAAGGTTGTTATAAATAGACTTTGTGATGGCAAAAGCCATGAAATAGTTGTTGAAACAGCTCCAAGAGGGCTTTTTGGAAAGTATACAGGCGGCGTACATCATGTATATTCAAGGGTAGTTGTCCATGATGAGGAGATTTTAGATGCAATATATTATTTGAAGGAAATAATAAGACTTCATGAAAAAGTTGATGGATATGAGAGAAAATATATCGAAGAAAAACTGAAGGAATTCTTTTCAAAGGTTTTTCCAAGAAGGGTCGGAAAAGATTATCTAAAAGCTCTGACAGAAGATGAAGGATCGAAAGAAGAATTTGGAAAACTATGGAACCCTTACGAAGAAAAATTGGATACCCCCATGTTTAATGAGGAGTTTAAAGATTCCTTCATGAAAAGCTTTGAAAAGCTTAAAAAATTGTTGTCTGTGCTTCCAAAATCTTACAGAATAGCATATCTTTTTGCAAACACCCACATTGATTACGCTTGGCTTTGGCCTATTAATGAAACAAGAAGGAAAATTTTAAGGACTTTTTCAAATGCTGTGAACTTGCTTAAAAATTATGATTTCTCCTTTGTCCAGTCAAGTGCGCAGATGTATGAAGATGTTGAAAAGCTCAATCCAGA
>Ga0256838_1001464_pt1 | contig 11135 bp, 11 predicted proteins | sample 4571419metaG_FD_185978 | JGI IMG/M metagenome (GOLD analysis project Ga0256838, IMG submission 185978) | Hydrothermal vent microbial communities from Guaymas Basin, Mexico - 4571-419 | ecosystem: Environmental > Aquatic > Marine > Hydrothermal vents | place: Mexico: Guaymas Basin | collected... | reverse complement strand
ACATCGCGATCTTGTGGAGACCTACAACAGGATTGAAATAGGGACCGTTGGCCTCCCTGAACTTGCGTATGGAATTTACATAGTGGCCAAAGGGGATGGAGTACTTATCCACCTCCATTCTCCCGATGATAATGCCCGCTTCACGCCTGCCGCCCCCTATCTTCACAACTGAAACGTCGGAAAGGCTGAAACCGAGAATTCCAATGGACTTCACAAAGCTCGGATACGTGTCAAGAACATCATCCACAAGGATTCTGATGCCGTTGGCCGAGGCAAAATCATGAAGGGCCTTTAAGAGCAATTCTGGATACGAGTTCGAGGCATACTCAACCAGTACAGTCTCGCCGAACTTGAGTGCCGAAAAGAAAGAGTCCAGCTCCCCCATTCGCATCACCAAAGAAGATATTAATTCCATCGGCTTATTAAAGTTGCGTTTATAAGTTCTCCCCCCTTATCCCTGTTGGGTGGAATGATGGAAGAGAACATCCTCAGGATCGCCGAAAAGACCGCAGAGAAACTGTCGGTGAGGTACTTTGAGATAAGGATTTCAAGGGTAACGACAACATCAGTTCTCGTACAGAACGGCCAGATAGATGAGATATCAAACAACGTGGAAACCGGGATCGGTGTTAGAGCACTTAAAAACGGCTGGGGCTTTTCATCGGCAAACGACCTCTCAAGGGCGGAGAAGGCAATAAAGACAGCCATGAAGATGGCAGGGGTCTCAAGGGGGCACGAGAAGGTATACCTAGGAGATCCAATAAGGGACAGTGTATCACTCCTTGGAGAAAAACGGGTCGATGAAGTTGACGTTTCTGAAAAACTTGAGATTACGAAGCTCGCCAACGAGCTCCTAAAGGGGGAGAAAGTGAAAAACAGGACGACGGGCTACGGTGATGTCATCGTTGAGACTATATACCTGAACTCCCTAGGCAGCGAGATTAGAACTGCGACGTCAAGAGTGAGGCTCAGACTATCATCTATTGCCTTCGAGGGCGGAAAGACCGGGGAGTACTGGAAGAGTTTCGGCGGAACCGGAGGATGGGAGCTTATTGAACGGGTGGAGCTTGAAAAGTGGGCAAAATTCGTTTCCCAAAAGTCAAGGGATCTGCTGAAAGCCAAGGCCCCACCCTCCGGAAAGTTCGACGTGGTAATGGATCCCGAACTAACGGGGGTCTTCATTCATGAAGCGGTCGGCCACGCCGCCGAGGCCGACGCAGTTAAGAACGGCGAGAGCATCTTCGCTGGAAAGCTGGGGGAGAGAGTGAGCGTAGAGGAGCTGAACGTCGTGGACGACCCCACTCTTCCCGGCAAGTTCGGCTCATACGCCTACGACGACGAGGGCATGCCGGGTAGGAGGGTCGAGATAATCAAAAACGGGGTTCTGAACGACTACATGAACGACAGGGAAACGTCGGCACTCTTGGGACTTGTGCCAAACGGCCACGGAAGGGCCCAGAGCTACGCCCACCAGCCCCTCGTCAGGATGTCGAACACATACGTCGAGCCAGGGAACTGGGATCCGGAAGATATATTCGAAGAAGTCAAGAGCGGCCTCTACATGATAGGGGACAAGGGCGGGGAGGTTGACGTCGCTACCGGAACCTTCACGTTTGGGGCAAAGGAGGGCTACATAATCGAAAACGGGGAGCTAAAGACTCATCTCCGGGACGTCTCACTGTCCGGGAACCTCCTGGAGGTCCTGAAGAACATAAGGGCAATCGGCAGGGACGTGAAGATCCAGTACCCAGGCTACTGCGGAAAGGGTCAGTGGGTTCCCGTTGACGACGGCGGGCCCCACGTACTCACCAGGGCACTCGTCGGCGGCATGAGGTGATCGGAATGGAGGCAATTGAAAAGCTCACGCGGATACTTAACAGAAAAAACGTGGAATGGGAGGTATACTGGGAAGCGGGAAGGGGCACATCATTCCGCGCGGAAAGGGAGAGACTTGAGAGGGCACAGGAGAAGTTCTTCTCCGGAATTGGGCTGAGGATAGGTCTCAATGGACGGGTGGGATTCTCATACACCACGGGGTTTCCAAAAGACGAGAAAAGTCTCACCGAGCTTATAAAGAGGGCCGAAAAGCTTGCACGGATCGGGTCGAAGCCTTTTAAAGGATTTCCAGAACCCAGCGGGAAATTTCCCGAAATAAAAGGGCTTTACGATCGGGCTATCGATGAGCTGGATTTCGACGAAGCGCGCTATCTCGCAGAGAAGTTTGTGGACGAGATGAAGGGAATGAAGGGAGGCAGAAGAGAGTACACCCTTTCCGGCGCGATGAGCTTCGGCACAGTAAATACCGGGATAGCGAATTCCAACGGCATTGAAGAGGAGGAACCCAGAACAGGCATGTCCATGTGGGTTTACGCGGTAAAGAAGGGCCAGAGGAGCGGGAGCGGCTACGCCTCGCAAACATACACAACACTTCAGGGGGTTCACGAGGGTGAGGAAATCATAAGGAGGGCCATGGAAGAGGCCGACTTGAGCCAGAAGGCCGAGAAAATTGAAGGTTTCAGTGGGGAGGTTCTGATGGAGCCCCAAGCTGTCAAGGCACTTGTTTACCTTTTCCTGGAGAATCTCTACGGGGAGGGCGTCTACTACTCCCGCTCCCGCTTCTCCGTGGACGACCTTGGAAGGGAAGTGCTCTCGGAGAAGATCTCAATAATCGACGATGCAACGGTGGAGTGCTCCCCCGGAAGCTACTCTTTCGACGGTGAGGGGGTTCCTGGAAGGAAAAAGGCCCTTGTATCAAAAGGCGAGCTTAGGTCTTTCCTTCTCGACCACACCTACGGGAAGCTGCTGCAACTTGAGAGCACTGGAAACGCGGTGAGGGACTTCAGATCGGTTCCGGGAGTGGGAACGAGCAACGTAATTGTCCAGAGGGGGAAAGAAAAGCTGGGGGACTGGGAAGGGATTATAGTTTCAAAGGTCTTCGGGGAGCACACGGCCAACCCGGTGACGGGGGAGTTCTCCTTTACGGTGGAGCTGGGTTACGTCGTCAGGAACGGCAAGGCCAAACCGTTCAGCGGGAACATGGTTTCAGGAAACGTATTCGACGTCCTCAGAAAGGTGTCACGGGTCGGAAAGGAAGTTGAGAGAAGGGGAAGCTTTTACTCCCCAAGGATCGCCACCGAAGTAAGGCTGGTCTAACGGACTATCATGGTCGGAACCTTTATCATTCCCACGACCTCTTCCAGCAGAGAGCCTATCCTAGTCTTTCCACTCCTGCCGTATGCACCCATAACGACGAGGGTGTATCCACCGGAGTTCGCCTCGCGCAGTATTGCCTCTTTGGCCAAGCCCTCAACGATCCTAAAGGAGCAGTTCACGCCCTCCCTATGACAGAGCTCCATAAGGTTCGTCATTATCCCCCTTATCCCCTTCTTCATCTCCTTCCAGATCTCCTCCTCAAAGCTCTCGATTTTCTCAAGTTTGTCGCTGAACATGCTCAGGTTGAAGGCCATTGACTTGGCCTCCCTCCTGTCGAGGACTGAGAAAAGTATGACCTTACCACCGCGCTTCTTGGCTATTGCTATGGCGTGGAGCGCCGCTTTTTGGCTCCACTTGGAGCCATCTATGAGGACGAGTATCTTCACGCTCATCTTCATACCCCCACGTAGCGGAGCCAGAGCACGAGTGTGCCGACTCCAACGGTTGTAAACATGACCACGAGACCGATCTTAAGAAAGTCCATGAAAGTTATTTTAACACCTTCCCTGCCGGCTATACCTATAACCACGACGTTGGCGCTCGCCCCTATGGCCGTGCCGTTTCCTCCCAGACAGGCCCCCAGCGAGAGGGCCCACCAAAGGGGATACGTGTTGAGGGAAGAGCCCATCGCCTTGATCAGGGGTATCATAGTCGCGGTGAGGGGGATGTTGTCAACGATGGCCGAGGACATCGCCGAGAACCACGAGATCACGAGTAGTGCCTCGCCGGTGTTGTTGATGTACCCGACCATCCACCTGGCGACATCGGCAATAACACCCGTCTCGACGAGTGATCCAACGATTATGAAAAGGCCCATGAAGAAGAAGATCGCCGTCCACTCCACCTTCTCCAGTATCCCCTCCGGATCCTGCTTGCTCCAGAGAAGGAGGAAAGAGGCGCCGCTTAAGGCCACAACCGCAGGTTCGATGCCGAGCCTGTCGTGAACAAAGAACAGGGCAATAACCGCAAGGATCACCACGACCGACTTCCTGAAGAGAGCGGGGTCTTTTATGGCTTCTTCTTCACTCAGGCCCTCGATCACAGAGAGGAGGTTCTGCCGGTGGGAGCGGCTGACGTGGAGCTCTCTGCGGTAGGCGAGGTAGATTATGCCGATCATGACCAGCAGGTCGAGGAAGGCCATGGGCCCCATGTTTATCAAGAATTCGGTGAAGCTCAGGTTGGCTGCCGAGCCTATCATTATGTTCGGGGGATCGCCTATCAGCGTAGCAGTTCCTCCGATGTTGGAGGCAAAGACCTCCGAGAGGAGAAAGGGAATGGGATCAACTTCCATAAGGCGGGTTATGTAGATCAGCATGGGGGTGAGCAGGAGAACCGTTGTAACGTTGTCGAGAACAGAACTCACAACGGCAGTGACAACCGAAAACAGCAGAAGAACCCTCATTGGGCTACCTTTAGCAAGTTTGGCTGTTTTTATAGCTATGTATTCAAAGAGGCCGCTCTCCCTCGCCGTGTTCACTATGATCATCATACCAATGAGAAGGAACAGCGTGTCGAGGTCAAGATAATCAGGCACTTTGTCCCACGGCACAACACGCAAAAACAGAACTACTGCGGCACCAAAGAGGGCAGCAACGGTTCTGTGAACCTTCTCGCTTATTATGAGTGCATAGGTAAAGAGGAACACCGCAACGGCTATTATGAGCGCTGAATCCATTTATGACACCTCCATTTAATAAACAATAACGGGACTCTCGATGTGCTGGACGATTTTGAAGACGACCGGGCTTACGGGGGATGTTTTGCTCGGCTCGGAGCCAAAGCAACGGGAGATGACGAGAAGGTCGAACTTACCGGTGGACATCAGTTCTATGACATCGTCGCTTTTGCTCCCTATCACTCGGCTCTTTTTGACCGAAAGACCCAGGTCTTCAAGGGTCGGCGCAAGGGTGTCGAGGGTTTTTTTGGCAAAGTTAATCTTTTCCTCCTTCAGCCTTTCAGCCTCTTTCTCTCCAAGGGTCTGCTCTATCAAGCGGAGAGTTCTCTTCTCGGAGACATAAATTAGGTGCACCGAGGCCCCAGCGTAAGCCCGCAGGGTCTCAAAAAGTTCTTCTGGGATATCAAGTGAAAACCTGTCAATCGGGAACAGTATTGAGTTAACTTCCGGAAGAACGAGCTCATCCGGAAGGAGAAGAAACTCACGGTAGCGCTTGATTATCTGCTCATAACGATCCCCGGCAATGTCCTTGAACTTCCGAGAGATTATGCGGTTAAGCGCCTCCATGGTCACCATCCGACACCCCAAAAAGGTGGGACATATTTAAAGCTTTCTAAATGTCGGACTGACCAAAAACCATAAACCATTTAAGAAATTCCATAAACCGAAAAGGAGGGTGAAGTGAAGTGAAAAAGGCTTACACTGTGATTGTTACGCTTCTTCTTTTGCTCTCGGCACTGCCAGCGGTAGGGGCCCAATGCCCAAGCGAGGGACACACCGTTGTCCTCAAGGCCCCTGCGGTCTCAAGGACTGCAGACGGAAGGCTCGTCGGCGTCGCCACAAACTTCGTCATAACGGTCGCCCCGGGAAGCGGGCACGTGTACCTTGAAACATGGCCCCTCGCGGAGGTGGACATGCAGGCGAGCGCGAGGCTGGCGACGCAGATAGCCGGGAAGGTTACCGGCAAAGACATGAGCAAATACGACGTCTTCATTCAGGTCAGGGCTGACTCCCCGATCATAGGGGGCCCTTCAGCAGGGGGGACGATGACAGTCGGGATAATAGCTGCACTTGAGGGCTGGGAAGTCAGGGACGACGTCATGATGACGGGAATGATAAACCCGGACGGCACGATAGGACCCGTCGGCGGAATCCTGGAAAAGGCGGCCGCGGCAGCCTCTGTCGGGGCCAAGCTGTTCCTGATCCCAGAAGGCCAGAGGATACAGGTAGTTCAGGAAAGACAAGAACGGAACATAGGGGGAATAATCCAGATCACAACGAGGACGAAGAAGGTTGATGTTGCCCAGTACGCCAAAGAGCGCTGGGGTCTTGAGGTCAAGGAGATAAGGGACATCTACGATGCTGTCTATTATTTCACCGGCCACAGGCTCCAGAAACCCCAAGTGCCATCCACTATTCAGATTGACACTTCTTTCCTGAAGAACGATGCCGAAAAAGACTACGAGAACACGACCGCTTACTATCAGAAGGTTTTTGAGAGACTCAGGAGAAGCAACGTTGATTACAGCACGTACGTGACCCTAAGAGAAGCGCTGAACCAGGCGGCGGCCCTTCTTAACTCATCTAAGGCCTCTCTCGATGAAGGCATGTACTACACCGTCCTCAGCAAGGACTTCCAGGCCAGGATTGTGATAAGACACGTTGACTGGTACATGGGAGTCCAGACTGTTCAGGACGTCTCCAATCTCCTGAATCAGGTAAACTCACACATCAACGAGACAGAAAGGTACGTATCAGGAATGGAGATACAGGGCATGACTATGCTCCAGGCGATAGCCGCGGCAGAAGAGAGGATTGAGCAGGCAAAGGACGCACTGCAGGACGCTTGGAAGAGCTTCTACAACGGAAACTACTGGGACGCCATCGGAAACGCTGCATATGCCTACGAGAGGGCAGACACGGCACGCTTCTGGGCGTCGCTTGGAAAGCGCTTTGCCAGCGGAGAGGTCATCCAAAGGGAAGAGCTCAGGGACACGGCGAGGACTTACATAGACGAATCAAACCTGATTGCGACTTACATCGAATCAATGTACGGCGACGTGCTCGGCACTTCCCTCACCGGCACAATACAGAAAGCGGAGGAATACTACGACGACGGAAAATACTCCGCGGCCATATTTACCGCGATGGAGGCAAGGGTCAGGGGAGAAGTGTTCCTCGACACGCTAGGGATAGACAACGTTACTGTGCTAAGGGATAAACTCGAACAGATGAAGGAGGGTGCCAAGACCGCGATAGGACTTGCCCAGTCGAAGGGCATAGTTCCAATCCTCGCCATAGCCTACTACGAGTTCGCCGAGAGCTACGAGAAAGGTGAGACGATTGATGACATCCAGAACGCCATGATATTCTACCAGTATGCAAGGGAAAGTGCCGGCGTTTTCCTGATGGAAGCGAAATCAGGTGAGACAAACTGGACGTGGACGAACCCCCTCAATCCCCCAGCCGAAACCACAACTTCGCCAACCACTACATCGAGCACATCAGCATCAAGTACTCAGAGTACAGAGGCTTCAAGCACCGGTGCTGGGATCACATCACTCTGCGGGCCCGGAATAATAGCGCTCTTCGCCCTTCTACCCCTGCTCAGGAGAAGGAGATAAGGGGAGCTTCTCAACTCCCCTCTTTTTAAGCAGTTTTATCTCCCAATCGGCAAGGCTCGGACAGACGGTACAGCCGAGCCTGTAAAAGCCCTCGTAGTAGAGGGGATGTAGCTCAATACCCCTGCTTAAGATGAAGAGCTGAACCATGAACCCGCTCCAGAACTTTATCGGCATGACCTCAAGGAAAGTCCCGAAGTCCGTTCTTCTCTCCATGACAGGCGGCTTGAGCCTTCTCCTCGCGCTTTCCCCGTCCCTGTCGCCAACTACAAGGATCGGATTCTCAAATTGAGAGGCAACGGAGTAAAGGGCCTCGACTTTCATTTTCGTGCACCAACGGTTTTTATGGGTAGGCATGCCGTACTTCTCGATCGGCATCGGAACGTCGACACGGACAAGATCCACGCCGAGCTTTTTAGCGGTGTTCTCGATGTATTCATCGGTCAGAGGCATCTCGTACTCCATTCTCACATAGACCGCGGTCACATCCCCGAAGACCTCTTTGGCCAGAATCAGCGCCGCCGTCGAGTCCTTGCCCCCGCTCCAAGGCACGAGCACGTCCTTGTCCCTAAACTGACGGAGGAACTCCTTCGAAGCAGTAGCAAAGGCCTCAATGTAATCCATGTTGAGCTCAAGAAGGCGCTCAATGGGAACATCCTCCGAATGAGGGATCCTCCAGAGAACCTCCGTCGGAAAACCGAGCCTCTTATCCACTTCAGCGACGGCGTAGGGCCCGGAGTAGTAGGTCTCCCTGTTCATCAGCTTCCTCAGGACAAGGGAGTTCTCGCCAAGCTCAATGCCGAGGAGTTCTCTCATGGCAGTCCTAAAGCCCTCACCAACAGCCAGGTATACATCATAATCGGGGTGAATCTCTATCCCAAGGAGGTTTTGTGGATCAAGTGCGTAGCCGTTCTCCCACCGGAAGCCGAGCCGGAAACGGGCCTTTATTTCCTCTATGTGTGAGTAGAGCTCATCAACCCTCATGTTCCTGACGCGCTTCGTCCTGAGGGATCTCGCGTAAAAAGGCTTTTGAGACCCACGCAGAAGGGGCAGGAGCTCCTCCAAAAGGCCTCTTTCTTTTTCACCGAGGAGGAGAACCGGGATGTACGGCCCCTCAAGGATCCTTTCAAGGCTTTCAGAGACTTCTTCCTTCCTCCTGCCACCGCCGAGGCTTTCAACCCTAAGAAAGCCCCCGTAGTTTCTCTCGTTTATGTAGCTCAGAGCTTTGGCGTCTTTCCTTGCCCTCGCTATGAGCGTGAACATGGTAGTATTTAAAAGGCATGACTTAAAAAGTCTTCCTAAAAGTCTTCCTGCCGATGAGGAGAACTCCCTACCCTGAGCCATGATGAAACCGGCTTCACCGAGGCTTCCGCGCGACGATTAAGCGGACTATTCCGCGGTAATAGCTCTCCTCGAGCTCGATTTCAAAGTACTTCGGGACGAGTTTATGAGTCTCCCTGAGAGGGTCGTCATCGAGGAGGAGTTTCAACGGCAACTTCAGGGGGAGGAGGAAGAGGTAGTTCAGCAAAGCTGAATCGCTCTTCGTGTGTTCTAAGAATATTGCCTTCCCTCCGGGCTTTAAGACTCGGAAGATTTCCCTCATACCCCTCTCAGGATGGGGAACGGTGCAGAAGACGAAGGAGCTCAGAACGGTGTCAAAGCTGTTGTCCGGAAATGGAAGCTTTTCAACGTCCGCAACCTCGAAACAGGCGTTAAGGTTAAGCTTTCGGGCCTTTTCTCTGGCAATCTCAAGTGTCTCTGGAACGGCATCGACGGCGCAGAGCTCAACATCCTTTGGATAGTATTTGAGGGTCTTTCCAACCCCAACACCGACTTCCAGAGTTTTTCCCTCAACTAGAGAAACCACCCTCCGGCGCAGGGGGCAGAAAAACCTGTCAAGGGACTTCTCAAGGGCCTCGTAGTGCCGGGCAATGCGCGAGTACTTCTCCCTGAACGACATGGCCCAACTTGGGAAGAGCTTTTAAAAAGTTGAACCCAAAGCCGGGCGGTGAGAGCATGCCGTACCTCGTCATAGAGCACCTCGAGGAGATAAGCGACTGGCTGTGGCTGGAGTACAAGCACGTGAGCGAGTGGTGGAAGGAGGGACTAATTTTCACCAACGTCCTGCCAGAGGAGAGGGAAAAACTCGCGAAGCTCGGGAGCGTCGTAGGAGAAAGCGTTACGAGATTCCCCTTTGACCGCTCAAAAATCATAGTCCTCGACCTCCAGGCGGAGGAAGAGCTGAAGCCGGAAGACATTGATGATGACACGATAATAGTCGTCGGCGGAATCCTCGGTGACGCCGTTCCAAGGGGCAGAACCAGGGAGTTCATCACCTCCAAAATGGAAGGGATCAAGGTGAGACACATAGGGACAGCCCAGTTCTCGATTGACGGGGCAAGCATAGTGGCCAAGCTAATAGCGGACGGCAGAAGGCTGGAGGAGATTGAGTACGAGGAGAACCCGACGATTAAGCTGGACGAGTTCAGCGAGATAACGCTCCACTACGCGGTTCCGAAGCTGGACGGAAGGCTCTTGCTCACGCCGGGTCTCATAGAGCTCCAGAAGAGGGAGCTCGGCTACACCGAGGCGGACGAAGAAATAAGCGACGAGGAGCTAATTGAGTTCTTCGAGGGGAAGAGGGAGCTTTAGTCCTTCCACTCCTCCGCCAATCTCTCTATTCCCCTCCAGACCCTCTCCCTATCGGCCTTGTCAACGACGAGAAAAACTTCTTGGACGGAGCCATCGCTCTTGGCGACGAGCTTGAGGCCGGTCCGCGTCTCCCGCGTCACCTTGATCTCGAAACCCCTGGAATCGCTCGCATAAATCCTCCCAGGGATTACCTTCTTGACGCCGGGAATGGAGGCTATCTCTTCGAGCGGTTTCTCAAGGCCTTTGAGGAAGTGGTGCTCCCTCTTGACGCCTTTGCGGAAGTACTTGGGCATGGGCATAAATTCAAACCGAGATTTTTTAGCTCTTGCGCAAGGCTTAAGTTATCCCCCGTCTAAACCCAATCGGTGGGAGGATGGAAGAACTGATGGAGGAACTGTGGATTGTTAAAGAGTTTGAAAAAGTGGCAGAGTTAATGCCAGAGAAAGCCCTCAGCTTAATAAAGAAAGACCCCGACCTCTTAAAGGAGATAGTAATCTCAGCGTATCTCGATGAAATCATAAGCCTCGGAAAAGCCGCAGAAGTTCTCGGAGTAACGAGAGAAGAGCTTATAGAGGAGTTTAAAAAACGGGGAATCCCTATTAGAACCCCCGACAGGGAAGACGTTCTCTCCGAAGTGGAGGTCATAACGTGTTTGTAGTGGACACAACGGTGTTGTCCAACCTTGCAAAGACGAATTCAATGAACGTTCTCAGAGGAACTCTCGATGAAACAGCGCTAACTACCCCTCAGGTTGTTGAGGAATTTATGGTGGGAGTTAAGCGAGGCAGGTATCCTCCAGTTGAAATCCCTCTACCCATCACAGAGCTCACTTCCGAGGAAGAAAGATTGTACAGACTCCTCCGCGCGAAGCTAGGAAAGGGAGAATCATCTTGCATAGCCGTTGCAAAGCACCGAGAGTTGATTTTGCTCAGCGATGACTACGACGCACGAAAGAAGGCGAGACTGCTCGGGGT
>Ga0256838_1001463_pt1 | contig 11160 bp, 15 predicted proteins | sample 4571419metaG_FD_185978 | JGI IMG/M metagenome (GOLD analysis project Ga0256838, IMG submission 185978) | Hydrothermal vent microbial communities from Guaymas Basin, Mexico - 4571-419 | ecosystem: Environmental > Aquatic > Marine > Hydrothermal vents | place: Mexico: Guaymas Basin | collected... | reverse complement strand
CATAAAGTTCTCAACTCCAAGTGGTGAGTAAAACTTTGCAGTCCCACCTGTTGGAAGAGTATGATTTGGTCCAGCTACATAATCACCAATAGCTTCAGGAGTATTGTGTCCTAAAAAAATCGCTCCAGCATGTTTAATAAATGGAAGATATTCAAAAGCATTATCAGTAGCTATTTCTAAATGCTCAGGCGCTATTTGATTCATAAAATCAATAGCTTCATCCATTGTATCAGTTACGATAATCGCACCACGCTCTTCAATAGACTTTCTAGCGATTTCTTGACGGGGAAGTTTAACTAACCAATTTTCAAGTTCTACTTTTACCTCATCTGCAAGTTTCTGTGATGGAGTGATAAGAATAGCACTTGCCATCTCATCATGTTCTGCTTGAGAAAGTAAATCTATAGCTAAATGATTTGCATTTGCACTATCATCAGCTAATATTCCTATCTCAGATGGTCCAGCAATCATGTCAATATTCACTTCACCAAAAACCATTTTTTTAGCAGTTGCGACAAAAATATTACCCGGTCCAGTAATAACATCTACCTTAGGAATATTTTCAGTTCCATAAGCCATTGCAGCAATTGCAGAAGCTCCACCAACCTTATAAACTTGATCTACTCCACATAGGTGACAAGCAGCTAATAAAAGCTCATTAGGTTCATTATCTGGCGTTGGTGTACAAACTACAATGTTCTCAACTCCTGCAACTTGAGCAGGGATAACATTCATAAGAAGTGAAGATGGATAAGCAGCTTTCCCACCAGGTATATAAAGCCCTGCACTATCAACAGCAGTTACTTTTTGACCTAGAATTGTTCCATTATCTTCTGTATCAAACCATGATTTTGGCTTTTGCTTTTCATGATAAAGTTTGATTCTGTCATAAGCTACATGTAGAGCTGATTTTAACTTAGCTTCTAAATTATCATAAGCTTTACTCATAGAGTCTGTACTAATTTTTAAATCATTATTACATGTAGGTGTCCAGTTATCGAACTTAGATATATGAGTAAATAAAGCTTTATTTTTATCAGTTTTTATCTCATTTATAATACCAGAAACGATAGAACCAACTTGTTCCATATCCATTTTTCCACGACCGAGAAGTTCTTCAAACTCTGCTTTGAAATTACTACTTTTTGAGTTTGTAAAAATCATTTTTTTCCTTTTTTTGTAGAGCTTCAAACTCTTGTTTTACTTGTGGAAGTACATTTAAAAGATCATTAGCACTTAGTGCACCCATCAATTCTTGAAACATTGGTACACCATCATAATTTAAAAACCAAATTGCTGGTGTTCCAGGTCTCCATAATTTTTTTGGCATATAATCATTATCATCACTATAAGAAACTATAGTAATAAAGTTATCATTTAAATCCTTAACAACCATTGCATTTTTGAATGTTGTTTCTTCCAAGATAACACAGTACTTACATGAATGTCTTGAAGACACGAACATAACTGGCTTTTTTAATTTTTTTGCCTCTGCCATACCTGCTTTAAAATCTTTTGCCCAATTTATCTCTGAAGCTCCTAGATTTAATGCAAACAGAACACATAATGATATAAATATTTTATACATATTTTTTTACCTTTTTTAATAATTCTTTTGCGCAGTCCATTGCTGATTTATTTGTTACATCTATAACTATGTCGGCTAAAGATAGATACTCTGGACGACGCTCTTCATATAACTCTTTTGCTTTTATCAAATCTTTTAAAAGTGGTCTTTTTTTAAGTTTTTTAACTGCATTTGGATGTGCTTTGATTCTCTTAATAATACTATCAAAAGGAGAATCTAAAAGAACTATTGTACCAATATTTTTTATATTTTTTTGTTTATAAAAACCACCACCTGTAGAGATTAGTGTATGTTTCACACTTTTTTCAAGCCATTGTGATACTTTTTTTTCTAACTTTCTAAAATATTCTTCACCGTCATCTGTAAAAACTTTTTTAATAGTTTTATTTTCCATACTCTCTATTAAATCATCAGTATCTATAGCAATATAGTCTGATAGCTTTACAAGTTCTCTAGCAATAGAGCCTTTTCCAACCCCCATAAAACCAATTAATATAATATTGTCATTGTTTTTCATCTACTCTATTCCCTCAACTGAGATATTAAAAGAAGACATATCAAAGTCTGGTTTTGTTTTTATAATTCTCATATATATAAGAACTGGACTAATGATATTGTACTCTAAAATTAACATACTTAATATAAATGTACTAGCAAAAAAAGGCAAAATTTCTGGCGAATAATAAGAAAACATAAAACCAATTAAAGAGATCATATAAAGCCAAAACTGAATATATCCTAGTTTTTTATTTATCATTTCATTCATTGTAGGAATACTCATGTAACCTTTTGAATTTAGATGAAACCATACTAGAAATGGAACGATTTTGTATAACATCCCTATCATTATAGACAACACAAACCCCCCGCCTATAAGGATAGAAACCATACTTACAAATTCATCATTGTAAAATTCATTTATAGCCCATGAGAAAGTACCAATCGTCATAAAAATTGCAGATGCTCGCCAATAATAAACTGTCACATCAGAGATTGGACGACGACGTTTGTTTAGTTTTAGCCAAACAGTTGTTGCAAATGCCCAAAAAAAGTTTGCTATCCATACTTTTGCTAATACTGGATAATAGTCATAAATATTTAAGATAAGCCATAAAACAAGCCCTATACTTATAAGCCAAACTACCTTTTTTTTACAAAATTGCTTAAATCTTGGTGCTACATAAAACATAGGTAATACATGAAACGATACACCAATAATAAGAGCACCAGCAAAACCAAAGATAGCCCATACACTATGAATATTTGCGAATAACATATGAAGTGATGAAAATTTCCCGGTTCCATATGATGATAATAAGTACATTCCTATAAGTACAGCAAAAAAGGCAAAAATCAAACTTGTAATTATTGCTCTTACACTAGCTGTTACATGTACTACTTTATTAAGTGAAAATAGCATTGGGATAATCATCACTAAAAAACCAATCCCTAAAAGTACAGAAGCTGCTAAAAGTAATTTTGGTATATCTTCTAAGAGTCCAAAAACCATAAAGAGAGTACCAAATACTAATGTTATATATGAAATAAAAGTAACAGTTTTAATTTTAGGGACACTTACTCCAGCTAAAACTGGTAGCATTTGGGTTAATGCACCAAGCATAATAAAACCTAGTAAGCCTATAGTTATAGCATGTGTAATAGCTATAGAGTCCATTGAAAAACGTGAACTCAAACTAGCAGTATCACTTATAAATATAAGAACACCTGCGAGTATCCCAAAAAGTGGAGCTGTTAGAAAAAATCTAAGTGGTGCTGAGATTGGTGGTGCTTGATCAGCTGATAAACCGTTTAAATCCAACTTTTACTTCTCTAGCACCATAGAATCCATCATATCAATAATTCTATCAGCTTGGTCACCTAAATGTTGTTGTGCCATTGTATAGAGCATTTGCTCCTCTTTCATATTGTGCTGTTGCATTAAAATCATAATAGTTTCAGAGTTTCCAAAAAATTTATCTTTATTTTTATCATCAATAGCAATTCCCATCTCTTTTAGAAGATTTCTCATTTGCATATGCTCTTGTCTCATCATCTCTGTAGGACCAGCAACCATTCCAGTTTTTTGTTCAAACTCTGGAAACATCACACGCTCTTCCATTTGAAAATGACGTTCAGTAGAATCTGCAAAAGTTTGATAAGCTTCTTTAGAAGTCTCAATAGAGTTTGCTACTGCATCTTCCATAGCTGCAAACAACTCATCACAACGTGCATGGTCATCACTTAAATATTCTTTTATATTACTCATAGTTTATACCTTGTTAGAAATTATTTTTGTATTATATATAAATAATATAAATCCTAAATTACTATATGTCAATTTTATGCTCTCATTGTTATTTAAACAGCTTTTAACTATAATATCTTTTTTAAATTACGAACTATATATTTAGGATAAATTATGAAAAATAAAAAGTTTATTACCTTAGGTTTTGCATCTGTAGCGATAGCAATATCTTTAGTGTTTTCTAGTAACCTATTTGCAGAGGCAAAAGATACTAAAGAGGCAAAACTCAAAAGAGAGTCTTCAAGACTTGAATCTCTTGCAAAATTCACAAAAGTCATCAGTATTGTTGAGCAATACAATGTTGATGATGTAAGTGTTGAAGAGTTAATGGATAAAGCATTAGAGGGTATGATGTCTAATCTTGATGCACACTCAAGCTACCTTAAAACTAAAGACTTTAAAAATCTAAAAGTTCAGACTGATGGTGAATTTGGTGGACTAGGGATAACTGTTGGTATTCGCGATGGTGTACTTACTGTTATTGCTCCTATTGAAGGGACACCAGCTGATAAAGCTGGATTAGAATCAAGTGATATTATTTTAAAGATAAATAATGAATCAACTTTAAATATGACTATTGATGAAGCTGTATCAATTATGCGTGGTAAAGTTGGAGAGCCTATCGATATCACTATCGTTAGAGAAGGTGAACCAAAACCACTTAAGATAAATATCATTAGAGGAATTATCACGATAGAATCTGTATATGCAAAATCTATAGGTGATGATATTCAGTATATTCGTGTTACAAGCTTTGATAAAAAAGTTGTTGATGATGTATCAGATGCTATAAAAAAGAGAAAAAGTAGTACAAAAGGTATTATTCTTGATTTAAGAAATAATCCAGGTGGTTTACTTGATCAATCTGTAGGACTTGTAGATATCTTTGTTGATGAAGGTGACATTGTTTCTCAAAAAGGAAGACGTGAAGTTGACAATGAAATCTACTCTGCAAAACCCTCTAATACGCTTACAACAGTTCCTCTTGTTGTTCTTATTAATGGTGGTTCTGCATCTGCCTCAGAGATTGTATCTGGAGCATTGCAAGATCATAAGCGTGGGATTATTGTTGGGCAAAATACATTTGGAAAAGGTAGTGTTCAAGTTGTTCTTCCTATTACAGAAGATGAAGCTATTAAACTAACTATTGCTAGATATTACCTTCCAAGTGGTCGTACTATCCAAGCTGTTGGTGTTAAGCCAGATATTGAAGTTCTTCCAGGTGAAGTTAAGACTCGTGTAAATGAATTTGCTTTAAAAGAGTCAGATTTAAAAAAGCACTTAAAAGAAGAGTTAAAAAAAGTTGATGGTAAAGAAAAGGTTGAAGATAAACTTGAAGAAAATTCAAAATTTATCATAACAGATGAGATGTTAAAAAAAGATATGCAACTAAAAGTTGGTACAGATATCTTAAAAGCACTAATAATTACAAAAGGAAAATAACAAATGAAAGCAATAATAAATGTATCTTTAAAAGCAGGTGTTTTAGATTCTCAAGGTAAAGCTGTTCATCATGCACTAGACTCTTTACACTTTAATGGTGTTGATGATGTTAGAGTTGGAAAACAAATAATCTTAAAACTTAAAGAAACAGATAAAGATAAAGCTATGAAAAATGTTACACAAATGTGTGAAGATTTACTTGCTAATACTGTAATTGAAGATTACGAGATAGAGCTAGTATAATGAAAGTTAGTATACTTCAATTTCCTGGGACAAACTGTGAGTATGATACTCAATATGCCTTTGAACAACTTGGCGCTAGTACTGAGATTATTTGGCATAAGTCTGAATCAATCCCTGCTGATACTAATTTACTTGTAGTAGCTGGTGGTTTTTCTTATGGTGATTATTTAAGAAGCGGTGCAATTGCTAAATTTTCTCCTGTAATGAAAGCTGTTACAGCTTATGCAAACAAGGGTGGAAAAGTTTTAGGTATATGTAATGGTTTTCAAGTTTTAACTGAAGCCGGTTTACTTCCAGGTGCGTTAAAAAGAAATGATGGTCTTCATTTTATATCTAAACACCATAGCCTTAAAGTTGAAAATAACGATAATATTTTCTTAGAAAAGTTAAACAATGGTGATATTGTAAATATTCCTATTGCTCATCATGATGGAAATTATTTTATAGATGCAGATGGATTAAAAGAACTTGAGGATAACAATCAAATTCTTTTAAGATATACAGATAAAAATGGTAAGATTAAAAATCCAAATGGTTCAGTAGATTCAATCGCTGGTGTTTGCAATAAAGAAAAAAATGTATTTGGACTTATGCCACACCCTGAACGTGCAATGGAGTCAATACTTGGTTCTGATGATGGTATAGCTATGCTTGAAGGTTTCTTAGAAGCATAATGAAGTTTTTTCAAGCCTTCATCGTAGTATGTTTATTTATCTTATCTACTCTTTTTGCAGATAATTTAGATATCAACTCTACGAACACTCAAGATATTGATAGTAATTTAACTATAAATGAAGATACACTTAGTGAAGAAGAACTTGCCAATCTACCAAAAGTAATATATCTAAACTATAAAGATTTCCCAGATAGAGTTTTAAAAGGTGAAATATTTACAATAACTATCAAAACTCTATCAACTGTTCAAGACTTCACCGATGTAACATATGAACTAGAAAATTCTTATGGTTTAAAACTTCTTAGTGATTTCCCTTCAAGAGATATGGATGTAAAATACTATTATGAAACTTTTTATTTTTTAACTACTTCAAATTCTGCTAGATTACCAGATATTACCGCTACTCTTTTAAACTATAATGAAGATCAATTTAAAAAGACTACACTTATTGGTAAAAAACTAAATGTTGTTGCACTAAATCCAAAAAAAGATTTCTCAAATATTCTTGCTAATACTTTTGAGTTAATCGATTATAAAACAACAGCTTACGATGAAACACATAACATAATAGTTTTTTCAGCAACTGCAACAAACTGTGATATATCATCATTTAAACTTAGAAATGTTTTCAAACAAGGTGTCGAATCTGTAATAGAATCTTACTTTGACTCTAAAATAACTTACTATGCCGTTATTAATAAAGATATTGAAACTTTTGCTTTTTCATACTTCAACCTTAAAAATAATAGATTTATTAATGTAAACATACCAATAGTAGTAAATGATGATAGCGTGACTACTCAAACTGATTTAAAACCAAAAAATCAATCTCATGAACTTTTAAAAATGAAAATAGCAGCAGCTGTGGCTGCAGTTGGATTTATAATTATTTTATGGAGACGAAAATATATATATCTTATTTTCATTTTATTTCCTATTGTGTATATAGTATACATTGGTATTCCATCTCAAGAAATATGTATAAAAGAAGGTTCTGACATACACCTCTTACCAGTTGATAATGGTACTATATTTGAGACAACACCAAAAGTGTACTATTTACAAAAAGAGGGTAAAAGAAAAAACTTTACAAAAGTTAAACTACTAAATGAGAAAATCGGATGGGTAAAAAATGAAGATATTTGCACATATTAGTTGGTTATACGCGACTATAATTATCTTTGTATCTTTAGCCTTTATGATTTTAATATTTAAAATTGTACCTAAACCATATAGCAGAAAAATATCTTCTTGGATGATTCGACTAAGTATATTTTTCTCCGCAAATGTCAAAGGTCAAGAAGATCCAAATACTCAGATGTTTTTACTAAATCATCAAAGTGATTTAGATATTGCTCTTATGGAGACTATAACTTCAAGGGACTTAGCATGGGTTGCGAAAAAAGAACTTTTTGATATGCCATTTTATGGTCTTGCTCTTAAACTACCAGGAGATATACCTGTAGAGCGAGAAAGTAAGACTTCACTTATTAAACTTATAAAAGATGCTAAAAGAGTGTTGGATCAACAAAGAGCAATAACTATGTTTCCTGAGGGCACTCGCTCTCAAAAAGGAAAAATGCTACCATTTAAAGCTGGTGCAAAAATAGTTGCAGATAAGTATAAACTAATAGTTCAACCCGTTGTTATGATTAAAACTTCTGCTTTTTATAATATTAAAAATTTTTACTATAAACCTGGAAAAATTACTGTAATTTATATGGATTCATTTGTAGCAGATAAATCTGATAAAGAGTGGTTAAATAACTTAAGAATAAAAATGCAAAAGGTGTATGACGATGAGTTGGCAAACAATCCTAGCCATAGGTAGTGGTGGTTTTATTGGTGCAGTTCTTCGCGCTTATCTAAATGGGATAATATCTCATAAAGTTCCTCATGAATTACCATATGGAACTCTTGGTGTAAACCTTATTGGTAGTTTTATTATGGGAGTTTTAATAGCTTACTTCATGTATAGCACATTTTTTTCTCTACATGTAAAGTCATTTTTAACTACTGGTTTACTTGGAGCTTTAACCACCTATTCTACTTTTGCTATTGAGAGTTTTTTACTTCTAAAAGGTGGGCATACTGTGCTAGCTGTTGTAAACATGTCATTAAATACTTTTGGAACTATTATTATGGCTGGAAGTGGTTATTTTGCAGTTAAGTTTTTTACTAAATCATTATGACTTCATCAGCACACCATTTTGCTAATTCTAAATCGTGTGTAATAAGCAACATTCCCATATTATCAAGATTTTTCATCAACATACTCATAACTTCTAACTGAATAACATTATCTAGTGCTGAAGTTGGTTCATCTAGTAAAAGTAATTCTGGAGTCATAAGCATTGCTCGTAGTATTGAAGCACGTTGAAGTTGCCCACCTGAAAGTTCATTTGGTAATTTTAATAGCAATGAATAGTCTAAATTTATATTATCTAAATAATCTTGAAGTTTATCAATTGGAGCTACATCTTTAATCTGTTCTAGAAGTGTGTAAGATGGATGAAAAGAGCTATATGGATCTTGAAAAACCTCTGAGAGTTTTTCTGTTGAAGTAAGTGAACCGACTTGTGGTTGTAAATTTTCAAGTATCAGTTCAAAAAGCGTACTTTTTCCTGCTCCACTTGCGCCAACTATTGCTTTTATCTCACCTTTTTTAAGTGAAAATGATAAATTTTGAAACAACAAATTATCTTTTGTATATCCAAAAGATAAATTATTTACCTCAAGTAAATTTGTCAAAAACTAGCTCTTATTTAAAGCTAAGTATATTTTTGTTAATTCTTTATAAAGTGCATCAGGTCTTATATCTGAGTTTTCTTCCCAAACTCTTTTCATTACTATATTATCTTCTTCACCAGCCCATACTTTTATATATGAACCATCTTTATAGCCATTGTCTTGACGAAATTGATTTAAAATATTTTTACCAACATAAAGTTTATATAGTGATTCTAAATCAAGACCAGACATAAGAACTAAGTCAAAAAAGTCAGAAATCAAAGCTTCAAGATTTAAAGTTTCTTTACTTAATGCATGTAACATTAAATCTTCTACTTTTGAAATTACAACATCTTGAGAAGCAAAAATATTATTTTGTGTATCTATCTTAGAAAAGCTATCTTGCTGCGCTATTTCAATACCTAAATCTTCAACTCCTCCACGCATGTTTTGACTATAGTTCTCTATAGCTAAACTCATAATAAAATGCCATACATCTATAACTTCTATTTGAAGATTATCCCAGTCAGCCTCAGCTGATAAATCTTTCCAATGTTTCCATGTGAAACTATCAACCATCTCTGCACATTCCATATATATACATCGTTTCCAGTTTATAACATTTCCAGTTTTTGTTGTACCGTTAGTCCAATTATCTCCATTTGTAGCATCATTTAGGCTATTTTGAAGTTGAAGCATTAAAAGTATTTTATCCATTGTAGTTAACTCTCTTAATATATTTTATGTATTGTACCAAATATGATAAAATACATACTTAAACTAATAATACTAAGAGCAATATGAAAAGAATTAATTGTAGAAGATGTCAGCACTATTTTGTTACATGGGTTGCTAAGCAACCTCATGGATGTAAAGCTTATGGTTTTAAATCTCCACAAATTCCATCTTTAGCTGTTTTTCAAAGTTCTGGAATGGATTGTAGTCTTTTTAAAGAGAAGAATCCGTCCAAATAATTTTTTTTCCAAATCCCAAATTATTATCTGTCATTTTAAAATAGTTTATTTTTATTTGCCATAAAGTTGGGTTCATAGCTAGAGCATATGGAAATATTTTAAAATATAACTTTTTAAGAGTTTTATCTTCTAAAGTTAAAAATTCTCCACGAAACTGAATACCTTGAATTTTTCCAATTATTTTAGTTTCAAGAACAACAGTACCCGAAATCTTAGGATTTTTTTGTATATGCTCTACATGTAGAGTATCGCTAGAACTAGCAACTACAAAAGAGCTAGTGTCTTTATCAAAGGCATAAAAAAGGTTACAAGAACTTATCTCATCATCTCTACATGTAGAGAGGCTTAAAACATGATGTTCTTGTAAAAATTTATCTATTTTTTTTAAATCAAAGCTCATCAAAGTGTTTATATAAAAGTTTTTCTAAATCTGCACTTGATTTTAGATCTCTTTTATTGAGCATCATTTGTGCTGTTTCATCACCAACCATTGTTTGATACATTTCAACTGGACTTGTCATACTGTACCAACTTTTTAAAAATTCTAGTAATAACTCAAAGTTATCACCCTCTTTTGTTGTCATTTTTTTAAACTCTTTAAATTCTGCCCAATCAATACCGTTCAATCTATGTCCTTTGTTTTATTATCCACTATTTTAGCGAAAGTGCTTTGTCTAACTTCTTAATCACTTCTAACATTTTCTCAGTACTTATAGCAAAGTTTAGCCTCATAAAACCAGAACCCTCTCTACCAAAAGCAAGACCAGCATTTAAACCAAGCTTAGCATCTCTTATGAAGAAATTTCTTAATGCTTTGTTAGAAATATTTAATCCTCTACAATCAAGCCATGCCAAATATGTAGCCTCTATGGGAGTTATTTTAATTAAATTTGGATATTTTAAACATAGTTCTTCTAACATTTTATAGTTTTGCATGAGATGTATTTTTAACTCTTCTAACCAAATTTTACCATTTTTAAAGGCTGATTCAAAGGCTACATGTGAGAGAACAGAACCCTCTGCAAAATGAACTCTTTTATATGTTTTTGTAAATTTCTCACGGAGTTTTTTGTTTGGTATAGCTACAGAGCTCATTGAAAATCCAGCCATATTAAATGTTTTACCAACACCTATTGCTGTAACGGTAATCTCTCTTGCTTTATCACTAAGTGAAGCAAATGGTATATGAATATTTGTGCCA
>Ga0256838_1001462_pt1 | contig 11166 bp, 11 predicted proteins | sample 4571419metaG_FD_185978 | JGI IMG/M metagenome (GOLD analysis project Ga0256838, IMG submission 185978) | Hydrothermal vent microbial communities from Guaymas Basin, Mexico - 4571-419 | ecosystem: Environmental > Aquatic > Marine > Hydrothermal vents | place: Mexico: Guaymas Basin | collected... | reverse complement strand
GTATCTATAATATTAGCTAAAAAATTATCAAATGCTAAGATAATAGCTGTTGATATATCTCAACAAGCTTTAGATATAGCAAAGATAAATATAGCAAAGTTTGCTTTTCAAGATAAAATAGAGTTAAGACTAGGTTCTCTTCTTGATGTTGTTGATGAAAAGATAGATTATCTTGTTTCAAATCCACCATATATAGAAAATGGTGTTAAGTTGGAGTCAAATCTTGATTATGAACCTCAAAATGCTTTATTTGGAGGGGAAGTTGGTGATGAGATTATAAAACAACTTCTTGATGAAGTCTTAAAAAGAGATATTAACTTTTTTTCTTGTGAGATGGGTTATGACCAATTAGATAAGATTACAACATATTTAAAAGATGTTGATTGTAAAAGCTTGAACTTTTATAAAGATTATAGTGGTTTTGATAGAGGTTTTACATTGATACTAAAGGATAAAACAGTTGAATAAAAGAATCTATACAGATTTTAGCTATCTGATTATTTTAGCTTCCACTTTTGGAGCAGTTTTGGCTCTTGGAGCAATAGTCGCTCCTGTTGTTTTCAATACAGATAAATTAACACTAGATTTACTTATAGACCATTACAACTCAGGTATTATTATGGGTGAGATTTTTCGCCGTTTTAGTTACTGGATATATTTTGTGGCTGTTGTTGTTATAGTTTATGAAGCTCTTTGGTATAAGATGGGTCAAAGAGATGCTATAGCTTTTGGAGCTTCGTTTGTTGTAGTATTTACATCATTGATGTTTAGTGCTGTATATAGTCCAAAGATACTTGCTATGCAGGATTTAGGAAGAGAAGCTACAAATAGCGATACATTTGAACATATACATATAGCTAGTGAGATAGATTTTAAGCTACTTGCTGTATCTTTGATAGTTTTATTTGTTAGAAGGTTAATGTTACTTCGTTTGAAGTAACATCAATAAAAGATAAAACTTTTAGTCTTGAGCATTTCTTAGATAAGCAGGTGTATCTAAGAAGTCACTATCCATATCTCCACCAACTACAAGTCTAGGACGGATAACTTTAGTAGTACGAACAGGTTCAGGGTTTTCATTTACATAGTTTTCATTATTTTTACTAGTACTGTTGTTACTGTTATTTAAATCTTTTTCAAATCCAGTAGCTATGATAGTTATTTTTATATATTCTGGGCTTAGAGTATCATCAGTAGATGTACCAAAAATGATATCTGCATCATCATCAGCACTCTCATTTACTACATTCATAGCTTCATATACCTCCATAGTTGGAAAATCTGGATGCATATTGAAGTGGACAAGAACACCCATTGCACCATTGATAGACATATTATCAAGAAGTGGAGACTCTATCGCTGCTTTTATAGCTTCATAAGCTGCATTATCACCTTCATATTCACCAACACCCATAAGTGCCATACCTTTATGATCCATAACAGTTCTTAAATCGGCAAAGTCAAGGTTTATATCATTGTCTCCGGATGATAAAATAACACCAGAAGTACCACTAACCGCTTGAGATAAAACAGCATCTACTATCTTGAAGCTATCTTTAAGACCTAATTTTCTATCTATAATAGAAAGTAGTTTATCATTTGGTATAACAACTATAGAATCACTCTCTTTTTTGAGTTCAGCTAGACCCTCTTCAGCTAGTTTAAGTCTCTTTTTACCTTCAAACATAAAAGGTTTAGTAACTACAGATATAGTTAAAGCTCCAACCTCTTTAGCTATTTGAGCAACAACAGGAGCAGCACCAGTACCAGTACCACCACCAAGACCAGCAGAGATAAATACGATATCAGCACCATCTAAAGCACTTTTAATCTCATCATAATTTTCCATAGCAGAGTCTTTACCAACAGATGGTTTCATACCTGCACCAAGACCTTTTGTAAGTTTGCTACCTATTTGAATTTTTGTAGCATTAACAGCTTCATTTAGAACTTGTGCATCTGTATTTATCATAATCATTTCAATACCATTGATACCTTCGTTGATCATATGGCCGATCATGTTACCACCACCGCCACCAACACCAACAGCTATAATTCTTGCACCATTTGTATTACTTGACTCTTCTATTGTAAACGCTTCCATCTTTTGCTCCTTAAAATAACTGGGTTGCCCAATTTTTGAATTTATTTATTACACTATTTTCGCTATTTATTTCTTTTTTCGATTCTATTGAAACCATTTTTGACTCTAATGATACCATAGTGTCTTTTGCTTCATATTGCGGTGTTGTTGTGTGTGTATTGGTTGGAGTAGGTATACTCATCTCTTGTGGTTCACTAAAAAAATCGACACTCATCTCCTGAGCAGATATTTCATTTATATGTCTTACTTTTTTATTTACATCTATTTCGTAAGGTGTAAAAGATGAGTGAGTATACATCAACAGACCTATTGCAGTTGAGTATTCAGGACCTCTAAGGTTGTCAAATAAACCATCTATCTCCTTAGGTTTAGCAAGTCTCACAGGTATAGAACCAAAAGTAGCAACAGCCAAATCACGGATACCATCCATCTTTGAAAAACCACCAGTAAGAACTATTCCAGCCCCTAGTTGGTCTTTTAAACCACTATTTTCTATAAATTGTGCAAGTATCATAAGTGTTTCTTCAACCCTTGCAAAGATAACATTTTGAACTATTTCTAATGATACTTCATGAGTATTTTCTTCATCGCCAATTATAGGTATCTCTATAAGGTCACTACTAGGTGTAAGTAGTGAACCATGATTTAGTTTTATAGAATCAGCAACATTTAAAGGTGTATGAAGTGCCATAGATAAATCATTTGTAATATGATTTGAGCCTACACCCAAAAATTCATTATATTTTACTGAATTTCCTACATGAATGATTATATTTGATGTGTTTCCACCCATATCTATAACTGCTACACCTAATTCTTTTTCATCTTCATTTAGAGTTGCTATAGATGAAGCATAACCATTTAGAACTATATTTTCTACCTCTATACCAGCGCCGCGAACAGCTTTTTTAAGGTTGTTTAGGTTTGATTTTTGAGTAGTAATTATATGTGTTTCAACTTCAAGGCGAGAAGCATTCATCCCAAGAGGGTCTTCTATAAAGTCTTGTTCATCAACTTTAAAATTAAATGGAAGAGCATGAAGAACTTCGTACTCATTTGGGATATTTGCATTATAAAGAGATGTTTGCATAACTCTTTCTATCTCTTTAAAGCTTATCTCTTTATTTGGAATATTTACTATTCCGCTAGAGTTTAAGCTTTTAGTATATGCACCACTTATAGACACAACAGCTGTTTTTATATCTGTATCGGAAACTCTTTTTGCATCCGATACAGCAGTTCTTATAGATTTTGCAGCCAAATCTATATTTGTTATGCTACCTTTTCTAAGACCTTGTGCCTTATTTATACCAGCTCCAATAATTGCCATCGAATCGTCTTCATTTATCTGTGCAATAATTGCACAAATCTTAGTAGAGCCGATATCTATGGCTAAAATAGTTTTACCCAACTTACAGTCCTTCAATAAAAATCTCAGTTTTATATTTTTGTTGAAGTTTTTTTATCAAACCTTCATTAAATATACCACTTTTCAAATTAGCAATACTATTGCTTATATCTTTTAAATCTTTATTAGATGATTTTAGCAATTTTTGTTCCAAAATATTATAAAGAACAATTTTACCACTTTTTAGTTGTATGTATCCTCTTCTTTTATTTGTTTTAAAGAGGCTTACTAAAAATTCATTTGCATCATATAAAGATAATTCTTCTAGTTTTAAGGCATCTTGATTTGTTATAAAGTCTGTAGTTTTACCTACAAAGTTTTTACTCTCTTTTTTTGCTAAAGAGATAAGTTCTTCTTTAGCTTTTTGATTTTTATATATAGGTAAAATCTCTGCTTTTACTTCATCAAAAGATTTTATTTTAGATTGGTTTACTTTTATAAGTTTGATAGTATAGTAAACACCATTTACAAGTATAGGTTTTAGATAAGGAGACACTAGAGAAAGAGAGGCTACTTTTGTTAAAACAACATCGTTAAAAGGGTTGTTTTTACTAGATAAAGTTATTAGTTTTATTTTTATATTTTTATCTAGTTTATTCTTTTTATATGCTATATAGTTCTTAAGAGCAGATTTTTTAGAAGCTTTTGCATTTAGTTCAGATATAATATCAGCTTTTGCTTTTTCTAAAGTTAGGATTTTCCCGTCATTAGCTTTAAAATGTGTTTTATTGTCATTATAGTAAGATTTTATCTCTTCATCAGAGTATGTTTTATTAACAGGAGTATGTTTTATATACTCTATATCATAAGTTATCTCTGTTTTAAAGTTTTCTTTTTTATCTTCCCAAAACTTTTTTAGATCGTTGTCAGTTGCAGTCACTTTTATACTTGAAGAATCTAAAACTTTATAGTTTATTTTGTCGGCAATGCTCATCAGTGTTATAAGTATTTGTTCCTCATTAGAATTAGTCTTGACAGGAAATAGTTTAAGAACTTTTTCTATAAGTAGTTGTTTTCTAACATCATTCTCATACTCTTTCATACTAAGTCTATTTCTGGATAATGTTGTTTTATACACTTCTTTATTGAAAACACCATCTTTAAAAAAGTATTTCTGAGTTTTTATCTCATCTAGAAGCTCTTTATCGCTTATCTTTAAATCATATTCTTTTGCAAGATTTAGTACAAGTGCTTGTTGTGTAAGTTGTGCCAATGCTTGTCTTTGCAGTCCAAATTGCTTTGCTCTTTCTTCATCAAAGTTTCCTTGAAACATTTGTGCATATTGAGAATAAAGTCTTGAGTAAGATTTTTGTAGTTCACCCATTGTAATTTCTACATTACCAACTTTTGCAATAGCTCCAGCTTTATCTCCGTAGCTATACTGTCCCCAGCCAACAAACCCAGCACCAACAAAAGCTATAGTTGATATCCAAATAGTTATGATGAGATATTTTTTATGTCTTTGCATCCAAGTAATCATCAGAAGTATAACCTTTAATATAATTTTCAACATTTTATGTAAATTCCCCTTTAAACTTGATAAAGTGTATAAGCAATGCTATAATTTGGTATGAATAAAAATGAAATATTAAAAAATAGGGACTTAGATGTCCTTTGGCATCCATGTACTCAGATGAAAGACCATGAGAGTTTACCCCTTACACCTATAAAAAAAGGTTATGGAGTTTACCTAGAAGATTTTGAGGGCAATAAGTTTATAGATGGCATCTCTAGTTGGTGGGTAAATCTTTTTGGACACTCAAACCCATATATAAATGAAAAGGTAAAAGAGCAGTTAGACACATTAGAACATGTTATACTTGCTGGTTTTACTCAAGAGCCTATCATAAGACTATCTGAAAGGCTTGTAAAACTTACACCAAATGGTTTAGATAAATGTTTTTATGCAGATAATGGTTCATCAGCAGTTGAAGTAGCTTTAAAGATGAGTTTTCATGCTCATAAAAACGATGGAAAACTAAAAGATACTTTTGTATCTCTAAAAAACTCTTATCACGGTGAAACGATAGGGGCTTTAAGTGTTGGTGATGTTGAACTTTACAAAGATACTTATGAGCCATTACTTATAAAAACCATACAAACAGCAGTACCTAAAGATATGAGTATAGAAGAAGCAAAAAAAGCAGGTGTTGAGTTTGAAAAACTATGTCAAGAAAAAGCAGATAAATTAAGTGCTATCATACTTGAGCCTTTGGTGCAAGGGGCAGGGTATATGCATATGTATCATCCACATTTTTTAGAGATAGTTCGTGAAGTTTGTACCAAGTATGATGTGCATCTTATAGCAGATGAAGTTATGGTTGGTTTTGGTAGAACTGGGTATATGTTTGCTTGTGAGAGTGCTAACATAACACCTGATTTTTTAGTTTTATCTAAAGGAATAACAGGTGGTTACTTACCACTTTCAGTTGTTTTAACAACTAATGATATTTATGCAAAGTTTTATTGTGATTATAACGAGCATAAAGCATTTTTACATTCACACTCTTATACTGGAAATGCACTTGCTTGTTCAGCTGCTAATGCTACTCTTGATATATTTGAAAATGAAAATATAATCGAAAAAAATAAAGAAAAATCAGCATATATGTTAGAAAAACTTAAAAAGTTTGAAAAACTAGACAATGTAAAAAGCATCAGACAAACTGGGATGATAAGTGTTGTTGAGTTAGATGGTTATAAGCCAGAAGAGAGGATAGGGCTAAAAGTGTATCAGTATGGACTTAAAAATGGTGTACTTTTAAGACCTTTAGGGCATATAGTTTATTTTATGCCACCATATATCATAACCTATGAAGAGATAGATAAGATGATGGATACGGCTTATGAGGCTATCACAGCTTTATAACCTGAGTTCGACAATAAAAATACCCAAATATAGGGCAACTAAACGGCAATCTTTTAAAAATTATCCTCTCAACTTAGCTACAGCTAGGTTTTCGAGTATATTTTTTAAAATCTCACCATTTATTTACCCTATCTTTGGGCATTCTATTGTCGAACTCAGGTTTATAAGCTATGATAAAAGTAGAGATAGTATAGTTTGAACGGGTAATATTAAAAGATAATCTTTCAGTGGTGTCATAAGTACTACTAAAACGATTATCATCCCATATCTTTCATATTTGTAAAAAAACTCGGCTACTGAATTTATGTTGTATTTTAATGCTAAATGCATAACAAAGTGAGCTCCATCAAACTGAGGGATAGGAAGTAGGTTAAATACACCTAAAACAACATTTATTAGAAGAAGTTTTATAACAAACAGATATACAAATACATACACTAAACTATCTGCAACAGTTGGTTGAGCCATACTCATAATAGCCATAGATGCAAAAACAGCCAATGTAAAGTTATAAACAATACCAGCTAAATCAACTTGCATAGCACCTTTGTAACCAGCATTTCTTATAACTGTAGCCATATTTATAGGTACAGGTTTAGCCCAACCAAATAAAAACCCACTATCACTACCTAAAAGTATAGGTAGAAAGTACATAGTTGCAGGAACTATGATAGTACCTACTAAGTCTATATGAATAAGTGGGTTTATAGATAATCTTCCAGCATTTTTAGCTGTATTATCCCCTAGCTTGTAAGCTACCCAACCGTGCATAATTTCATGACCGATAATAGCAACGGCTAGTGCAAGAACAGAAGCTATAAGCTTTAGTATATCAATAGAGTCCATGATCGTTTTTATCTTCTTTTATTCTCTCAGCTATAGCTTTTTCTAAGTGTATAGGCTGTTCTAAATCTGTTGGAGTTTTCCCTATTCTGTCCCATCTAATCTCCCAATTTTTATCTATAGAAAAGTAGATAAACCAAGGAGTACCTTCTAGGTTTTCATAAGGCACAGTTCCCCAAAAACGGCTATCGTTTGAGTGGTCACGGTTATCTCCCATCATAAAGTAGTTACCTTTTTCAACTTTAAAAGGTTCAAAATCAAATATAGGTAAAGGGTATCTACCATTGTTTACGATTTTATCATCATGATGGATACCAGGATGTTTTTTCATATATGGATTTTTTACCCAAAGTTTCCCAGCAAAGTTTATAATCTCATAACCTTTAAAATGCTCTTTTATCCATGCATCGCCCTCTCTATGGTGTAAAAATAGATTTTTATCAACAACAAAAAGTTCATCATCTGGTAAAGCTACACATCTTTTTACAAAGTGAGTTTTAGTATTGTGAGGGTATCTAAATATAACTATATCACCTCTTTTAGGTTTATCTCCATCTATAAGTTTTAAACTATCGCTCCAAGGCATTATAGATATCTCTATAAAAGGTATATGTGGCATAGGGATACCATAAGCAAACTTTTTACCAAATAGATGATCTCCAACTAAAAGTGTATCTTTCATACTTCCACTAGGAATACGAAATGCTTGAGCTATAAAAAATATAACAAAAAGAACTATGATTATAGTTCCAGTCCAAGAGTTTGAAAATCTGTAAGCCTTAGAGATAAAGTTTTTCATTAGTTTTATTTACTCTCTTTTATTTTTTTTGCATTTAGTTTTGCTGCTTTTAGAGTGTTGCTTAAAAGCATAGATATAGTCATAGGTCCAACTCCACCTGGAACAGGTGTGATGTATGAGCATTTTTTAGAAACATTTTCAAAATCAACATCACCAACAAGTTTACCGTTATCTGCACGGTTTATACCTATATCTATGATGATAGCTCCATCTTTTACCATATCTTCTTTTATAAGGTTGATTACACCAACACCTATAAGGATAATGTCAGCATTTAAAGTATGCTTTTTTAAGTCATCTGTAAAGATATGACAAATCTCAACAGTCGCATCTGCATTTAGAAGTAAAGATGCCATAGGTTTTCCAACTATATTTGAAGCACCAACAACACAACAGTTCTTACCTTTTACATCAATGTTGTATTCGGCTAAAAGTTCCATAACACCAAGAGGAGTACAAGGAACGAATCCATCTAAGCCAGTTGTAAGGCGACCAACATTAAAAGGATGAAAACCATCTACATCCTTTTCAGGAGTAACAAGTTCTAAAAGTTTTGTTGTATCTATATGTGCTGGTAGTGGTAGTTGTATAAGTATCCCATCAACATTTGTATCGTTGTTTAGCATCATAATTGTTTTTTCAATAGCCTCTTGAGAAATTTTTTCAGGCATATCGTGAGTGATAGAGTAAAAACCAACTCTATCACAAGCTTTTTTCTTCATAGCTACATAAGCTGCACTTGCTGGGTCTTGACCAACTAAAACAACAGCTAACCCAGGGGTACAACCACAAACCTCTTTTAATCTGTTTACTTCATCTGTAACTTCTTGTTCTATCTTTTTAGCAAGAGCTTTACCATCTAATATTTGCATTTAAACCCCATAAATTATTTTTTTGTTATTATATCGTTTTAATATTAATAGCTTATTTACAGGTTGCTTTTTATGAGATATATAACTATATTGTTTTTTGTAACATCACTTTTTGCCAAGACATCATTTATAACACAGATGGAGTATGCATCTTCACTTTATAAAAATCCACGAGGTATAGGGTGTCAATTATGTCATGGGGAAAATGGAGAGGGGAAAGTTGTAGCAACTTATATCCATAAGAAAGAAAAAAAAGAGTTTGCTCCACCAGCTATAAACAATATGCACTTTAAAGATTTTTATAAAGCTTTAAATGAGAGAAAAAAAGGTATGCCTAGGTATTTTTTAACAAAAGGGGAGATAAAAGCACTTTATTATTATCTGAAAAAAAAGGCAAAAAATGAAAAATGATTTTAAATCTGTTTTGATGTTATCTTGTCATAACGAAAAGCATCTACAAAAAATTCCATCTTTAAAAGCTGATTGTATTATGTTAAATCTTGAAGATGGGGTAAGCAAGGAGCAAAAACCATTAGCATTGGAATTGTGTTGTAGATATCTAACAACTTATAAAGATGAGCAAAAAATGTTTGTAGTTCGTGTAAATGCTTTAGATGAGGGTGGTTATGATGAGATAAAAAGATTAAATCCACTTAAGCCAGATGCCATAAGAGTACCAAAGATAAACACTGCATTAGAGGTAAAAGAGACTCTTGAAATGTTGGATGATGATATAGAGTTGCATCTATCTATAGAGACCTCAAAATCGTGGCAAAATCTAAACTTACTAAAAGTAGATAAAAGGGTAACTACTTTTTATCTAGGTATTTTAGATATGTTTGCTGATATGAAGTTACCTCAAAGTATTATAAATACTACTAACCCAACAATGCTTTATATGTTAAGTCATTTTCTTATAAGTTGTAAATCTATGGGGATAAAACCTGTTTCTTTTGTTTATCAGGATTATAAAAATGAGGATGGCTTTTTAAAGTGGATAACTTTAGAAAAAGAGATGGGCTATGATGCAAAAGGTTGTATCTCCCCAAAACAAGTAGATATGGTAAATAATATATTTTTAGATAACGAAGATGAGATAAATCGTGCAAAAGAGATAATAGAACTTTTTGAGAAAAACCAAAAAGATGGTATATCTGGTTTTTCTCATGAAAAATATGGATTTATAGATGAACCTATCTATAAAGGTGCATTAGCTTTTGTAAACTTACACTAATTATTGTTTATCTTTTTGTCCAATTTACTCAATTTAGAGTATCCTTTTTAATTGTACCATCCATATCATATTTACTCAAATACCCTCTAGGTGTTAAAACTTTACCATTTTTAGTAAGTTTTGTGTTTGAGTTACAAACCATTATAAGAGTGGACATTGAAACATCAGGATGAGTTAGTCCTTGTTGAACTAAATCAGTAGTAGTAGTGATGTTTATATGCTCTTTTTCCCTTCCAATATTTGATGCTATGATGGCTATCCTCTCATCAGAGTTTTTAAGTGCTTCTAAAAAGTTTAAGTATGGTTGCGTTCTTGTTTTTGACTTAGGGTTGTATATACCTAGTATAAAGTCAGCTTCAAGAGAATTTTTTACCCTTTTGTCTATCATATTTATATCTGTTAGTCTGTCTGAAAGTGAGATGATAGCAAAGTCTTGTGAAACAGGTGCACCAACTCTACTTGCAGTTGCTAAAAATGAAGTAACTCCAGGAACTGAGATAACTTCTATCTCATTCCATAGGTTTTGTTCATCTATAAGCTCTACTATCAAAGTAGCCATACCAAAAACATTTACATCGCCATTTGAGATGATGCAAGTTGTTTTTCCATCTTTTGCAAAGTTTATCGCTTGATTTGCTCTATCTATCTCGTGAGTCATCCCTGATGTATATAACTCTTTTTCCCCTATAAGGTTTTTTAACTCTTTTGCATATTTTGTATATGAAACTACAACATCACACTCATTTAATGCTTCAACTGCTTGAGTTGTTATGTATGTATCTCCACCAGCTCCACTACTTAGTATATATAGTTTTTTCATTATTTAATCTCCTCTAATTTAATCTCTTCACAAACAACCATCTCCCATCCATTATAAACAAGCACAATTTTTGCAAATGGTTTATCTCTAAGATATGGTACTGTTTTTATATCGTAAGTTTGTAACTGTTGTTTTGCTTCTTGTACTTTTTTATCTTTTAATTCTTCTGTGTATTTACTTCTAGGGATATACTTTAACTCTATTAAAGCACCGTAAG
>Ga0256838_1001460_pt1 | contig 11185 bp, 9 predicted proteins | sample 4571419metaG_FD_185978 | JGI IMG/M metagenome (GOLD analysis project Ga0256838, IMG submission 185978) | Hydrothermal vent microbial communities from Guaymas Basin, Mexico - 4571-419 | ecosystem: Environmental > Aquatic > Marine > Hydrothermal vents | place: Mexico: Guaymas Basin | collected... | reverse complement strand
CTAGGAGACCTCACCCAAAGCGCCTGGAACGTCCTCGCCTGGGAAGGGGGGTGGCTGAGCTACGACTGGGAAAAGGCCAAGCAGCCCTTCGCCAAGGTCATAATACACCCCGACGGGCGGCAGGAGATTGTCGAGGGCCAGAACAACACGATCCAGACCCCCTACGAGACGATAATGAAGAGAACCGGGGTATGCACCGACTACACCGTTCTCACGGATGCCCTGCTCCTGGCCATGAACTACTCACCGGTCTACGCGATGGCCATAAACCTCACCGATTTGGGGCACGCAACGGCATTAGTAAAGATAAACGGCTGGTACTTCGCCCTCGACCAGCACCTTCCGCCCATGGATTTGGGTGCCTACTACCGCTACTGGGAGCGGCAGGGGAGCAGGATAATCAACGCCACGCTCTACGAGATAACACCGGGCGAAGAGAAGGCCACCGTCAAGGTTCTCGGCGTCGTTACCGGCGAGGAGTTCCTTAACCAGGATTACACCATGGGCGATGCCGACGCGAGGAATTTAGCCGTCTCGATGATGAATCTGCTCTATGAGGGATTCGGCCTGAAGGCCGACGAATCGCTGAAAAGCCTCTCCGACGGAAATCTCCCGAGGGGATACAAGGCCGGCTGGACGTGGGGGGTTACCTACTACAACCTGGCCGACTACTACCACCCGTTTTTCCACGAACAGTACGCTGAGTGGCTGGTCTCCCAGATGCTTTCAGACCAAGAGTTCGCGAGCTACGTTCAGAAGAGCGACGCGGTCTGGATAGAGGTTAGAATAGAGGGCGAGGACCTGGTCCTCACCATCTACCTCGGGAGTTCTTAGAATAGCCTCGGGAGTTCCTGGGGTAGCGAGAGTTTCTTCTTCCGTTTCTTCTGTAGCCATCTGAAGGGCCGCGCTCGTACCTCTCCCGGTACTCCCTCGGGATCTCTTCGCTCAGCTCGGACTTCCTTATCTCGACGCCGGCCATCTGAGCAATGTAGCGTAGCCTCTTGAACTCGCCGGGCATTATGAAGGTTATCGCCCTTCCCCGCTTGCCCATCCTGCCGGTTCTCCCTATCCGGTGGACGTAGTCCTCGGCCGTCATGGGCAGGGAGTAGTTGACGATGTGGCTTATGTCCTGGACGTCCAAGCCACGCGCTGCAACGTCGGTTGCCACGAGAATCCTCGTTCGCTTAGTCTTGAAGCGCCAGAAGGTTCTCTCACGGGCGGCCTGGCTCATATCCCCGTTGAGGGCTTCAGCGCTGTAACCCGCTCTCCTGAGCTTCTCGCTCAGCTCTCTGGTTTCCCTCTTGGTGGCGCAGAAGACTATGCCGTAGAAGTCGTCGTTGCCGTCGAGTATCTTCTTCAGCACGGTGAACTTCCTGGCTGGAACGACCTCGATATACTCCTGATCGACCATCTCCGGCACGAGCTCGTCGCTACTGACGCTTATCACCTCGTAGTCCCCCATGTAGCGCCTCGCGAGCCTCTTGATCTCGGGCGGCATCGTTGCCGAGAACATCAGCACACGCTTCTTTCTCGGCGTCTCCCTGAAAATCGCCTCTATGTCGTCTATGAAGCCCATGTCGAGCATCCTGTCGGCCTCATCGAGGATGAAGAACTTCACGGAGCTAAGGTCGAGGGTCCCGCGCCTTATGTGGTCGAGAACCCTGCCGGGGGTTCCGACTACAACGTGGGTTCCCCTCTCAAGGGCCCTTATCTGCGGCCCTATCGGCTGGCCGCCGTAGACCGCGTAGACGTAAACCCTCTTCCTCCCGCGGAGGCTCTTGATTTCATCCGACACCTGGAGGGCGAGCTCCCTCGTGGGGGTCAATATTATCGCCTGAACGGCTTTTATCTTCGGGTCAATCGCCTCGATTATCGGGAGCGCAAATGCCGCCGTCTTTCCCGTCCCCGTCTGGGACTGGCCGATTATATCGACGTCACCCGATAGAAGGCGCGGGATTACCTCCCTCTGAATATCCGTCGGACTTGAGAAGCCCTTCTGCCTGACGGCCACTAACGTGGCCTCCGATAAGCCCAAGCTTTCAAAACTCATTTTTCTAACTCCTTATACGTTACTCAAACGCATCCCTTCTCAAACGGAACGCGTCGAGAAGAAACGCGGTCTGGCGGGCCGGGGGGGATTCGAACCCCCGACCACGGGATTAAGAGTCCCGCGCTCTAACCATGCTGAGCTACCGGCCCTCAACCCGAAGTCATAGACGGGAGGTTGATTTATAAATTTTTCGGTTGTTCCGGGCGTAGAAGTGATAGAAAAATTTATAAAGCCTCCCTGAGCCTTATAGTTTGGCGACGCGGGGGTTGCCAAGCCTGGTCAAAGGCGCGGGATTGAGGGTCCCGTCCCGTAGGGGTTCCGGGGTTCAAATCCCCGCCCCCGCACCATTGAAACTTTGCCTTCGCAAAGTTTCATCAAAGTTTGTGATTCCCTTTGAAAAGGCCCGTTTTCTGGTGGAATTTCTTCTAGAGTTGCTCCTTTGGAAGCGCGAATCCTTCTGAGGGAGTCTTTTAAAGGGGTTCACTCTTTTTGCGCTCCTTCGGAGCGCGGTTCAAACAGAACCCGCTTGGAAAGGCCTTGAGAGCGTGGATTCAAACATTCAACAACCAGTTCGATTTTGAAATCTCCCACAAAGGAACCTCAAAGAGGAATCACAGGCTTTTGGTGAAGCTTTTTTTTCAAAAGCTTCCTGCGCATGTTGAGGCCTCGCCTCAACACCTCGGGAAGCTTCGCTTCCCAAGGAGCGCTGGCGGAGGAGTAAGTGCTTCTTTTAAGGTATTCATCTCTGAGAGGGTTTGCCTTTTTGAGTGTGCGGTTTTTAGTAGGAATTCCTTTGAAAGACTTGATTATTCAAGGGGTTTACTTTCCTCGCGCTCCGTTGGAGCGCTTTCGAAGTCAAACCCTCGTTTCAGGAGCTCTGAATGTGAATTCCAGCTTAAAATGGCAGTTTGGTAGTGCAAACCTTTCTCAACTGCACCTTTGGGAAGAAGAATCACAAACTTTGATGAAACCCTGATTTTCAAAGTTTCCTTCGGGAAGCCCCAAAAAGCTTCAGCATTGATGGAGAGACTGCGTGAAATTCAAATGCACGCTTTGGCCCCTGCCAGTTTGAAAGAAAAAGCTTTTGATGAAGGCCTTTCTGGGAGAAAAATAAGGGGGCTCAGAGGCCCTCGGCGCCGTACTGCCTGAGCAGGTTGTAGATGTGCTGTGCCGCGTCGGTGTAAATCGTGTACTTCTTGCCCCTCGCCTTGAACTCGAGGTAATAACCCCCGAGTATAGCCTTCTTGAGTTCAAGCCAGCCGATGTCCTTCAGCGGGATATCCTCGTAAACCTCGCCGATTCCAGCCGCTCTCAAAGCGGCCTTCAGCGCGACGGTTGGAACGGCACCCCTCAGCCTGTACTTGCCCGTGAGCTTCAACCGCTTGTTCGTGATGACGAGGGTCCCAACGCGCTCCTGACTCATTGCCCCCATCTTGAAGCGGACTTCACCCCTGTAAAGCTCCTTTTCGGGCTCTTCCGCCGAAACTGTGACTTTCTCAACTTGAGCCGGAACTTCAACGGGTTTGGTCGCGGCGAAGCGCTCCGCCTGCTCTTCTGTTGCTCTTGCGACCGCTGGTGGCACGAAGACCTCTCCAAAAACTTCTCGAAGTATTTCGAACTCCCCAATGTTTGACAGCCCTATGAGTGGACTTGTGTTTGACACTACGATCATCCCAGACCCTCAATGGCCTTTATGTCCTCTTCGGCCTCTTCTCTGGTGTAGTTTATCGGGACGTCCCTCTTTCTCAGCTCGTAGAGGAACTCCCTCACGCTAAGGCCAGCGAATTCGGCCGCCTTTCCGAGGCTTACCTTTCTCTCGCGGTAGAGCTCTATGGCGGCGAGGAGAACCAGTTCCCTCTCAGGCCTCGGGCCGAGGAAGTCACGGAACGCCTCCGGTGTTACGCTCTCCATGACCTCACCGAAGTTATGTTAATGGTGAGATATTTAGGGGTTTCGCTTGTCGTGATACGAGCGGGATGAGCTTTTCCAGAATGGTCCCTCTCAGCCCCAGAACCTCTTCAGGTAGAGCCTCATCCTCGGCAAATCGACGGGCCTCATCGTCTCCACCATCCAGTCCGGAAGGTCCTTCCTTATTCCGCGCCAGAGAAGGCGGTAGTCGAGGACTATTATGGATCCCTTCTCTTCGGCCGAGCGGTGAACCCTTCCGGCAGCTTGGACGAGCTTCCTGTGGGCAGGGAGGTAATAGCCGTAGTAGCGGCCCTTCTCCGGGAACTTGCGCTCGAAGTACCTTATCTGAGCCTGAACCCTCGGCGTCGGCCTCGCGTAGGGTATCCCGACCAGGATGACCCCGTTCATCTCGTCGCCGCTGTAGTCCTGCCCCTCGCTGTTCCTCCCGCCCATGACGCCGAGGAGAACGGCGCCGTTGCCCTTTGCATGGGCCTTGAACTGGGCCACCATCGCGTCGTTTTCAGCGGATGGAACGCCCTGCTTCTCTATGAATATCGCCTTTCCGGTCTCTTCAAGGCGAACCTGCAGGTTGGCCGAAAGAAGCCCCTGGAGAACCTCGTAGGAAGCGGTGAAGACGCCGACGTTCTTGGGGATTATCTTCGCCGCCTCGACTATGTAATCCACCATCTTCCTGTAGGCCTGGAGGGTGCGCTCCTCGCCCCTCGTCGAGACGTCCTTGGCGACGAGAACTTGCGCGTTCTCCCGCCTCACCATGCGCGGGAACTTCTTCAGCTTCGCGTTCTCGATGCCCATGATGTCCCTGAATGCCTCGAGCGGTGTGAGCGTTCCGGACATGAAGATGGCGCTCTGCACCTCCCGGATGAAGCCGAGGGCCTTCGAGGGGTCGAGGGCAACGAGTTCAAGGCTCAGTCCCCTGTCCCTGCTCATGATGAAGAGGTAGTCCTCCCTCCCTATCAGCGACAGCCACAGGAGGAGGAACTCGCCGACGCGGCCGATGTAGGAGCGCGGCGGCTTGCCCTTCTCTATTCTGTCCTCCCTTATCGAATCCCCAATGGCGACCATGTCGTTGAGGGTCTTGACGAGCCAGCGGGTGTCGAAGTTGAGGACGTCGACGACGTGCTCGAAGACGAGCTCCGGCTGGATCGGGGTCTCCTGAACGTCCTTGCTTCCAAGCTTCTCCTGGAAGAGGATCTCAAGTCCCCTGCCGAGGATGCTGAGGAAGTTGGCTATCTCGTGCTCCTTGTACTCGTCGGCCTCCTTTATGGCCCGGTTCACAGTGTTTATGCTGATTTTATCGCTCAAAGCCGAAATCGCCTGGTCGGGGAGGTTGTGGGCCTCGTCGAAGACGACTATTAGGTCGGAGTAGTCTACATCGAGGGAGCTGATGAAGTTCTCCCTTATCGAGGGGCTGAGTAGGTAGAGGTAGCTGGCCACTATCACGTCGGCCTTCTCCGCCATGCGCTTGGTCAGGTCGTAGGGGCAGAGCTCGAGCGTCTCGGCGTAGCTGAGGATCTCCGCCGGGTGGCTGGGGCTCTCAAGGAAGAAGCGCACGAGCTCGTCGAACTCGGCCTTTTTCTTCTTCTCGTTCTCGTAGAACTCACACTTTCCGAGCTTCTTGAGGTTCTTGCACACAACCATAGCGGTGTATGCATCCGTTGTGAACTGGGTGAGGTAGTTGTGGAGGCACAGCTCCTTCCTGCTCCTGAGTTCGACTCCAGAGACCGGGCTCTTTCCGCTTATGGCCTTGAGCTCCTCTATAACCCTGTCCATCTGCCTGTGGGTTCTCGCGAGGTAGAGTACCTTGTAGCCTTCCTCCTTCGCGAAGGGGAGGACTCCGGCTAAAACGCTCACAGTCTTTCCGAAGCCCGTTGGTGCCTCTATTATCGCGTTCTCTCCGTTCCTAACCGCCTCCGAGACCAGTTCGATGAACTCCCGCTGGTTCGGCCTCAGGCCCTCGTAGGGGAAGTACTCGAATGCGTCGCTGGGTTCGCTCATGGGAAAGAGTTTTAACGGCTCGCTTTTAACTTTTCCCCAGGTGAAGGTAATGGACGAGAGAACCAGCAGGCTCATCGAGTACACGGTCGAGGGGCTTTTGGTCGCCTGGCTGGGGCACCTGTTCATCTACCAGAACTATCTGCTCTACAAGTGGCACCGCGGGCTCCCGCTTCCCTCAAGGCTCCCGTTCATCACCCTCGGGATAATCCTCGGGGCCCTGTTTTTCTGGTACGAGTGGTCCAAGTTCGAGCGCGAGCTTGAGAAGAAGAGCCATGCCGCCTCTGAATCTGCCGTTCCCGTCGTTTCAAGGAGCTCAAGTTCAAATCCTCCCCAGGACACTCCCGAGGAAAAAGCCGGGGAGGAAATCACGGGGAGTGACGGGGATATCAGTCAGTGACCCTTATCACGTACTCTCCCCTCGCTTCTATCCCCCCGAAGTCCCCCTCCTCCACCTCAAGGATGCCCTTTTCCACCTCGGTTATCGAGCTCCCGGAGTCGGACTCGTACTCCACGCGTTTCACCACGTCGCTCTCGACCTCAACTGTGAACCTCTCTCTATCGTTCTCCCCCGTTATCCTGAAGGTCCTTTTCCCGAGGTTGAAGCGAACGTACCTGACCGTGTGGGGCAGGAGGGAGGGTGTGAAGCTCCGTATTATGAAGTCCCTCGGCGAGCCGAAGGCCCTGAGGGCGACGATGTGGTGGCTCTCGGCCATCCTCGCGACGGCCAGGGCCGAGTTCTTAGCCAGGAAATCCAGCTTCCTGCCGAGCCCCCTCTCGCCGGGGATGTCGGCGGAGGCCCTCGCGACGAGCCTTCCGTCGTGGGCCGCGAGGGAGAGAATCAGCAGGCCCTTAGGTCCCTTTACTATGTATGTGGCGTGGGGCTCGTTGAAGGTGAACTCCAAAACGCCCTCGAACTCGAACTTCGTGAACAGCCTCTTGAAGGAGAGGCGAACGAGCGTTTTCTCTCCGGATTTTATGGGCTCCACTCGATAGGGGAGCGTGGAGAAAAGCCTCTCTGGTCTCGATGCCACTCCGATGAGCGCCTCCCAGCCAGCTCTGAAGGGCACCTCTGCCGTCCTTGACTCCATGGGGCACACCCTTGTACACTATCCCTCTAATAGATGCCCCCCTCGATTTTTAAAGTTGGCGGAAGGGAAGGAAGAACAGAAGGTAAGAAATCAGAGCTTCAGCTCCGGAATCTCCTCAAGAACCTTGACGGTCAGCTTGACCGCGGCATCGACGTCGCGCTCGTCAACGACCTCGGTGTTCGAGTGGATGTAACGCGCCGGAATGCTTATTCCACCGGTTGGAACGCCTGCCTTGTTTAGGTGTATCGCTCCAGCGTCGGTTCCGCCGCCGGTGAGAATGTCCCACTGGTAGGGAATCTCGTGCTTCTTGGCGAGCTCCTCCATCCAGCGGACGATCGTCGGGTGGCAGATGACGGAGCGGTCCATTATCTTAATCGCGACGCCCTTTCCGAGCTGGGTTATCTGCTTGTGCTCCGGCGTTCCCGGAACGTCGGCCGCTATGGTGACGTCGAGGGCGAAGCCGTAGTCGGGGTCTATGCCGAAGGACGAGACCTTCGCACCGCGGAGGCCGACCTCCTCCTGGACGGTGGCGACGAAGTATACATCCGCGTCCGTCTCGGCCAGCTGTCTCGCGGCCTCGACGAGGATGTAAACCGCTATCCTGTCGTCGTGGGCTATGCTGACGAGGCGGTGCTTTCCGAGCCTCTCGAGCCTGCCGTCCCAGGTGATGACGGTGCCTATCTTTACACCCATCTCCTCGGCCTCTTCCTTGCTCTCGGCGCCTATGTCTATGAAAATCTGGTCCCAGGTCGGGGCCTTGTTCCTCTGCTCCGGCTTCTGGATGTGGGGCGGAACGCTTCCACCGACGCCGTAGACGAACTCGTTCGGGCCTATCCAGACCTTGAAGCGCTGGGCGATGAGAGTTCTCGGGTCAACACCGCCAACCGGTGCAACGCGGAGGAAGCCGTTCTTCTCGATGTGGGTCACCATGAGGCCGATCTGGTCCATGTGCCCCGCGAGCATGACCTTCGGACCCTTGCCCTTCTTGTGCGCTATGACGTTGCCGAGCTTGTCGACGGTTATCTCGTCGACGTAGGGCTTGAAGGCCTCGATAACAACATCCCTGACGCCGAGGAACTCGTAGCCGGAAACGCCCGGCGCCTCTATAATCCTTTTGAGAAGCTCGTAGTCAACCATCACAACCACCCCTTTCGTTTAGATTTCCATCTAAATGCTCATGTCCAGGATATTTAAGGTTTTAGGTGCTCCAGAACTTCATCAATGGTAATGCAGTCGGCACACTCCCTGCGAAAGCCCCTTGCTATGAGGAGGTAGCGCTTTTCCCCTCTCCACGGGGCGTTTTGGGCCTTGGCGATGAGCCTGCCGATCTCCCTCGGGCCATCAACGTTGGTTTTCCATTTCGTCTCTATGAACGTGGCGATGTTCTCTTCCCTGTTGATGGCAACGAGGTCTATCTCGTAGTTTCTCCCCCAATGGGGGCCGATACTGTCAAAGGTAATTAGCTCCCCGTTCAGGTCGTGCAGGAGGTCTAGAACGACCCTCTCAAAGACCCTCCCAAAGAACTCCGGGAACTTCCCTTCGAGGTTTCTTCTGAAGGCATTAAAGTCCCCTGCCTCAACCTGCCTGCGGTTCGGTTCTATCAAACTGAACCAGAAGTTCAGGAAGTAATCGCTGATTACGTACCTCGAACGTCTGCCTCCGAGGATGGGCCTTTCACGGGTTATTATTCCATAGTAGTCTTCCAGGGCCTCAAGGTACTTCGTTATGCTGCCCGGCTTCATCCCCACGGCGTTGGCGATCTCAACGAGCCTGTTCTTTCCACTCGCTATCGCATCGAGGATTGAGAAATAAGTCCTGTACGCCTTACCGAACTCGTCCATAAGGAGGCCTTCTCCTTCAGCCGTTAGCAGTGTGGAGTACCTGACCGCATCAACAACGAGATTCAGTGGGTTGTCGGCTTCGAACACCTCCAAGAGTTCGTAGTACTTTGGGATTCCGCCGAAAATACCATAGAACTCAACCTGGTGGACGGGCTCCGTGATTCCAAAATCTTTGAGCATCTCGAAAACCCATCTTGGACGCAGGGGTTGCAGTTCCACGAAGAGGGTGCTCCTGCCGTAGAGGGGGGCTTTCCTGGAGGTCAGCAGTTTCCTCATCATTCCAAGGTACGAACCAGATAGAATTATGAGGAGCGGCTTATCCCGGTTTCTGTCTATGAAGCGCTGGAGGTCAAAGGCCATGGCAGGGTTTACCCGGAGAACGTTCTGAAACTCGTCAAAGAAAACTGCCTCGACGTCGGCCACTTCCAGGTATTCAAACATCTCGGAGAATGTCTCAAACCGTGGAGAATACCCCAACTTTGCCCTGAGCTCCCTGGAGAAGTCCTCAAGGATGAGCTTTTCGCTTTTGACTGGAATGAAGAAGTCGAGATAATCAACGCCTTCCCTTTTGAAAAACTCCCTAACAAGTCTCGTCTTTCCAACTCGCCGGCGTCCGGTTATGGTCACAACCACGAGCCGGGAGCGAGACAGTTTGAGCGCCTTCCTAAGGGATTCCATCTCGCGCTCCCTGTCGTAGAACCTCATTTATAACCCCCAACTGGATTATCCTGTGACAGGATATAAAATTTTCGGGGGGTTTGCATGTTCCAAAAACTTATATTCCTAACCATCTGAGACTGGACTATGCACGTCCTGCTCAAACTCAACATCGTCCCCTGTATTTTCCGCAAAAGGCTCAACCGCTTCGTGGCGCTGGTAGAGGTTGAGGGGGAGGAGAGGAAAGCCCTGGTGACCAACACGGGCCGCTTGGAGGAGTTCATGGTTCCGGGCAGGAAAGCCTTCTGCACGCCCAAGACCGGTGGAAAGACGGACTTCGTCCTGGTTGCCTTCGAGGACCGGGCCGGAAAAGGGGCGGTGATAGACACCCGAACCCAGGCCAAAGCCTTCGACCGGGCGGTGGAGCTCGGTCTGGTACCATGGCTGAGGGGTTGCCGGATAAAGCGGAAGGAAATCACGGTCGGCAAATCGCGCCTCGATTACCTCTTTGAATGCCCTAAGGGCGAGGTGTACGCCGAGATGAAGAGCGCCGTCCTGCGCGGCGGGGATAAGGGCGAGTACGCGATGTATCCGGACTGTCCGAGCGTCAGGGGGCAGAAACACATCGGGGAGCTTATAGAGCTCTCGAAAGCTGGGAAAAAAGCCATGATCTTCTTCATCGGCGCGATGCCGGGCGTTGAGAGGTTCCGTCCCTATGAGAAGGGCGACCCTGAGATAGCGAGGCTCCTTAGGGAGGCGGACAAGGTGGGCGTTGAAATCCACGCGCTGGGCATCTCTCTCCTGCCCGATGGAAGGGTCGTTCTTGAGAGGCCGAGCCTTGAAATCGAGCTCTAAACCGCCGTCCGCGGGGTTTTGTACCACACCTTCTTGGCCTTTCCAGCCTCCCACAGGCCGGCCAGCGAAATGAATATCCATATCTGGGAGTAGGTGTAGTACATGAGCGGCGCGAGGAGCCAGCAGCCAACGCTCCTTATCTTCCCGTCGTAGAGGCCGGCGAATATCTCCAGCAGGAACGATAGATAGACGAAGCTCAGGATGGCCCCTGTGAACCACGTGATGTTTCCGAAGGTTACCAGGAGCGCTACGAAGGCCACGTCCGCCACTATGACGGCTACCGCCAGGAGGTAGTACACCATCAGCGTGAGGAGCAGGTCAAAGCGCAGGCCCCAGCCTGGGATCTCGTGGAACCTCTTTATGTGCTCCTTCACGGTGTAGACGTTTCCGGCCGCCCAGCGCGTCCGCTGCCTGAACCACACGCGCCAGCTCTCGGGCTCCTGCTCCCAGGTAACGGCGAGTGGATTGTAGGCTATCCTCTTGCCAATGGCCATTATCCTGAATGACAGCTCCAGGTCCTCGGCCAGGGCTTCCTCGTCCCAGCCTCCGAGCTCTTCGAGCAGGTCCCTCCTGATAACAAAGTTCGTCCCTGGGAGCACCGCGGTTTTGTAGAGTTTGCTCTTTCCGCTCTGGCCCGCCAGCTGGAAGTAGAGGTACTCCATGCATATGAACCTCGTGAGAATGTTCCTGTCCCAGTTTATCGTCCGAACCTTTCCAGTCACCGCCGGCGTCTCATCGCTCAGCATCGCCACCAGGGCCTTGAGCGCCCC
>Ga0256838_1001459_pt1 | contig 11187 bp, 10 predicted proteins | sample 4571419metaG_FD_185978 | JGI IMG/M metagenome (GOLD analysis project Ga0256838, IMG submission 185978) | Hydrothermal vent microbial communities from Guaymas Basin, Mexico - 4571-419 | ecosystem: Environmental > Aquatic > Marine > Hydrothermal vents | place: Mexico: Guaymas Basin | collected... | reverse complement strand
GGATGGGCTCAAGCTTCCCCTCGTTGTACTGGCGCACATATTCGTAAACCTTCTCCAGCGCCCTCTGAACAATCTCGTCAATCTTCCTGTCAATCTCCTCCGGCGTCTTCAGGGAGTGGTACGAGTTCGTAAACCCGAATATGTAGAGTAGACGGTTTGCCATCTTGGATACGCGAGATATGAACTCCTTTGTGAACTCCTCGCCGTATCTGCGGTACATGTAATCCAAAAGCTTGCCCTTGCCAGTACCCACGGCAGCCTTGTCAATAACACCGCGCACAAGCTTCCCGTTCTCGATAACGGTTATCGGACTGATGGGCCCCTTGCCCTTCTTGTCCGCAAGCCCAACTGCCACGAGGTGCTTGCCCAGCGTGGAGGGGAATTTCATGGTTAGGTCGTCGGGGAGGAGCATGGAGAATATCGCACGGCCAGATATCATGCCATCCTCGTCTGCCTCTGGCAGCTCCGTAATGCCTGCAGCGTAGAGTATGTCCATTGCCTGTTCCTTGGGGAAGCGGGTCCACGGGAGCGTGAGCAGGAAGAGCGCCGTGATGTAGTCCTTTGTCAGGCCTATGATGGGTCCGCCGTAGCGAGGAGTAATAACGTGCTTCGTTGTGAGCATGAGCTCCCTCGCCTCTACCTGTGCCTCCCTGGTCTGAAGGAAGTGTATGTTCATCTCGTCCCCGTCGAAGTCCGCGTTGTACGGGGGGCAGACCGCTGGCTGGATTCTAAGCGTTCTTCCGGGTAGCACCTTCACCTTGAGCGCCATCATGGACATCCTGTGCAGGGACGGCTGGCGGTTAAAGAGGACAACATCGCCGTCAACAACCTGCCGCTCAATCGTGTACCCCGGGGCAAGCTCCTCGAGAAGCTCCTCTCGGTTCGTGTCGGTTACTCTCTTCCTCGTCCCGTCGGGACGGATGACGTATAGTGCCCTCGGATATTCCTTGGCTGCAACGTAGCGTTTCGCCTCGTCAATATTCCACTCCGTCACCTGCATGGGCACCGTCACAATATTTGCCATCCACTCGGGCACACCTACCTGATCAATATCAAGCATGGGGTCCGGCGAGATAACCGCACGACCCGCAAAGTTGACACGCTTCCCGGAGAGGTTGTAGCGGAAACGGCCCTCCTTTCCTTTGAGGCGCTGGATAACCGTTTTGAGAATCCTCCCGGAACGGTGACGCGCAGGTGGCACGCCGGAAGCCTCGTTGTTGAAGTAAGTTGTAACGTGGTACTGGAGCAGGTCCCAGAGGTCCTCTATAATCAGCTGAGGCGCGCCCGCATCTATGTTCTCCTTCAGGCGCTGGTTAATACGAACGATGTCCGCAAGCTTGTGTGTAAGGTCGTCCTCCGCACGCTCGCCCGTCTCGAGAACGATGGATGGGCGGACGGTGACGGGTGGAACGGGGAGAACTGTGAGAACGAGCCACTCGGGGCGGAAGTTCTTGGGGTCGAACCCGAGGCGCTCAAGGTCTGCATCGTGTATCTTTTCGAGGCGCTCGCGGATTTCGGTGGGCCAGATGCGACGGTCGCCCTCAAAGAAGTTCGTCGGCCTGTCGAGACGGACGGGCTGGCGCTCGGCACCGCAGTGCGGGCATTTCTTGACCGCAGCGCCCTTCTTGGCAAGTACCTTGAGGCGCTTCTTGGGGGGATTCTCCGCAACGATTTCGGAGAAGGCCTGCTCGGAGACAAGGGGCCTGCCACACTTGGGGCAGAAGCCGTTGAGGAAATACTCTATGTACCGCGCGTACTCCGAGTGAATAACGGGGCGAACGAGCTCAATCCTCCCAAAGTGGCCGGGGCATTTGTTCATCTTCTGACCACAGGTCTTACAGCGAAGTCCCGGGTCTGCAACACCCATGTGGGGGTCCATAAGGCCGCCCTCAATGGGGAAACCGTCCTCGTCGTACGTCTCGGCTACCTTGACCTCCACGGTGGACATTTTGCGTATCATCTCGGGGGAGAGAATGCCGAACTTTATCATGCCTATTGTCTTTCTCGCCACCATGCCCATCACGCCTTGTCACGGAGTACAATCTTCGGATATATACCAAGGGCCTTCAGCTCATCCAGGAGAAGCTTGAAGGCGTAAGATACCTCAACCTCATGGACACGCCGGGAACCACATACCGGGCAGTAGCGCTCGTGGCGTATGGCGTCGTCCACACCAACGTTACCGCACTTCTCACATATGAGGATTGTGGTCTTGTCGGACTCCTCGACCAGACGCTCGTAGAGAGTCATGGCAGCGCCGTGGCCGATGAGCGTATCTCTCTCCATCTCACCGAAGCGGATACCACCCTCGCGGGCCTTGCCCTCCGTGGGCTGACGGGTAAGAATCTGGATTGGCCCGCGGGCACGCGCCTGAATCTTCTGGGATGCAAGGTGCTTCAGACGCTGATAGTACATGGGACCTATGTATATCCTCGCCTTCATCTCCTCTCCGGTTATGCCGTCGTAGAGTATCTCGCGGCCGGAAGGCTTGAAACCGTGCGCGCGGAGCACCTCTTCAAAGTACTCGACGGGCTGCTCGTGCCACGGGGTCCCGTCGATGTGTTCTCCCTTTAGGGCACCGGCCTTCGCACCGAGAATCTCGAGAAGGTACGATACGGTCATACGAGAGAGGAAGGAGTGGGTATTGAATATAAGGTCCGGAACTATTCCCTGCTCTGTGTACGGCATGTCCTCGTGGGGGACAAGCATACCGATGACACCCTTCTGACCACCGCGGGCAGCGAACTTGTCGCCAATCTCTGGGATTTTCTCCTGGCGGAGTTTAACCTTAACCATTCTGGAGCCGTTAGGGTCATCCGTAATGAGAACCGTGTCAACATAGCCCTCCTCGTCCATGCGGACGGTTATGGAGGACTCGTTGCGATGCTCCTCGATGATACCGAACTGCGTCACCTCTTCAAGGAAACGCGGCGGAGAAGTTCTGCCGATGAGGACATCGCCACCCTTCACGTAGGACTCTGGTATGGGGAGACCGTCTTCGCCTATTGCATGGTAATACTCCTCCCCGAGGTAGCCGGACACCTCAGGGGTGGGGAGCTCGAATCTGTCGCGCTGCCCTCCGGGATAACGGCGCTCAACACCCACGTACGTCCTGAAGAAGACTGCGCGGAAAAGACCCCTCTGCACGGAGTCGAGGTTCATGACAAGGGCGTCGTCCATCGCGTACAGGTCGGGAGTAAGCGCGACAATGATGTTCTGGCCGGAGGGGCGGCGCTCGTAGTTTATGTAGTCTGAAACGCGGGACTTGACAATGGGCTTCTGGGGATAGTAGAGAATATAGGACATCGTATCGGTGCGGAGCCGGAAGTTAGCGGCGTAAAGGCCGAGACCCTGGTCAAGCATCTTTGCACCGTGAAGGTTACGGGAAGAAAGGTTGCGCTCCGCCCATGGAAGCATGGAAACGCCGAAACCGAATATGACAATCGGGTGAATCTCAACGTGCGTGTGCTCCTCGGTAACAGAATCGTAGTCAGGGGCAATATACGCGTTCTCTTCCTCCTCCGCGTCGAGATACTCGACTATACCCTGACGGACAAGGTCCTTCCACGTAATTCTGCCCTCCTCCAGGGCTTTTATGTGCTCCTCCGTGAGAAGTGGCTTACCGTTCTTGACAACTATGAGCGGGCGGGCCACGCGGCCAGCGTCGGTATAGACATAAACCTCGTTCGTCGTCTCGTAATACGTAACGGACACCGTATGCGGAATCTGGCCATTGCGCCTCTTGGCACGGATGGCCTCTACAAGCTTCTTCGGCTCCTTGTGGAAGCCCACAAGACGACCGTTAATATATACCTTTGCATCGCTCATCCAATCACCGGTTTAACACCAAGTTTCTTCAACAGGCGCTCCATCTTGGCGGGATCCGAGGCTGTCGTGACCTTCGCGGTGAGGGCAAGATACTTGATAAGACCTGCAGACACACCCTCCGGGGTCTGGATTGGACAGAAGCGGCCGAAGTGGGTACCGTGGACCTCACGCGCCTCGAAGTTTTTCCTGCGCTTGGAGAGTGGGGAGTTCACACGGCGGGCCATGTAAATCGGGGCAATGAAGTTCAGGCGGTTCATGTTCTGCGCTACACCTGTGCGGCGGTTTGGCCATGTGCCCGTGCTCATACCGTACATGATTGCCTCCGTGAAGGCGTTGGGGCGGACAACCGTGTTGAGGCGGAGCTTTTTCCTGCGCGCCAGAGCACGCTCCACCTGGAAGCGGATGTCCTTCACAAGGGCACGGAACGCGAAGCGGAAGAGGGTCTCCATGAGTTTTCCGGAGAGCTCCACACGCTTGTTGGCGAGGTGGTCCTTGTCGTCGAAGGGACGAAGACCGTACGCTGCCTCAGACGTCCTCTCTGCCATGCGGATAAGGAAGTAGCCCTTCGCCTTTCTGTCCTCCGGAGACGTTCCGATGTGCGGCAGGAGATAGTTATCGATAACTTCCTGTGCACGGCGGAGGCGGTAATCCTTTATCTGCCCGGGGGCGACGAACTTACCTATGTAGTCAATGGCCTCTTCCTCCGTTTTGATTTCAGATGCCTCTATGTTGAGAAGAGCGTCGTTGAGCACCTCTTTCTCTCCGAGGAATGCATCGAGTATCTCCTGGTCGTCCGTGAAGCCCAGCGCACGAAGGAGGATAATCCACTTAAGGTTCCTCGGCGCGAGCGGGAAGTACGATATCCATATACCGTCCTTTCTGCGCTCCACGCGCGTCCTGCCCTTGTACATGCCCCTTGTGGAGTAAATCGTCGCCACAGCAGATATATTGGAGCGGTTCTCCCTTGAGACGAACACCTTGTTCGGTGCTGCTTCATCGAGGGCAACGAGAATCTTCTCCTTACCGTTTATGATAAAGTAGCCGCCAAAGTCGAGGGGGTCCTCGCCGATGTCGATAAGCTCCTTGGGGGAAAGGCCCTTCAGCCAGCAGAGGTCAGATTTGACCATGACTGGAAGCTCGCCGATGCGCATACGGGCGCGCTGAAGCTCCACACCGCGGCGTATAGCAACCATATCGAGATATATGGACGCCATGTAGCTCCTATCACGTATGCGCGCCTCCATTGGATAAAGACGGCGCACGGAGCCGTCAATCTCCGTTGCCAGCGGCTTCTCTATATGAACCCCCTTGAGCTCTATGCGAAAATCCCCCACCTCCGGGTCTATGACCTGATTCTCCTCGATAATTTCGGGAATCGTCTCGTTAACGAACTGGTTGTACGACTCAATCTGCTGGCTCACGAGGGTCTCGTCCCGGAAGTATGCATCGATGAGTGCCCATCTGTCCATGCTATCCCCTCAAATCACCACGCGATAATAGAGAGATTTCCCCGAAATGGGTGAATTCCTCAGAAACTCAATCACGTCTCCCTTCTTGGCGCCCAGCTCCTTCACAACGGGGTCGTCGGAGAGAATCTTGGGAAGTGCATCCTTTGTAACGCCGTAACGCTTCAAAAGTTCCTCAACCTCTTCCTCCTTTAGAATCTGGCATTTGGGCACCAAGACGTGGTCCAAAATAGAACGTTTCGCCGCCATGGAAATTCACCAAAAACAACAGGCCTGGCCTGAATACCATTCTGCCCGGTAACCCATTTAAAACTATCGAGCAGGTAAAGAAAGAATTAAAAAAGTTTTCAGGAGAGGAGCCAGCGCTTTATCTGCTCGAATATCTCCCCGAGTCCGCCTCCCTTTCTCTTTCTGGATATCTTCTTGCCCGTAAGCGCTTCCGCAAGGGCGTAGAGTGCCTTTGCAGAGGGACTGTTTGGCTTGTACTGAACAATGAGCTGGTGCTTCACGAGGGCCTCCTTAACCGCGGGGTCCTCAGGAATAACGGTCAGCAACGGAAGCTCGAGTATCTGGGACGCTTCCTCGGGCGAGACGAGACCCTTGCGGTACATATTAAGGACGGCACCCGGCACCATCTTTCCTAGCTGCTTCGCGAAGTAGTGCGTCTTGAGTGCGTTGAAGAGGGATGGATAGTTGGGGTTGGCGATGATGAGGGCCGCGTCGGAGTTCATTATGGTGTAGTAAACGTCCCTGCCAACGCCAGCAGGACCGTCGAGGATGACCGTATCGTAATTGGCATAAAGCGGCCGAAGGATTTCAAAAATCGTGTGGAGTGCCTGGTCATCAAGGGCAACCATGTTGAAAGAGGGCGTAACGAAATGGAAGCCGGCAGGATGAATCCATATAAGGTCCATTGGGTTGTACGTACCCTTCTGGAGGGCCTGGTCAATCGTGTGGGTGTCGGGGGTGACGCCGAAGTGCGTCGCGATTGTGGGGGAAGTGAAGTTTGTATCCACGACGAGCACACGCTGGCCCATCTCAGACAGTATCGCGGCAAGGTTAAGGGAAGTAAACGTCTTTCCAACGCCCCCCTTTCCCGAAACAACGGACAGAATCATCTCATCGCCTCCTGAATACGAGTTATATAATCAAGGGACTTCGTGTGGTCCTCCGGCAGCATGTACGCCTGTGTTCCCTCCACATTCATGCCGCGGGCGTAGCGCCGGAGGATTTCAGCAACCTCCTCAGATATCCAGCCGATTTCCACGTAGTAGTTGACCAAATCGTCAAAGCCCTCGTGGCCCACTTTCGAGAGCAGGAACTGAACCCAGTCAAGGAGCGTCTCGATTACCCTGACGTTGCCAACGTCCACATGCGGCAGGAGAACTGTCTGAACGGAGCGAGCGGGAACGGGAGACTGTATCGGCACCTTTGGCTCGGGAACACGCACGGGCTTCGGCGCCACGGGCTTTCCCTCAAGCTCAGCAACCCTCCTCTTCAGAAGGAGAAGCTCCCGCTCGATGGATTCAAGCTTCTCGAGTATGAGTTTCATCTGGTCGTTAGGAAGTGGCTGTGGCGGACTGAAGGAAAATCTAGGGAAGCCCATCGTAAAAAACGGTGCACGCGGGTTTTTATACCATGAATAAGAGTTGTTACCACCAAAAAAGAACAACGAATGAGGATGTGAGAATAGGCACGGGTTCGGAGCCCCGTATACAAATTCGCGTCAACGCACTGGCTCCGCCAGGCGTACTGTGACGAAGTCACAGATACAATGAAATGGTGGGGGAATGGACCCGCCGGGATTTGAACCCGGGGCCTCCCGCGTGCGAGGCGGGCGCTCTGCCGGACTGAGCTACGGGCCCATGGGAAAGCAAGAACAAGAGGATTGTGCGAGATGGTATTTAAAAGTTTGGCGTTAGAGCGACTCCACATCCATGCCGTCCTTGTCTATCCACACACCCAGAACATCGAGAGGATGCTTCGTGGAGCGGAGTTTGGTAATTCTCAGGCCCCTCTGCGTGATGCCACCTATGTCCTTGTAGTAAACAAGGTCAAAGACGCCGTCGGAGAGCGCTTCGTATACAGGTGCAGCAGGGTCGGAGGGATGGATAACGACGTAGAGGATGACATTCAGCGATTTCGCAATCTCGTTGAATGCCCTAACGACTGGAAGCATGGCGGAACGCAGCTGGAGCTCAGACGAAATGCCAAGAGCATTTACGAGATAATGGGAGATTGTCGTCATCGAGTCAATGGCAACACGTTTAGCACCCGTTGACTTTATGATGTACTCGAGACGCTGCTTCAGGGTATCGACACGGTCGGGCCTGAAACGCTCGTACTCCGCCTCGGAGAGGTAGTATATGTAGAAGCGTTTTTCCCTCTGCATTGCGCCTATGTTCCACCCAAAGGTCGCCGAGTACCACGCAAGATTCTGGGGCGTCTCGTCAAAGGTAAAATATATTCCCGGCTCGCCCTGGAGTGCAGCGTTGTAGAGGGACTGAAGGACGAGTATCGTCTTGCCTGTACCGGGCTCCCCACGAACAAGGATGAGTGAGCCCTCTGGCGGGCCACCCGATATCTGGGCATCCAGCCCCGGAATGTAAGTGGGGACACGCCTCACGCAATCACCAGCCGAAGAGCTTGAAAACCCCCAACCACTTAAAGAGCAGGAGAACCAAAAGGATTAAAACCGCCCAGACAACCCATCGGGGCACGTGGAGCACATCTGCAATGAGGTTCACGTATCGAATCCACGCAGAGGGTTGCTTGAGCTCAGAGAGGACTTCCTCCGTTATCTCATACCAGCCACGCTCGCGGACCGGTACCTTCTCCGCACCGAAAAGCATGCCAGAAACTCCATCCACATCCAGACGGTAGTTTCCGGAGCGAACGTCAACCCAGACACGCCATACGGGCCAGAGGACGATGTCACCGCCCACAATCTTTATATTCTGGCGGGGAACGCCGAGCATAGCAGAGAGCTTAACCGTTGCTAACTCCTTGGCCTCATCCTTTGATATTGACGGGTTCATGACCTCCATCCTGTACTCGTGGCGTGTTTCTCTGACAAGCTCTATGGGCATCTCGTCCAGTACGTATGGCACCGACTCCCAGACATTTCCATTGGTGGCATCGATGGCAATCTTGCCAGAGGTCTCGTTAACAACAACACCGTTCTGCTCAAAAAACGCCTCATAGGTGAAAATGTAGATGGGAATGTAGACAAGCTTCATTGTACCTGACTTGAAGCGGTGCCAGTGCTTCTTCTTGAGCGTATCCGCAACTACCTTGGACACGGATTCTAGGGGAAATGAAAGAACGGGGGCAGGGTATTGGAGTTTCATCGCGATCTACGCTTGACAATCCTTATGCCCGGGGGCGTGACAAGGACGTAGTACTCTGTAATCCTGGCTATGTCGCCGCCCATATCAATGACAGACTCCTTTATGCGGGAAATAACCTCCTTGAGACCCACCGCATTCTTCGTGGAGAGCGGGCGGATGTTCAGGAGAATGATGTTGCCCTTGTTAATCTCAGCCATAATCTTGTCGTAGTCCTGGACTGAGTTGAGCGCGATTGGCTTTACGTAGCGCTCCGCCTCTTCCTCCTCAACCTCCTCTTCCTCACCGATGGAGTTCAAGAATTCCTCAATGTCCGGTTCCTCTCGCTTGCCACCAAATATGCTGTCAAGGAAACCCATCGATCATCACCTCACTACCTCTATAAAGAACATTCGCACAAAGAGATTAATAACGCTTTAGGTGGGGGACATGGCAGAGGGCGACATTGAGCAAATATTCGCGGAGCACATAAATAGAGAAAGCGTTTTCAAAAACCGCGATGCCCTCTCCCCGCACTACGTCCCCCAAAACCTGCCATACCGCGAAGAACAGGTGCAGGAACTCTCGAAGATTGTTGCACCCATTCTCTCCGGCAGAAAACCCGAAAATGTGTTCATATACGGTAAAACAGGGGCGGGGAAAACCGTAGTAACGAAATACGTACTCAAGAAGCTCGCTGAATTCGCTGAAAGAAAGAACATACCTGTAAGGCCAATATACATAAACTGCCGAATCCACAACACACGCTCCCGCGTCTTCGTAAAAATAGCGAGCGAACTCATGCCGGGGGAAAACTTTCTGGGCCTAAGCACTGCGTACATATATGAGAAAATACTGGCCCGCGTCAAGGAGGAAAATCTCCGCCTCATAATCGTTCTGGATGAAATCGACAAGCTGAAGGGGATTTCCGAGACTGTATACGCACTGAACAGGGCAAACGATGAGCTGGAGCGCGGCTCCGTCTCGCTCATAGGCATCTCAAACGTGCTAACACTGAAGGACTCCCTTGACCCGAGGACGAAGAGCACGCTCCTTCAGCACGAGATGATTTTCCCGCCATACAACGCAGAGGGCCTAAAAAGGATACTGGAGGACAGGGCGAGGGAAGGATTCCGGGAGGGGGCGGTGAGCCAGGGGGCCATCGCACTCACCGCTGCGTACGCGGCTAGACAGTCAGGAGACGCTAGATATGCCCTCCAGCTCCTCCTCAGAGCGGGGGACGTGGCGGACGAGGAGGGCGCATCCGTCGTCACGGAGAAACATGTAGAGAAGGCAAAGGAACGCGTGGAGGAGGATATCATACTCGAGATGATTGAGGCGTTGCCGGAACAGGAACAGATTCTCCTCCTTGCCGTTGCGAAGCTCACGCTAAGCCGTAAGGGGCAGAAAACCTTCGGCTCGGACGACGTTGTCCTCACATCCGGAGAGGTATACGAGGCGTACGCGCACCTCGCAAGGGAACTCGGCAAAGAACCCGTTTCGGACCGCTGGTTCAGGGAGTACATATCGGAGCTCTCCATGTACGGTTTGCTCAACGTCGTCCAAGCGGGAAAGGGCTTCCGCGGAAACACACGGATAATCCGCCTCCTCTTCAGCCCCGCAAAGATTGTCTCTGTGCTCGAGAGGACGCTCATGGCGTAGTAATAAAAAGGTTATTTCGCCAAATCCTACGTAGTTCTGCGTGGTGATAATCATGAAGATACCAAAGGTCATCAAGCTCTACTGCCCGAGGTGCGGCAAGCACACTGAGCACACTATCCGCGAGTTCAAGAAGAAGCAGCCCCGCGGTCTCTCGTGGGGTGAACGCCACAAGAAGGCAAAGAAGGTGAAGGGATACGGTGCAAACAAGATTAAGGCCCACAAAGTCACACAGGTTTACAAGCAGAATAAGAGGCCAACGTTCATAGCAAAGTGCAAGGAATGTGGCTTCCAGCACCCCTTCGTGATACCCAAGCGCATGAAAAAGCCTGAAATAGTCTCTGTAACGGGCCGCTGAGCCCTTTTCTAATTATTTAAAGACAACGACCTTTTCCGGTGGCTCAAGGTATATTCCAACGTCTATTACGCCCGGAACGTCGCGGAGCGTGTGCGCCAGGTGGAAAAAGTCGTCGTCCATGGGAGTAAGACGTATTAGAACGTGACCCATGTAATTCTTCCAGTGCTCCTCGACGTTTCCGTAGAGGGACAACTCGTCAAGCGTATACTCCAAAAACTGGGGAACCGCCTCTACAAGCACCTCCTTCACGTTCCGCGTCACAAATGCCCAAACGTGCTCGGCCATCTTCGCCATTATCCTGTCAGCGAAGACGGATGTCGTCTGCGACTGGAGGAGATAGTCCGGACCCCTGTACTCCGCCTGCAGAATAAAGTACGTGGGATATCCGCGCACCGTGGGGATGCCCAGCTCCATGGCCCACTGCATCTGCGTGGGAGAGAGGGGAATCAAACGAAGTGCACCGCCATCAGCATTCACGTAGCTCACGGCGCTCACGAGCTCCTTCTCATAGCGGCCGCCGGAGATTGCAATCGTCCCTTTCCTTGGCAGC
>Ga0256838_1001458_pt1 | contig 11190 bp, 10 predicted proteins | sample 4571419metaG_FD_185978 | JGI IMG/M metagenome (GOLD analysis project Ga0256838, IMG submission 185978) | Hydrothermal vent microbial communities from Guaymas Basin, Mexico - 4571-419 | ecosystem: Environmental > Aquatic > Marine > Hydrothermal vents | place: Mexico: Guaymas Basin | collected... | reverse complement strand
GTCATGTAGGGGTTGTCCCAGTCCATCCAGATGCCGAGCTGCTTGAACTGCTCTGTCATTATCTTCAGGTTGTTGAGGGCGAACTCCTTACACTTCCTTATGAACTCGTCAACGCCTATTTCGGTCTCTATGTCCTTCTTGGTCTTCAAGCCGAGGGCCTGCTCGACCTTAACCTCTATCGGGAGGCCGTGCATGTCGAAGCCAGGCTGTCTCCTCACGTTGTAGCCCTGCATCGTCCTGAACCTTATCACCATGTCCTTGATGATCTTGTTCCAGGCCGTTCCGAGGTGTATTGCACCGCTGACGTAGGGCGGCCCGTCGAGGAAGTAGTACTTTGGACCGTTGGCCCTGCTCGCCTTGACCTTCTCGTAGGTGTTCTTCTCCTTCCAAAAGCGCTCTATCTTCTCCTCAAGCTTCCCTGGGTTGTACTCCCTAAACTCCGGCTCTTTAATCATTGAAAACCCCTCCAGAAGTGATAGTAAAGGCTAACCCAGAACAGGGGAGACTAAGCCGCGAAACGGGCGAAGCGAAGGATAAAACACTCCCCCCTCATGGGTATCGGGCCAAAGTTGGGAACTTCCCTTATAAGGTTTTTGGATAGGAGGTCGCTTCCCTCAAAGGTGCGTTGAAAGGGAAGGGGAACGGGAAAGTTTAAAAACCCAAACTTCACTCCTCGGAGCGCTCCTCCTCTGGCTCGCCCCTTCTCCTGCTCTCGTTCTTTATGACCTGCCTCACGTAGTCGATGAACTTCCTGACCTCCTCGAGGTCCTCCTCCGGAACGTCGGCGATCTTTTTGTTCTTGCTCTTGTATGTGAGCAGTTTGAGAAGCGCGAGCCTGCCGAGGGCGGTCTTTGTGCTTATCTCCCCTTCCTTCCAGTCGCGCCATATGGCGTTTGCTATGCCGTAGAACTCGGGAATGCTGTCCAGTCCGGGATCGCCGACATCGAGAACCTCCTTTCCGAGGTACTTGTAGCGCTTCTCCTTCTCCTCCTTCGTGAACTCCTTGGTCTTCTCCTTTATGTATGCCTGCACCATAGCCATCACCTCCAATGACTAATTTGCACAAAAATATTTATTAACTTTTCATTAGAAAAGCTTAGTTCTTCCTTATCTCGTTCCAGATGCCTGCCATTATCAGGAGCGCCCCGAGGTAGCCTTTGGGGCTGAGTACCTCCCCTATCGTTAGAAAAGCGGAAATATGCCCGAATATAGGCTCTGCTGAGTATATGAGGGCCGCCTTGTGGGCCTTCGTGTTCCTCTGGTGCTTTATCTGAAGTGTGAACGCTATGACCGTCGCGAAGATCGAGGTGTACAGGATCCCAGCCCAGGGCAGCGGATCCGTTGGAACGACGGGGGGCTCGAAGAGGAGCGCGAAGGCGAGGGAAAAGACGAAGTTCCACGTTATCTGCCAGAAGGCCAGGCTGAGGTAGTCTCTCTCCCCAAACCTCTGCACGAGGACTATCTGGAAGGCGAAGCTGAGGGCACAGAGGACCGTGAGCAGGTCGCCGTAGTTGAAGTTCAGGCTCGCTCCGGAAATTAAGTAGAGGCCGGTAAGGGCTGTCGCAAGCGAAAAGACGTCCCGGGGCGTGAGCCTGTCCCTCAGCAGGAAGTAGGCTATGAACGGTGTGAAGACGACGTAGAGGGACGTTATGAAGGCCGAGTTCGAGGCTGTGGTGTACTTCAGGCCGACTATCTGGAAGCCGTGGCCGAAGAAGAGGGTAAGCCCGAGGATGAACCCCTCCTTGAACGTCTCCCTCCTCAGAACTTTCGACCTAAACAAGATGAGCATCAGGAGGGATGCTATTCCGAAGCGGTAGGCCAGAAAGAGAATCGGCGGAAGGTAGTCGAGGCTAACCTTCATGGCGGGGAAGGTGAATCCCCATATCGCTGTTATCCCGAGTAGAACTGCCTCTGAGCGATTCATCGCCGGTGGTATGAGGGGAAGCTTATAAGCCTTCTCACTCGCCCGGCCCGTTGACGCAGGACATGTTCATGGCCAAGAGCATCTCTACGTAGCCTGACTCGAGGTTTTTCTTTATTCTATCCGCTAGGGATTTAAACTCCTCGAGGGTGAGCGGTCTCTTCGTCTTGAGCCACTTGATCTTTCCGTCGTTCTTGTCGAGTATTACTATCTCCCCCTCGGTAATGAGCGGGACGTAGTTCATCTTTATCCCGTAGAGCTCCTCGGCAAACGCTAACTTCGCCCTCATCAGTTCGAGATAGTTGGCCAGGTCTTCGCCCAGAATCTTCCTGAATTCGCGCTCCATCCTCCCACCGGTGGGATTTCGATGCACACCTTTATTAACTTATCGGGCATTTATGGGTAAAAATGCTCTCCTTTTCCGGGCCGAAAGGGAAATAAGGGACGAGGATGTATCACTCCAGGTGAGACAATGCAGATGAAGTACGCACATCACTTCCACGCCTACCAGCCCGGTGATATCGTCTACGTTAAGGACGGCGACGGCTCAAAGCCGATAGAGTACGAGGAGAGGAAGAGCCCCGTCGCGATAAAAATCCGTGGAGAGGAGGTCAAAGGCGAGAACTGGACGAGGGCGATGCTCTATTCCTACGAGCACATAGCCGACACCCTCTCGCGCATGAAGGGGGTGAGCATTGACATAGAACCTTTCACGTTTCTGATGCTCCTCCGCTACCATAAGGGTGCATTTGAAGAGACCGTTGAACTTCTCCGGAAATTTGACGCCGTTCCGACGGTTCCCTTCCACCCGATAGTCCCACACCTCGACGAGTTCGAGGGGAGAATCCTTGCGAGGGTTTCCTTCGACTTCTACTCCCCGCTGATTGGGGACAAGCCCGTAATCGGCTACTGGCTTCCTGAGGCAGTGATAACGAGAAGAACGGCCCAGATAATCGAGTCCCAAACGGACAGGAAGCTGGTCTTCCTCCTCGATGAGAGACAGCTCCTCTACGACCTTCCCCAGGCGAAGCACTCCTGCAACCGCTATTCAAACTCCTTCGTCTTCGGAAGGGAGTGGGGCATAAGCGACGCCTTTGCCTTCAACACCCTCGATGTTCCGGGTCTGGTGTCCGCCACCCTCGCCTACCGCGACGACCACAAGGAGAACCTGGGCGTTCCCTACCTGCTATTCACCGCCAGCGACCTTGAGAGCCTCCTCGGAAACCCTGCCCAGCTCGACCGCTTCACCGCCTGGATGGACGGACTTGAGAGGAACGGCGTCGAACGGGTCTCGGCGGTGGAGTTCGTGAGGAGGAAGCTCTCGGGCGAGTTCAAGCGCTTGGACGGCGAGTGCTCCTTCGAGATGGGTGTTAAGGACTACTCCTCCTGGAGCGACTACTTCGACCTGAGCACGGACGGCAAGACGAGCGACTCCCGCTGGCTGGGATACAGGAGGATCGATGGAAAGGTTTTCGCGAGAGAAGTGAACGGCAGGAAAATCTCCCAGCTCTGGAAGGTCGCCTTCACGAGGCTCTTCGGGGAGCTCAACAGAACCATCCGCCTCGGCGTCCTGAAGGGCCTCAAAGAGCTTGGGGCCAATCCGGAGGAGTTCCTCGTCCGCTACGCGAGGATTTTCTTCAGGGACTACTACGACTACTTCGGCATGGAAACCTCTCCCGATTACGTGCTTGAACCGGCCAACGGCGAGGGGAACGCCTTAAGGCTCGGCAGGGTTTATTACCTGATGCTCCTCGCCAACCACTCCTGCCCGCGCTTCTGGGAGAACCTTGACACACGCGTCGCCTTCGGCAACGTCTCGGTCATGGCGAAGGCCCTCATTGAGCTGATGGAGTACTTCGAAGGCGGTGAACTCCAGAGCCTCTTCGTGGGGGCGTACCTCAAACTCCTCAACTTTGAGAGCCTCTACCACCTCTGGAACCTCGGGGCGATGCCCTCCTTAGAGGGCTGGGAGACTGGAGAGAATGCGTGGCTTGATGCGTTGAGACCTGAAGTCCCCAACAGCGGCTACAACGTCGTGACGAGGGCTTCCCTCTACGTTGGAAAGCGCGACCTGAGGGGCGAGCTTCGCTCCCTAATTGAGCCCTACAACCTCGACTGGGCCGTGGCGGATACAGGCCACATCCCGGGCGAGGTTCACGGTGAGTGGGAAAACGGGGAGTGGTGTGAACATAGAGCCTGATGTTTCCCCTTTCCCTAACCTTTCGTCCTCCTGTTTGGGGGATCTAACATTTAAAACCTCCGGCAACAACCAATTATACACGCCCCCTGTGGAGGGATGGGGATGGCGAACTCAAAACCAGAGGATGGTAAAATAGTAACCGAGCCCCTGCTGACGAAACTGGGCGGAAAGAAATACCTGGAGCTGAAACTCATTATACGGAAGGCAGGTGAGAGCCTTAAGCGGCACAGGAACTTCCTGCTGCTACTTCAGATTCCACTTCTCTCTGCTCAGGAAGAGGTAAGCACTCTCCTCCAACTCCTTGGGAACGTAGTCTAATAAGACATCCGCCCGCTTTATATTTTCCCGGATTCCTTTGCCGAGGGCCACCTGGTTCTTTTCGAGGAGCTCTGAGATAACGTCGACGATGCCCTCCTTTATTATTTTCTCGGCGTAGAGCCTCTTGCCCCTGAGCCATACTCTCGCGTTCTTCCTGTAGAAGTCCAGCCCCCTCTCCGTGAAGAACTCTGGTCCAGGCTTTATCGTTACCCTCTCACGTTCAATCCTGTCCAGTTCGAGCATTATGAACGCTTTTCCACCTGAGTAGCCAGCATCCCATCCGAGAACGGCGAAGCCCTTCCTTGAGAGGGCTTTCTCAAAGCCCCGCGCGCTCCTCTCGAGCTGGGGCAGGAGGAGGTCGTCTATTAAGTCCGGCTTCTCGAAGACCAGCACCAGCAGGTGGGTTCCCTTCCTCCTGAGCTCCCCGAGGTAATTCCCTGCTCTCGGCTTCTCAGGGAAGAAGAACTTCGCCGAGGGCCCATCTAGGAACTCCCTTGCCCTGAAATAGAAGCGCCCGTACTTCTCCCAGCTCAAGTTCGCCGCGACGTTCCTCCTCGGGTCAACGGGGTCGAGGACTATCAGGGGCCTGTCGCTATCGGCCTCGCGTCGGATGGTCCTCATGGCTATCTCATGCTCCCGCTTGAGCCAGTTTCCGGGGTCGATTATCTTCTGCCTCAGCATGAAGTCGACGTTCCTGAGGACTTCCAGGAACGAGCCGTATTTGATGACCAGGATCTCGGCCAGGTATCCCGAAAACCCCCTGACGTAAATCTCGCTACCGTAGGCGTTGATCCCCTTTAGAAAGCGCTTGAGGAGGCGGACATCATTGTTTCTGCCTTCAAGGTTCTCGATGACCCACTTCGTGTGGAGTATCGAGCGGTCCACGGCGGTTCTGACGTCCTTCCAGCTCTTAACGTCGTAGCAGGGCACGAGGTCGACCTTTACTTCCTTGTATGTGGCCCTCACGTAGGGGTGTTCCGCGTAGGCGAGCTCGTGGGAGTCGAGCTTTTCTGCTATTGCCTTTCCGAGCTCCAGCCCCCTCTCCCGGAGCTCTTCGAGGGGTGTTTCGAGGGGGAATGCCAGGAAGAGGTCGATGTCGTGGTCCCCGGCCAAATACGTGTCCTTCGCGAGGGAGCCGACGAAGTAGGGCTTGACGTCGAGGCCCAGGCTTTCGCTGGTCTCTTTCGCTATACCCTCCAGTTCCCTCATCAGGCCCTTGATGAATGCCCTCTCATCCTCGCTGGGCCTTATTCTCTGCAGAACCTCCCTGATGACGGCCTCGACGTCCATCTCCACACCTCACTCGGCCAGCTCGAACCTCGCTACCGTCTCGTAGATCGGCCCCTTCGGCGTCAGCGTGCTCTTCTTCAACTCTATGGCCTCAACATCAAACTCGCCGAAGTCCTCGTTGGCAAGGTCTTTGAGCGCCATCGCCAGCTCCAGTTTGTCCCTCACGAACTTGACGCGCCCGATTGTTATATGAGCAACGAAGTCCTTGTCCTTCTTGAAGCCCAACCTCCTCATCTCGCGCTCGACGTCGCTCGCTATCGCCTTTATCCCCTCGTCGTTTTCTATTCCGGCCCAGATGACGCGGACGTAGTTAGGGTTCGGGAAGACGCCTATCCCCTTCACCCTAACGCGGTGCTTCCTGTGCTTCTTCGCTATCTCAGCTAAAGCCCTCTTGATCTCCTCCGCCGTCGTCTCGTCGATCTCCCCAAGGAACTTGAGCGTCACGTGGAAGTTCTCCCTCTCGACGAACTTTATCTTGGCAGCTTTGTCCCCTATCCTCTCCTGGGCCTTCAGGAGGTTGTCGCGGACTTCGTCGCTAACCTCAATGGCTATGAACGCCCTCATATCACCACCTGAGAAAAGTTGGGGGAGGGGGTTAAAGAGATTTCGAGTCGTTCTTTTCTAATGCCCTCCGAAGATTCTTTCAACGAGGATCACTACAACCAGCTCAATAATGAGGCCCAAGATTATGAAGTACTCCTTTTTGATGCTGATTAGGAATGACAAGGCTAGCCACAGGAGAGTGAAGGCTCCGATCGTTATCATCCCACCCTTTGGAATGTTCCCATCGAGGTATCCCCCAAGCACGATCATGAAAATTAGCCCACCAGTTTGAACCCACATCCATTGGCGGTTGATTTGTCGTGGGAAGTCCATGAATGCCAGTGCAAAAAGGAAGAGAAAGTAAATGAATGGAAGCACGAAAGTCCAGCGCTTCATGTTGTCACCTCACGGATTTGATAAATGATAGTCATTTTTAAGTGTGTAGCTGGCTATCCTGAGGTATTTTAAGACGGGTCCGTACTCGTATCCCGGGGGCATCCAGTTCCAGTGCCATTCGTATTTCCAAGCGAACCATATCCACAAGCAACCATGTTCATCTAAAAGGTAATCTTTGAATGCTATTCCTCCTGCCAAGCCGACAATAGATCCAACAATAGCCCCTGGCACATTGGCGAAGTAAGCTCCTATAGCGGCGCCTAATGCGGTAGGTCCAACCTCAAGAATGAACTCTGATTTTGCATTGGAAAAGTGTAGGTGTGTGAGTTTATTGCCTTTTATTGAGACAGTGTCCCAGGGTTCTATCCCATAGTATTCATAATCTGGATGAGGATACCGTATCATGTAGCCTTTGACAAAGTATACTCCATCCCACCAGTAGTGTTGCTGTGTATTGTACGCTGTGGTAGTGGAAGGCTTCTCGTTTATCAGCTGCTTTGATATTAACTGTTTCGTTCTCAATCCTGGGGCTATTATGTTTGTGGGGGTTTTTATGGATTGATAAGCCCCAAATGAATCTCTTACCGTTAGTAGATATGAGTTCCCCATCTTGGTGGATGTTATATAAACAATGTCTACTGTCTTACTTGTGGTTGTGTTTTTGATTAGTATCGTTGCTTCATTGCCATTGGTTTTGTAGTCAATCAGTAGATACCCAAAAATAAACACTTGTCTTGTTGGGGTATTCACAATGAGTTTGGTTGGGAACTCCTTCATAACAATTACCTTTGAGTGGGGGGTTTGAGTGGGACTTGACATCGCTGCCGCGCTTCCAGCCGTCACTCCAACCATCAGCAGTCCGAGGAGGACTGCGAACAACGACTTCCACCGCATGAGGTTCACCTCCTTAGAGTTTCTGCATTACTATTTGGATAGTTTATCCTTTATAAGCTTTTCCTTTTATTATTAGTAATATTTCTTTCTTTTTTTCTAATATAAATTTATTTTAATACGAGTTTTTTTCTTAGAACAGTCCAAAAGAAACACAAGTAAAAGAGTTGCATGGTGATGCAAAGGAAGAGCGGGAAGTAAAAAAGAAACTCACTCCCTCACAACAACCGGGAACTCCTCCCAGGGGAAGACTATCCACTTGTCGGTGCGGAAAACGTAGAAGTCCGGAACCACCTTCGTCCAGGGCTTCATGCTGAGGCAGGCGACCTTGACATCCTTCGCCCCGGCCTTCTTGACTTCCTCGATGACGACCTCGAGGGTCTTCCCGGTGTCGCTGACGTCGTCGACGATGACGACCTTCTTGCCCTCCAGCGAGCCGTGGAGGGGTATGGTTATGAGCGGCTTCTCCATCCTCTCCTCGATGTCCTTGTAGAACTTGACGTCGATGACCTTGACCTCCAAGTCGCCGAGGATGTGGCTGAGCCTCACGGCCGGGATGAGCCCGCCCCTCGCTATGCCGACTATGACGTCGGGTTTATACTCTCTGAGCCGGTCAGCGAGTGCGAATATCGCCCTGTCAACCTGCCACCAGGTGAGGTAAACCTTGTCCATGTCAACACCTCCGAATAGCGTGAGTTTTGATACCCACAACTTAAGGCTTTGTGTGATGGATAGAAGTTAAAGTCCTACGCTTAAAAAGCCTCCGTTGGCAGGAAAATGTCAAAATCAAGAAAAGGGAGGTGAGCTAACTGATGACGCACTTGCTCCATCCGCACCTCGGACAGGTGGCGCAGCCGCTCTCCATCCTGAGCTCCACCAGCTCGCCGTCCTTCTCGTAGCAGACCGGGCAGTACGCAACGCCGAGGAGCTCCTTTATCTTCTCCTCGGGCAAGTCGGGCTTCTCCGCGTGGTGTGGGTGCTCGTGGAGCGGCTTTGGAGCCGAAACGTGGGAGACTGAGAAGGTCAGCCCCTGCGGCTGGGACTCCTTCTTTCCGTTGGTGCCGTTGAGTATTGCCTCGACGTTGATGAAGCGCGCCAGCCACGGCTCCGCCTCGACGATGGCCTTGAGCCTCTCGACAGCGTACTTGCTCGGCTTGGCCTTAACGCGCTGCTTCTTCTCTCCCTCGACGCTGTAAACCTGAACCGAGAGGGAGCCGTCGCGGTAGACGGTGACTCCCTTGCAGCCCAGCTTGTAGGCGAGGAGGTAGGCGGCCTTGACGTCCTCAACGGTCGCGTCGTTCGGCATGTTGATGGTCTTGCTCGCGCTGTCGGTGAGCCAGAGCTGGATGTTGGCCTGGGCGAGGATATGGTCGAGCCAGTGGATGTCCATAGAGGTGACGAAAACCCTCTGAAGCTCCTCCGGAACCTCTTCGAGGCCCTGTATGCTTCCGTAGTTGTCGCTTATCTTCTTGAGGAGCTCGTCGCTGTAGAGGCCGCGCTTCTTGAGCTCTGACTCGAAGACAGGGTCTACGTAGTAGAACTCGCCGACGGTGACGCTCTTCTTGTAAACGAGCGCGAATATCGGCTCGATTCCGCTGGAGGTGTCGGCTATCATGCTGACCGAGCCTGTCGGCGGACAGGTAGTGACCATTCCGTTCCTAACTCCAAATTTCTTGATATCCTCCGCCAGCTCGTCCCAGGGCAGGTTCCATATCTCGCGGTGGTAGAAGCCCTCAACCGGGAGCTCGCCGTCCTTGTACTTGGTCTTCTCGTAGAGCGGGAAGGACCCGCGCTTCTTGGCCGCCTTAATGGAGTACTTGTAGGCGTAGAAGGTGAGGTATTCGGTGGCTTTCCTCATGAAGGCGAAGCCTTCCTCGCTGTTGTACGGTATTCCGAGCTTGAAGAGCGCATCGGCGAGGCCCATCATCCCGACGCCTATCCTCCTGGTGAGCTTGGTGTTGCGGTCTATCTCCGGGAGCGGGAACTTGTTCACGTCGATGGCGTTGTCGAGGTACTTGGCGACCTTCTGGATCACGTAGGCGTACTCGTTCCAGTCGAAGTAAGGCTTCCCTTCGTCGTCGTACTTCACGAACTTTGCGAGGTCAATCGAGGCCAGATTGCACGATTCGTACTCGTAGAGGGGCTCTTCACCGCACGGGTTGGTCGCGCGGATTTTCTCGCCCTTTGCCGGCTCGAGAACGTTCCTCCTGTTGATAACGTCAAAGAATATAACCCCTGGATCGGCCTTGGCCCAGGCCATGAAGGCGAGCTCCTCGAAGAGGCTCTTGGGGTCTATCTCCTTCGCCTTCTCCCCGGTCCTCGGGTTTATCAGCGGGTAGCGCTTGCCCTCCCTGAGGGCCTCCCAGAAGTCCTCCCAGAGACCGACGCTTATGTTGAAGTTGCTGAGCACGTTGGTTCCGACGTTCTTCTCCTTGGCGTGGATGAACTTCTCGACGTCCGGGTGCCAGACCTCGAGGATGCCCATGTTCGCCCCGCGCCTTACGCCGCCCTGCTTGATGACGTCGCTGACTGCATCGATGAGGTGCATGAACGAGACGGGCCCGCTGGCGGCGCCGGTAGTGGTTCCAACGAGGTCGCCCTCAGGGCGGAGTTTTGAGAAATTGAGGCCGGTGTTGTGGACAAAGACCATACCGTTTTCTCCAGCTAAATAATTCTGATAGTTTTCTACAGTTAAATCATAGAAAGTCCTTGGCTCGTTTGTCGTTTGTATCTCCTTTACGACTTCGAGACCCTCCACGAGGTAAAGTATCCTTTTGACTTCGTTTTTCCCGGTCTTTTCATAGAGCTTCCTGAGCATCTTGACGAGGACAGCCTTTGAGACCCTTCCTCTTGTGTGCCACTGTCCTAGGGATATTTTTTCGTTTTCTATAATGACGAGGGTCTGGCTTCCGTTCGTCTTAAACTCAACGCCGTGCTTTGAAGCCCATCTCTTAAATGCCTCGAAGTTAAGCGGAAGGCCAAAAGTCCCTCCCTTGTGTCCCTCCAGGAGAGCTTCAAGCTTCCCCCTCTTCTCCCCGTTTTGGAGGTTCGTCCCTATTAACTCGTAGAACCTGAGCAACGAGGAGTACTCCTCAATGTGGACGACGTAATCAACGCCGTCTTTTCTGGGTTTCTCCCGCATCCTTGCCTTGATTCCGAGTGAGTTAAGGTAGTGTGTGATGTCCTCTATAAGTTTCCTGTTCACCATGCCCATTTCAACGCCCGGCTTGCTGTTTACGTGCCCTTCCGCATCGAACAGTCCTGCTATAAACGACAGTACCGCGGCACGGTCTCTCCTGAGGATTTCGGGGGGGATTCCATTGTCTAACCCTTCTAAGAGTTTCATGTAGTGGGATGTTATCTCCCTGGCCTTTATGTCGATGTAATAAACGTTCCTATCCCTCTGGAGGCTGTATCTCTTCCCGAACGTTTCTTCAAGGTACCTGTTTATGATTTCGAAAGTTTCGGGTTTGTAATCGTATATCCTTAGTCTGTCGTAAACGTACTCGTGACCCTTAACGTGTGCATGGTACCTGTCAAAGCTTCCATCGCCCGCTATGAAGCCGGCGAGCCAGTAATCAAAGATGAACTCGTGATTGTTGTCCTCTGGCATCCCTCCTACTAACATGTC
>Ga0256838_1001457_pt1 | contig 11194 bp, 5 predicted proteins | sample 4571419metaG_FD_185978 | JGI IMG/M metagenome (GOLD analysis project Ga0256838, IMG submission 185978) | Hydrothermal vent microbial communities from Guaymas Basin, Mexico - 4571-419 | ecosystem: Environmental > Aquatic > Marine > Hydrothermal vents | place: Mexico: Guaymas Basin | collected... | reverse complement strand
TCGCCTACTGAGGCTCTTCGGGCTGCTTACGAGTATGTGCTCCGCTACCACCTCTACCGCGGCCCGGGCGGCGAGGCCAGGGGCATAATGAGCCCCGACATCGAGCCTGGCGAGGCGGGCACGCTGGAGAAATACATGCTGTTGCTTGCAGCCAACGGGTTCCTCGAGAAGCTCAACGGCTCGGTGAGGATTGACACCCTTTCCCCGATGGAGCGGGCCGCCCTCCGCGCCCTAGAGCAGCTAGGCGCCCGGGTCGAGGAGGTCCCCGCCTCAAGGCTCTGGGAGCTCCTCGTCGTCGAGGCCAGGAACCCGGGCACGAGGAGGATGATAATCCAGGCCCTCGCCTACCGCGGCCTCGTCGAGGCCCCGACGAAGAGGATAGACCCTGACCGCGTGAAGCTCCGTCTCCACGACACACCAGAGGACGCCGCCTCCCTCATAGCGGCCGCCAGGGAGCTCCTCGAGAGGCTCCGAGGCGACGAGACCCTCGCCAGGTGGGGCCTAGTAGTCTCCGCCAAGGCGAGGGGCTACCGCGCGGGGAGCCTCGCAGCCCTCGCCGACAAGATGAGCCACATGCTGGGGCTCGCCGAGGAGGCTCTGCGCGCTGGCGACACCCTGATGTCGCTCCGGCTGGCGAGGACTGCGAGGGACGTGCTGGAGTACGCTCTCGAGGAGCTCGCGCCGCTAGTCTATAGGGCGGCAGGGGAGGCTACGAGGCTGCGGAGGGAGGCCGAGGAGAGAGCCGCCAGGATACGCGAGCTCGGGGAGACTGTGGAGTCCCTGTTCGAGCAGCTGCTGGGCCGCCGGGTAGTGGTTGAGACTCCGGGGCTGCGGGAGCTGGAGGAGGCCGCCAGGAGGCTCCAGGAGCTAGACGCAATGACTATGACGGAGCGGCAGCTCGACGAGGAGATGAGGAGACTGTGGACGGAGGCTAAGCGACGCAACCCCAAGAAGCCGGGAGAGGCCACGCCCTTCTACATAGCCGGCCTCGGCCCTGTCATCGCGTACAACTATAAGCTCTACCTCGCGGCCCGCATCCTCGAGGAGCTCGGCGTCGGCAGCCTCGGCAGCGACGGCATCAAGCTGGGCGGCAAAGCCTCCGAGACCATAGTGAGGCTGGAGAGGCTCGCCGAGAGGCTACGGGAGGCCCTCGAGGCAGGCGCCGAGGCCAGGAGGCTCGAGCAGAGGCTACGGGAGAGGCTCGAGAAGCTCGGCGTCCCCGTCCAGGCGGGGCTCGCCGCCGCAGCCGTGGGCGTGGAGCCCCCCACGGGCCGCCTCGGCCTACTGGACGCCGAGGCGCTGGCAGAGCAGCTCCGCGCATCGATGGAGCAGGCGTGGAGGCCGCTGCGGGAGCTCGAGGAGCAGCTCAACAGGCTAGAGGAGGACCAGGAGGGGCTCGACGAGCTGCTCGCCGAGGCCGCGGAGTGGGAGACCAGGCTGCGGGAGGCAGCAGGCGCCGCCGGCGAGGCTGGCCTCGAGGCCCTGGCGGAGAGGCTACTGGAGGCAGCGGAGGACCTCGCGGTCGCGAGAAGGCAGTCGCTGGAGGCAGCGGAGCGCTCCAGGGAGAGGCTGCGGGAGGCAGCAGGCGCCGGCGGCGCGGCAGGCCTGCTGTCCGCCGTCCGGGAGGCGCGGAGCCTACTGGAGTCGGCGCAGGTGCTGCTCCGGGACAGCCTGGATGTCGCTAAGAGGCTCCACAGGGAGGCCCTGGAGACGGCAGAGAGGCTCATAGCAGGGATGAAGATGGAGGCTGAGGCTCTCTCGGAGCTCCTGCGCCGGGTCGGCGTTGAGCCCCCGAGGCCCCCGGAGAGGCCCAGCCTCTGGGAGCAGCTGCGCGCGCTACGCGGCTACATGGAGCAGCTGCGGAGGCTCGCGCTTGAGCGTGGCGCACTCAGCAGAGAGGAGCTGGAGGCATACACGCTGGTGGCGCAGGAGAGGAGGCGCCGCGGCGAGCTGCTCTTCCGGGAGGCGGTCGCCACAGTGGCCCAGGCGTTGGGCACCACAAGAGAGGAGGCGAAGAGGATACTCCTGGCATTGATAGACAAGGGCGTCCTGGAGCCCAGGCTCTAGGCCTCTTCTTTCCCCGCCCCTAGCCGCCTATCACCGCCCGCGCTCCGCCGGCCAGCAGGGAGGTAAGCAGCACCGAGGCCACGCCCCCCGCTGCGAGCGCAGCGAAGGAGGCCCGCCGCGGCAGGCCCAGCAGCAGCGCCACAGCGGCCCCAGTGTAGATCCCCGTCACCGGGAGCGGAACCGCCACGAAGAGGGCGAGGCCCAGAGCCTCGTAGCGCTCAACGAGCCCACTGGCTCGGGCCCTCGCCTTCTCCACTCTCGCCACTAGCACGGAGAGAGGCCGAAGCCTCCTAGAGGCGTGGAGAAGCAGCCCCCACAGCCTGTCCACGAGGAGAGACAGCGCAGCCGCCAGCGCCACCGCCTCGGCCACGGCGGCCGCGGCGCCCACGGCGCCGTAGCAGGCGATGAGCAGGGGCGCGGCGTAGCGGGGCTCGAAGCCCGGCAGCAACCCAAGCAGTAGGCCTAGGACGCACTTGTCGACCAAGGCTGTCCACCGCTGCGGCCCTCTAGAGGCGGGGAGGGGCTCGGCCTAGGTGTTGCTCAGCACGCCCCTGCCTGTAGTGGGGCTAAGCCCCGGCTGTTGGCCCCACCGCCCCTCCCCCGGCGTTACTCTCGGGCTGCGGCGATGTGGGTCTCCTGATAAAGGGGGCGGCTGTTGGGAGGAGCTGTTTCTGGTGGGTGCCGTCTTGGCCGCCACTGGGTACCATATCGTGCTTGTTGGTACGAGCGTGCTGCGTAACGCTCTCCGCCGCCTAGAGGCAGGCAGCGTAGGGGGCTGCGTGGCGCCCGAGGAGTGTAGGGAGGTGCTCGCTGCATGCGCTGACCCCAGTAGGCTTGACCGGGGCCGGTGCAGGGAGGGCATAGGTGCCTGCATGGAGTTCCTCCGCTGCATGGTCGAGCAGGACCCGGCCGGGATGAGCGCCGAGCTCAACGCCATGGACTGGGTGCTTGGGAGCGGCTGCAGCGGTGTCTCCGGAGTAGTGCTGCTTGCCTCCGACACGCCGGAGGGCGAGGCGGCTGCGAGGGTTCTGGACGAGTACCTCTCCACCCGCGGCTGCCCATCAAGGGTGCGGGTTGTGAGGGGGCTAGGCTCAGACGCCGGCTTCTGGCCGGGCCTAGTCGAGCTCGCGCGCGTCGTGGCGGAGGAGGCCCGCGGAGCCTACGCCATGGGCCACTTCATCTACTTGAACGCCACGGGCGGCTTCAAGCCCGAGTCGGGCTTCGCGGTCCTTGCCGCCACCGCGGTGGCCCCGGTCTCGGCATACTACAAGCACGAGGCCATGAAGGAGACCGTGCTGCTCCCGATGATACCCGTCGCGGTCGACGCGGGCAGGATGAGGGCCATAGTCTCAAAGCTCGAGCTGGCGGCCGTGCCCGGCAAGAAGCTGGACCCGGGTGACCCGCAGCTCGAGGACATAAGGTGGGTGCTCCACTTCCTCGCCAAGACCGGTGTGCTAAGGGATGAGGACGGCCTGCTGGTGGTGGACGAGAAGGCAGCCGACATCATGAGCCTCATAGCGAGGGTATACGAGGCCATACTTGGGGAGCTAGGCTAGGGAGGACCAGAGGGGTGGTCAGCCCCCGCTAGGTCCTCCCTGTTTGGCGGCGCGGTCTGCGCCGCCGAGCCCGCAGCTCTCTCGGAGCCTCTTGATCTCCTCCTCCAGCTTTCTCAGCCTCTCTTCGAGGATAGCAATGTGCTCCCATAGGGCTTCGAGGTCTGGCTTCTGGCGGTGGCTTATCCTTCGGCGTAGCTCTCTCGGGGCTGGGCCCTTGACTGCGGGTGCGACTGCGTAGTAGTGGCCCTCGTCGCCCCTCGCCACGAGGCCGCGGTCACGTAGCCGGGCTAGGGCTGCCCTCACACGCTGGAGGGGCTCACCGAGGGCGTCGGCTATCTCTCTGGGGCCTGCGCCCTGGTGCTCGCGGAGGTATGCGAGGACTCTCTCCTCGAGCTCCCTCGTCAATGTCTCCGTCCTCCCCTGAATAGTGGCCCCCGGCGGGCTCTCCGGGTAGCTGTATTATGTGGAACGAGGGGGCTCTATTCTTCGGCGTATGGGGTCTCGGCTGTCTGGGCTTGCCGCCTCCAACGCTGCTCTGGGGGACTGGTGGCTGTTGGATGGGCGTGGTGAGCGGATAGGCTTCCTCGAAGCCTATAGTATCGGCGTTGGCGGGATGATTGGTGGCGGCATTTTCGCGGTGCTGGGTCTTAGCCTGCAGCTCGCCGGCTATGGTGCGCCGGTGGCTTTCCTGCTCGCCGGGCTGGTGGCGCTCGCCACGTCCTATAGCTACGCTAGGCTGAGCGTCAGGTACCCGAGCGAGGGTGGCACGGTAGAGTTCCTTGTGAGGGGCTATGGGCCTGGCCTGCTCGCGGGCGGGCTCAACGTGTTGCTGTTGGCCAGCTATATCGTGATGATAGCCCTCTATGCCTACGCGTTTGGGAGCTACGGCGCCGGCGCGGTGGGGGGCGGCGTGTTCCTTAAGCATCTACTCTCTGCCCTGGTGATTGTAGCTTTTGTGTTGGTCAACGCCCTGGGAGCTTTGGTGAGCGGCAGGGTTGAGGATGCGCTGGTGCTGTTCAAGCTCGGCGTGCTGCTGCTGGTCGCGGGCGCGGGGCTGGGGCTGGTTGACTGGAGCCGCTTCAGCCCCGGCAACTGGCCCCACCCGCTGAACCTCGTCGCCGGCGGCATGATAATCTTCCTGGCCTATGAGGGCTTCGAGCTGATAGCCAACGCGGCGCAGGACGTGGAGGACCCCAGGATACTCCCCCGGGCGTTCTACGCCGCCGTGCTGACCGTGATAGCTGTCTATGTCCTCGTCGCCGTAGTGGCGGGCGGCGTGCTGACCCCGGAGGAGGTGGCCAGGTACCGGGACTACGCTCTCGCCGTCGCAGCCGAGCCCAGCCTCGGAGAGCTCGGCTTCCTCCTGGTCACCGCGGCTGCGCTCGCGTCGACAAGCAGCGCGATAAACGCAACCCTCTACGGGACCGCGAGGATAAGCTACATCGTCGCCCGGTATGGGCAGCTGCCTCCCCGTGTGGGGCGCAGGGTCTGGGGCCAGGCCCCGGAGGGCCTCCTCGTCATAGCAGCACTGAGCCTCCTCCTGACGGAGACAGCTAGCCTCGAGGCCATCTCCACAGCGGGGAGCGGTGGCTTCCTCCTTGTCTTCGCTGCGGTCAACCTAGCCGCCTACAAGCTGCGGCGGGAAGCCCGGGTGAACCCGGTGGTGGCGCTCACTGGGTTCGCTGCCACCGTGGCGGCGCTGTCGATACTCCTCTACCGCATGGCTATGATAGACCCGAGGCAGTTAAGCGTCTTCTTAGCTCTGCTTGTGGGGAGCTTCGTGGTGGAGGCCCTCTACCGCTCCCTGACGGGCCGGAGGCTCGCTGAGTACATAGATGAGAGGCTCCGGGTGAGGGAGGAGAACATACGGCGCTGGGAGGAGTGGCTCCCGAGGCTGGCCAGGGAGATAAAGGCCCGGGTGAGGGACGCGGAGATATACCTCGTAGGCAGCATCGCCAGGGGCGAGCTGCGCCGCGCACACGATGTCGACCTGCTCGTAGTGACGAGGAGCCCACCGAGGACACGGGAGGCGGCCCAGAGGCTCATAGAGGAGGCGAAGCGGGCGGCTGGGCTCACGAGGCTCCATCCGGTGGACGTGCACTTTGCCCGGCCGGAGGAGAGGGAGAGGTGGCTCCGGAGGAGTGGCGCTAGCCGCCGCATAAACCACGGCGTAGGGCCCAGCAAGTGAAGTAATATACACCAGCTGTAGCTACAGCTGGAGTATACTAACTTGGGTGTAGCTACGGGGTGGTGGAGCCGGGCCGCCTAGTGGATCGTGTGGCCGAGCTCTCAAGGCTCAAGACGCTCTGGGAGAGCGGCCAGCCAGGCCTCGCTGTGGTATACGGTAGACGCCGCGTCGGGAAGACCAGGCTGATACTTGAGTGGCTCCGGGGCAGGAGGCACGCCTACTACCAGGCAGGGCTCTGGCCGGGCAATCTCCGTGCGCTGGCGGAGGCGGTGGCAGAGCAGCTGGGGCTCGAGGCGCTCCGGGGCGCCGAGCCCCGCAGCCTCCGCGGCCTCTTCGAGCTCCTCTCCGCCCTCCTCGGGGGCGAGCGGGCCGCGGTCGTGATAGACGAGTTCACCTACTGGCTCCGCGTAGAGCCCGGCGTGGTCTCGGAGCTCCAGTACGTCGTGGACCACGTGCTTCCCGGCACCAGGCTCCTAGTGGTCATAAGCGGGAGTACAGTTGGGCTGATGCAGCGCGAGGTGCTCGGAGGCGGCGCGCCCCTCTACGGCAGGGCAGTGTTGCGGAGGAAGCTGGGAGAGCTGGAGCCCTGGTGTCTCCCCCCATTCGCCCCCCGCTACGGTCCCCGTGAGCTCGTCGAGGCCTACAGTCTCTTCGGGGGCATACCGTTCTACCTCCGCCTCCTCGACGACCAGGCAGGGCCTCTCGACGAGTTCATCCGCCTCTTCGGCCCCGAGGGGGTGCTAGAGGACGAACCCCTCTTCCTCATGAGGGAGGAGTTCAGGGAGCCCAGCCCCTACCTGGCCCTCCTCCGCGCCATAGCCCGCGGCGCTAGGGGCCTCGGAGAGGCGGCCCAGTCAGCGGGGCTGCCCACGAGCCACGCGAGCCGCTACCTCCACAGCCTCATAGACCTCGGCCTAGTCGAGAGGGAGCCCATACTGTTCCGCCGCAGGGGCAGCCTCTACCGCGTCGCCGACAACATGCTTGCCGCCTGGCTCAGCATAGTGGAGCCTCTGCTGCCCCTGCTGAGGGAGAACCCAGGCGCAGCCATGGCGCGGGCGAGTGCGCTGGCCAGGACCCACTATGCACGCGTCTGGGAGAAGCTTGCCTGCCGCCACGCCGTGGCGGAGCTGGCACCCCGGCACGGCATAGCCCCCGTGGAGGCGGGGAGGCTGGTCCACCGGGGGGAGGAGATAGACTGCCTCATCATAGACCATGGCTCCGGGGCCCTGCTGGCTGTCGAGGCGAAGTGGAGCACCCTGGACAGGGGCGAGGCCGAGGCAGTAGCCAGGAAGCTCAGCGACAAGCTGGCCAGAGCGCTGCCCGCGAGGCTCAGGGGCTACCGCCGCGTCCTCGCAGTCTACGCCGCCGAGGCCAAGGGCGGGGCTCCGCCCGGCGTGGAACTGGTCGAGGCCGCAGACCTGCCATGGGGCAGGGGCTGCCGCTAGAAGGAAGGGGTAGGGGGGTATCCGCTATGCCGAACGGCCAAGGCTATCGCCCCGCTGTAAGGTAGGCCCGAAAACGCGGACAGTACAAGAAGGCCAGCTCCCCTGGACATGAATAGGCTCGCCGAGGAGGTCCAGGCAGCCAAGGAGATGGTCCTAGGGGACCTCGGCAGCTACGTGAAGCAGGCCGCGGGGGTGTTGAGGAGGCTCGGCGCCCGCATCTATACCGCCAGCACCGCCTAGGGAGGCCAGAGAGGCAGTTGTGGGCATAGTAGGCTCCGGCAAGATGGTTGCGATGCATGAGTCTATGCTCGTGGAGGAGACTGGTCCGCGGGAGGTCCCTCGAAACGGCCGCCAACCACGTCTACGAGACAGGCCTAGGCCATATCCTCGCCCAGCTCGAGGAGACAATCCAGCCACACGTCACCGCGCCAGCTACCCACTTCTCATGGCGGCAGGGCGGCCAGGCGCCGGACTTGCCTCTGCCAAGTCTCCACAAACCTCCATGCCAAGAGGAGGCAACCCGTAAGAGCGGCCCCCGCGGCGCTGTCCTTCATACAGCGCAGCCTACAGCCCCAGGGCCTCCCCGCGGGTGGCATAGCCCCTTGAACCGCCTCATCCTCCCGCTGTTGCTCGCGCTGCTCGTAACCGCCGCAGCCCAGTCCGCGCACACGGCGGTCACGGCCCATAGCCTAGGCGGTGCCCTCCAGGGTCTCGCAGCCTGCCTCCCAGCTGGCTCGGCGAGGAGCCTAGCCGAGGATGCTCTCCAGTCTCTCTCTGACGGCAACGCCTCCGCCGCTTATCGCCTCACGGTCCAGCTGGCAGAGGCCCTCCTGGCGAACCATACGGCGCCCGGCAGCCTGCGCGGCTGCAGCGCCACGGACCTCCTCGAGGTGCTCCTAGCGGCCGCTAAGGCGGAGCCGGAGCTCCACAAGCAGCTAGCCAAGGATGGCGCCCGGCTACTCGCCGAGCAGCTCCTGGGCAACACGCTCCGCCTAATCCACAGCCTAGGCCTCAACGTCCCAGTCACGGTCTCGGAGAAGGCCAACGGCGGCCTCGTGGAGGTCCTGCTCAGCGTCGGGGCTGGCGGCAATAGCTCCGAGCTGAGGCTCACAGTGGGCCCCATCGCCGGCGCAGCCGCCTACAGCCTCTACGTTGCCGGCCCCGGCGGCGGCTCCCCGAGCCTGGCGCCACGGCTGCTCCAAATGGCCGAGCCGGGGGAGGAGATGCTTGCAGCCACACTCCTCGCGGCGGTCCTCGGGGAGCCGCCGTTGAGGGCCCTCTACACTCCCCAGCTGTACATCGAGCTACTCTCTGAGGGAAAGCTAGCAGAGGCGGCCTCAGCGAACATGCTTGCCCCCGCGGCCAGCTCCGCGCCACCCCTGCTGGCCGAGGCGCTGCCGCCGCCCCCGGCGGCGCTGGCCTCGACAAGGGGCGACCCCGCATCGGCCTACGCCTCGATAGCTGTGGCCGCCGCCCTCTGGGGTGCCCCGGCTGGGCTGAGGGCAACGCTGGCCTCCTACAACCCACTCCGGGGCGGTGTCGGGCTGGGTCTCTGGGCGGCCGCCTACCATGTCTGGGGGGGAGGCGAGGAGCTCGCCCGCCTCCTCGGCAACGCTACGCCGGCCTGCATCCTTGCCTCGAGGCTCCTAGCTGACCACGGGGATACGTCGCCGGACCTCATACTCGTCGAGACGGCTGTCTTCTACTGCGCAGCCGAGAAGGGCAACATTAGCCTCGCAAGCCTCGCCGTCGCGGCCCTGACGCCCTTCTCTGGCCGCCTCGCCGTCCCCAGCCCTCTGCCTCTGCCGCCCGCCGAGGCCAATACAAGCCTCAGGGAGATCGAGGCCTACATTGAGAGCCTTGTCGAGGAGCTCGGGCCAGTCTATCCCCCTGTCAACGCCACCCTGGCCTCGGTAGCCTGCCCGGTAGCCGCCTCCGCCGCGACCGGCGGCAACCTAAGCGTCCCAGTCCTCGAGGCCCTAAAGGAGGTCTGCGGCGCCGAGGACCCGGTCGCCCTAGCCGTGGCATCGGCGAGACTGCGCGGCTCCATCACCGCAGCCAACATGTATGTCCCCTCCCCGCCTGCTGCGGCGGCCCTCTCGCTCCTCGCGTCAATTAGGTACCTCGGCGGCAGACCTATCGTCGACCTCACGCTCGCCGATAGGCTCTACGCCAGTCTCACCGAGAGCCCGGAGGCGGAGACCGGCGCTACCCAGCACCCGGTCAACGCCATAGCGAGCACCCCGCTTGACCCGGCCGAGCTGAAGAAGCTCGCGGAGCTCATCCCCCGCAGCCACCCGGTCCTCGCCCAGCTCGCCAGCCTCCTGGAGGCTGAGGCAGAGGCACTGGAGAGGGGGGACTGGGGCACAGCCCTAGAGGCTGCCCAGAGCCTGGCGCCCCTCATCGCGACGCTCCCCGACTCAGCCCTCAGCCGCCTCAACGAGAGCCTGCCGCCGGCCGGATACAGGTTGCTGGCCGAGGCCGCAAGCCTCAACGAGGAAGGCGGCAGGCTCACAGTCGACAACGCCACCATGGCGCAGCTGCTGGCCGTAATCCGCGCCAGGCTAGGCCAAGGCCCCGCAGAGAGCGCCGGGGCTTTGCCCCTCGACCCCGGGAGGCTGCTGGGGCTCGCTCAGCGCCTCCTCTCCAGCGGCGACCCCCGGCTGGAGGGTATCGGGAAGCTGCTCTCCCAGGAGGCCAGCGTCCTGCGCGCCGACGACGCCGACGCCGTAGCGGATGCTGCCGCTGAGCTACGCCGTGCCCTCATAGAGGTGGCCCGGGAGAGCCCTGAGGCCCTGCGGAGCGTGCCGCGGGACAGCCTCGAGGAGCTCGCCAAGGCGGCAAGCATATCCATGACCCAGGGCGGGGGCCTGGTGGTCGACTCGGAGAAGGCCAGGGCGCTGACGGGCATCATCGCGGCCCGGGAGGCCACCGGGGCCCAGCAGGGCGGCGGCCTAGAGGCCGTCAGCCTGGACCTGCTGCGGGATCGGCTACGCAGGCTGGCAAGCCTCCTCGAGGAGAAGGCTGCGAAGCTGGCAAGCTGGGGCCGCGTCGCCGAAGCCAACCAGCTTGCCGCGGCTAGCAGCGAGCTGGAGAAGGCGGCCCGCGGCGAGAAGCCCATCCTCGACGCGGTTGCTGACGCGCTGTCGAGGGTGACATTAGTCGAGAAGAGCACCGGGATCAATACGGGCCTAACCCGGGAGCTCCTCCAGGGCACCGCTGACGCGCTGAGGGAGGCCGCCGCGTCCATCGAGAAGAGCCGGCTACCAGAGTGGGAGAAGGCGGAGGCGCTGCGCAGCATAAGCGAGGCGCTGCAAGCCATCCAGAGCGGCGACCTCGGGGCCGCTGCAGAGAAGCTCCAGCACCTCCGCAGCATGGCCTCCGTGAGCCAGGAGCTCGACAGGATACTCAACCTGCAACTCCCCGGCGGCGAGGGAGGCCTCGAGAGGCTGGCAGAGGCGCTCAGCAAGGTAGCCGAGGGGAGAGGCCTCCAGGACAGCCTGGCTAGCCTCGTAGACAAGCTCACCAGAGCCAGCCAGGACGTCGACGTATCGAAGCTGCTCGAGACCGTCAAGAGCGCCTCCATGGACGCCTCCGTGTCTAGCGCCCATACCGAGGGAGCACAGAACAATGGGCCGGTCACATTCCCGCCGCTGTCGCCGCCCGCCACTGCCCCGCTCCCAGCGCTCCCCGCCGCCGGTGTCGGAGGCCTGGGCCTCCCACTCGCGGGAGCAGGGCTAGCTGGAGCCGGCACCGCGGGGCTGCCCATTCTGCTCGGGATTCTCGCCGTCCTTGCCCTCCTAGTGATGGCGCTGCGGGGCCGGGACATCCACCTCCTAGCCGCGGCTAGGAGGATCCGCAGGGAGGCCGAGAGGGCCGCGAAGAGGCTCGCCCAGGGAAGGGGCGTGAGCGAGACTGAGATAGACGAGGTCGTGGGG
>Ga0256838_1001454_pt1 | contig 11217 bp, 21 predicted proteins | sample 4571419metaG_FD_185978 | JGI IMG/M metagenome (GOLD analysis project Ga0256838, IMG submission 185978) | Hydrothermal vent microbial communities from Guaymas Basin, Mexico - 4571-419 | ecosystem: Environmental > Aquatic > Marine > Hydrothermal vents | place: Mexico: Guaymas Basin | collected... | reverse complement strand
TGGTTTTTATCCAATTAAAGAATTAAGTAAAAGAGAACGTAAAGAGATTATTCGTTCTTCTTCAGAAGAGATTCTAGAAGCAAGAATGATTGCTTTTTCTGTAATGACATATGAACCTATACCTGATTCTACTTTAAATGTAAATTTAAAGAAAAAGTTACATAAAAAATATAAAAGACGAGTAAAGTCTTTAAGAAAAAAATATTCATATATTCTTTCTGAATTAAAGGATATATAATGTTTAAGGTTAGAGATAAAACAACAGGTAAATTTCTAGATAGAGTTGGTAAAATAAAGTTTTCTAATGTTGGAGACTTTTTTAGAATTTTAACTGTTGCTAGAAATCAAAAAGACAGAGCTTTAGCTTACAATGATTCACTACCACAGGCTGCTCAATTAAATTTGGACTTAGAAATTGTTGGATTCAATTGTATTGAATCTTTCATTATATAAAGGTACATTATGTTTAAAATTAAACAAACAAAATCCGGATTCTCAATTAAAGTTGATAAAGACGAACCAAAATCTCTTAAAGTTAAGTTTAATAAAGTTCTAGATAAATTATCTTCTAAATACGGGAAAACTGCTGCACATAATATTGCTGCGGGGTTTGCGTTTAGCTCTTGCATGCGCGAAGATTTCAATGATCATTTTTATTTATATTGGGATTTGGACGTTAGAAATGAGCATTTTAAAGATTTTATTTATGATCTTAAAAATCATTAGAGAGGATTTCCTCTCTTTAACTATAAAGTTAGCAACTTATAAACAGAAACAATACCAATGTATAAAATATTTCCAAGTATAACAATATCAATAATATGTGTTCGTAAGTATATATAAAACGTTGTTATTGGAATTAAAATTATATAATTTAAATATTCATTTGCAGTAATTTCTATTAATATTGAGTATCCAGTATATAAAAATATACTATACACTATAAAAAGATTGAAGTTATAATGATTTAAAAATTGGTAAAACCCTTCTTTTTTAATATTTTGAACTATCATTTTTTAATTCCTTTTTTGTATTTCTAAATGCAAAAATGATTAAGAGAAGAAGTGTAATCATTGAGACACCTAAAATTAAAAAATCTTTATCAGTGGCTTGTATCCCCGAACTTTTTGTTAGAATAAATATGATTATTATTATAAAAAGGTTTGTTATTATTAACAATAATTTAATTATATTCATTTGGCTTTTCCATATATAATATTATACATTATTTTTTATATTTAAGGTCTTTTTTATTTAGTTTTATATATACTTTCTTATAAGGATATTATATGATTGAATTTTTAATTGGCTATTATATAGGTTCAGATAACTCTTGCAGTACTAACTCTAATATGAATAGTTATGGAGGATTAAGCCCAACTACTATTTTTACAATAGGTTTCTTCACCTCTCTTCTTTCTTTTTTTATTTGGTTTTTAATTCCAGAAGCCATTGGATTCCTATTTTTATCAATACTACTTTCTATATTTGCTTTTTGTGGTCTTGCAGTAATGTTCGGAGCTTTTCTTAGAAAGGTTATTTGAATCATATTACATAATTCAATTTACTTTTTATAAAGTAAAAATTAAAATAAGGGATTATATATGGTATTAAAAGAAGAAATCTACATTCATAGACATATAAAGTATCATTTACTATCAGAGTCTGGAGACTTTTTAAAGATATTTCAAACCGTTAGTGAAGATTATAAAAACTTTTCATTTATGCGGTTTTCTATTTTCAAAAAGACATTGATCTTAGACGAAATATTTATAACAAAAAGTTCTCGTGAGAATAATTTAGGATCAATTTATATTAAGTATCTAGAAGATAATTATGATATTGATAAAATTGAGCTTGAAATGGATTGTAATTGGGAAGATATGGATCCAAATATATTAAAATCATTTTATTTAAAGAATGGATTTATTTATACTGGGAAAGATAATTTATACATAAAGAACATTAAAAGAGAGGTTTAATCCCTTCTCTTATACTTTTAGTTTAAAGCTATTTTTAAGGTCGATTATAATATACTTTTATAAAGGATTTAATTATGATTGAAGATAGAAAAAAACAAGAAGAGGTTATTAAAGCTTTAAAGGTTCTTGGAGACGCAGACATTAGAATAGGTCAAGCTTTTGAAATAGTTAGAAAACGCTATAGTTCTGACGATTTATTTCATATTGAAAATAGTAAATTAGCTAAATTATTGAAAGAAATATTATGAAAACAGTGTCACATTTAAAAAAGATATTTGAGTTAGCTAAACGAAAGTCTAAGTTGGATCCAATTTCAATTGCTTTTATTAATAAATTGGAAGAGGATATCGAATCTAATATTATTAATTATGTTGTATTTGAAGCGGCTGCTTTAATTACAGAGGATATGATTAGTTTAATTAAATATGCTAAAGGAATTTCTTCTACTAAAGTTATTAGTATAGATATGATTAAGGATCGAGTTGAATCTTATTTTTTAGAACAGGGTTATATTTCAGAATGGACAAAAAATAGAACTTTTTTAAAAATATCAATGAAAGATTTTTAGACTAAATATCGTCTCCATAATAAGGAATGATAAATTTATCATTCCTATGTTTTTCCATGAAATTATATAGGTGATTAAAGTTATCAAATTCGTTAAATATTAATTCATATTTCCTATGTTTTGGTATTTTAATATTACCTTCTATTAAATTTTTACTTAATCCTTTTATATCTATTAGTTCAAATTTAAAATTTTCTAATATCTCTTTTTTAGTTGCTTTTTGATATTTTAATGCCGAAAAAATGTGATCTAAGTCATATGAGCTTAAATATAATTTATTTGATCTTTTTAGAAACTTCATTCTTCAATGAGAATCGAAATACAATCCCCGTCTCTAAGTTCTGTTAAAATACTTCCAAGTAAATTTTCACCTTTCCAATTTAAAGGGTCTGTAATGCCTTTTTCGTCAACACCCATACCAATACCCCAAATCTTATCATATGGACTTGCTTCGACTAACTCTGTACCTTTAGTTGATATTAAAACGTCATAAAGATCTTTATTTTGAGAAAACTTATATATATTTGCATTTCTAACTATTCCAACTTTATTTAAATCCCATATCTTTTGATTAAAATCCTTAACTAATCGCCCTAACTTTTGCTGTTCCTTAGGCGAATTTGTATCCATTATCTTAAAATTAGATTCTATATCACCGAATAATAATGCTTTCTTAGAAAACATATACTGTTCCGCACAACAATATTTAATACCTTCGTTATCTGTAAATGGCGATTTTGTCCATTGTCCTATTTTAGCTTTCCAAAAAAAAGTGTAATTACCTATCTTTTTCATTTATATCTCCTAACTTATATTTTTATATCTCCTTAAAGGAGACATTAGAACAGTAACTTAATCTGTTCTTTTAGTGCTGTTTCTAATATTAAATTTGAATGAGCTTTTGCCCAAACATTATCTAATAGAAACTTTTTATCTTTCTTGTCAAATAGAATAAACGGAGATTCACATTCTTCTAATTCTTCTTTAAGTTGAATTATATCAGAAAGCGAGTCTAACTTAGATCTTTTAAATTTCATTTTTTCTAAAGATTCTAATTCTAATTTCACTTCTAAAATCTCATATTGTTCAGATAATATAGAAGAATCAATATCTATTCCTGAAATAACAACAGTATCATTAACTTTATTTAAAATAAAATCTTCATTTTTATCAATAACTTCATTGATAGATAAAACTTTTCGATATGAACTTTGCCATTTTTCAAGTTTATCTAAATTTGATAAAATTTCACCATTGTTTGCAATTTCAAGATCAAATCTATATCCATGAGAAACAACATAGCAAGAATCAATATCTTTTGGAAATTCATTTAGAAGTAACTCCCCTTTATCTATATCAAGAGTACATTTAGCTTGAAATATTTGTCCTGATTCAGAAGTTAGAACACTATCAACAACAATAATCGAATCATATTGTCCGTCTTCATAATGTTCAACTAATGTATCATAAAGATTATCCTTCCAAAATGAACTTTGACAATTTTCAGAGAAAATAATATTTCCATTTTCTTCTACTTTAAGAACTATATCAAAATTAACACCCCAATTAGTATCTACTTCATGAGTTCTGAAATTTTCTAACTTTAGATAAACTTTAAAACTATTTACTTCTAAGAGGTTATATCTTGTATCAGAAGCCTTTTCTATTTCAAGTAATCTTTCTTCTGAATAAAAATTTCCACCATAACAAGGGTCAACTCTAAATAAAAACTTATATTGACCAGAGCCTTCTTTATTTGTTTGTAATAATCCCATACTATCTAGCGTTACGTCTTCTTTTTTTGCTTCAACTGCAAAAGTTGAATGAAATGAAAATTCTTGTGAATTTACAACAGAAGGTAAAGCACTTAGTGAGTCTATTAAATTAAAAACAGATTCTAATCTATTAATAATTAGAAATGGAACTTGACGTAGAACATTAACATTATATAAACTATCCATAAGGGTCCTTTGCTTGAGTTTTTCAAGTCTTTTAAGTAATTTCATTTAATTAAAAATGATTCTTTTGTAATAAGAACGAAATTTTATTTTGAAATGAATTAATTTCTTAATAGAGACTAGTATTAAAGTAAATACCTGCTGTTAAATCCAAGCTCATTAAATATCCTTTTATTTGATAGATAATAACATATATAAGCTTAATTATTTTTTTAAAGTATTAATGTGGCATAACTAGAGCTCAGCTAGAATCCTCTACTAATTAAAGCGAGACCACATTTAATATTAATTATTATCCGTACTTAAACGGGTAGGTACTGGTCGCCATTAACCGGGCGAGTAACGGCAATCTCTTTTTATTCTTTGATAAATGAGAATATTTATTAATAGCCAATGGACTTCCACCATTAGAAGATAGACTCTTTTTATGAAAACTCAAAACTTTCATAACGGTTCCAGAATAAAATAGTCTTTTTTTGAGAAAAACTATTTAAACTATCTAATCCTTATTAGCGTCTTTGTAGACTACACTTTTTCAAATCCCAGGTGGGATAAGAGTCTTATGATTCCGCCACTATTATTAAATTGTGTGATTCGAAGCAAAGCTTACCCCCAGAGCTCTAATATACACGGATATATTTAGAGTTGTGATACAGTCTAATATTATTATATTCGTGATCCGTGGTCGCCGCAATATAATAATAACTGTATAAACCACACAAAAGAAATTTTCGAAAAAGTCTCTTTTGTATAGTAAAAGCTAAACGTTTTAAAAGATTATAATAATCTAAGATAGAGGTTTAGCGTTTGTTTTGTAGTTAAAGGACTTCCACCTTTAAACGATTTGCATTTCTAAGCAACTAGGTCCAAGCATAATGCTTGTTGGAGTTCCAATAAAGGCCCCGTGGGATAATACCCTATTAAGTTATTACCTTTCAACCTGTCAATTCAGGCACCGTCAAGTATCAAATCATTATGAATATGTGCGTCTTTTTAGTATATCAGTCTATTCTAAATCTAACTTGGTCATTACAACACGAAAAAAGATAAAGAGCTGTTCAATATAAGCACCCTAATTTTATAATTAGGATCCTACGAGAATTTAACTCGTCAATGATTCCGCCACTACTATTTCTTAAAGATATTATCTTAGCAAACTTATCAAAGGACGTTTCCACTGTGTCTCCTACTGGGCGAGGCCTTTATAGGCTTCTCCCCGGGCTTCGATCCCGCTCTTTTAGATAATAAGTTTATTAAGATAAGGACAACTATATTTAAAGCTACCATTTAGATTAAATCTAAATGGCTTAGTTGTTCACCCTTATCTGAGAGGTGTCTTAAACCGACGACCGTGTTGCCTCTCATGATAGCCCCACCAGAGTCTCACTGGTCTTCTCCGATTGCTATCTTTCCCTTTGCTATTATATTCAATTACACCTATTGAACTTAGTTCTGAAGAAACGACATTCTTCAGTCAACTTAAACTCTTGCGACGTCTCTACAGATAAATTCGTCCTTTTTCATACTCTTGTAAGATCTTTCAAATCTAACCTCCTAAATTTCAATAATATCTTTCATTACTCGTCTCCTAACTCGTTAGCCATTTATCTCGTCCATTTTAATAAAACTTCCCCAATCATATACTGACATTATATGTCACCACCGTCAGTTACGTCACAACTACTAGGCTTACAAACAACCATAAGGCTACCACCTTCATTTATTAATTTATACATTATGCGTCACCGCCTTCTCTAATTGATAGTTTACATATAACTTTTTTCATAAAAATACTCCTTTTTTGATTTCAATTATTATATCTTAATTTTAATTTAAAGTATAGTTTCGATCTATTTATTTTAAATAAATTTTTGGTGTTGAAACTCTAGATTCAACTATTACACCTTGTGGATTTTCCCATGAAACTAAAGCCATTGTATATATCCCTTGTTTTATATCCGTTCTTAAGATTTCACCTTCTTTTAATTCATTTCTCTTGTACTTATCATAAACAAATATAACTTTATCTCCAACTTTTAATTCAATATTTTTAAAATCTTTCATAGTAATCCTTTTTGTTTAGATCATTATATGATATAAAACCTTTGTTTTTCATTAAAGTTCACTCGAGTAGGAAATCTCTACTTAATTCTATTATTTTAGACTTTAAAAAGTTAAAATCTTCAACTGTATTAAATGATATATTTTTAAAAATAAAATCTGCATTGTATAATAGAAATAATGTGAAAAATTTATCAAACTCTTCTATTTCAAAAGATTCTCTAACGTTATAATATTTAAAAGCTCTTTTTATATGTTGTCTTATTTGAGGCAATTGAATTTGATCTTGATTTAATTTTGTGCCACTTATAACTCCTGATAATAATCCTATTTTCATACATATAGAGTTCTTTGCATAATATTCTACGCGCTTATTCATAACTTTATTAAATACTTCCTTTATTTCAAGATCGTCTGAATCTTCTTTAAAGAACTTATATATATTATTTTTTATTTTTTTTGACGCGTATATTATTTCAAATTTTGAGGTAAAGTTTTTTCCTTTAAATAAATCATAGGTTGCAAGAAAACCTTCACCTATAATTAAATAATTTATATCAATACTTCTATTACTTATTTTAAAATAAGTAAATCCATTTAGTGTTTTTTCTTTTTTAAAAAAAGCTAATAAGTTCTTTTCTTTTAACCTTCTTTGAAGCAATTTTATTGATATGACTTTATTTTCTAAAAAACATAAGTTTATAAATTCTTTTCTTTTCATTTTTAATCCTATTAAGGCTTATGTTAACTTAATTTTAATTAAATTATGCTTAAGTTATTTATAATTTAAGACTTATTACATTATAATGTTTTAATTTTCTAAAATTGAAATAAATTTAACAATGGAGTTATATATGAAAATATATACGAATAATACAAATCCAAATTTTACAATTGTATTGCCTGGCCCATGTCAAGCAAATTGTGATTTCTGTTTTTGGAAAAGAGAAGAGAATGAAAGTTCTTTTTTAAAAAGTTTAAAAAGAGTCTTAAAAAAACTACCTAATAGCTTTACTCAAATTAGTATTTCTGGAGGTGAGCCTAGTTTGTCACCAGTCTTTGAGGAAAGTTTGAATCTTATTAAAAAATATAAGAATAAGGGTAAGTTTAATAAAGTTGTTTTAACTTCAAATGGAATTAACTTAATGGAATATGATTTATCTGGAATAGATCATATAAATATTTCACGTCACCATTTTAATGAAGGTATTAATCGTGAAGTCTTTAAAACTAAGAATGTTCCTGACTCTTATGAGCTTGAAAAAATTAATAAATATATCAATAAATTTGGTATAGACGTTAATTATAATGTAGTTTTGACTAAGGAAAATGAAACACTTGAAATTGGTGGCTTTATAGACTTTGCTAAACAAACTGGAGCGTCTTCTTTAACTTTTAGAAATCAATATGGTAATTATGGCTTATCAAAAGTTGAAGACATTGTTGTTAATCTCTGGAAACATAAACCTTTTACTATTTCAACTTGCCCTGTATGTATTACAAATACGTACATTATAAAAGGAATGAAGGTTAAGTTTCACAGTTCTGACTACGAACCTACGGAGTCTGAGAAGTTCAACGAGAATGAAGTCTATGAGTTAATTTTACACCCTTCTGGAAATCTTACTCGAGATTGGGAAGCTAAAAAAATAATTTTAAAAAGAAAGGGTTAGATTATGGTTAATATATTTCATTTTTATCTAATTGGAGTTTTGTTTTCTATAATATTTATTACTATGGATTATTTTAGAAATCCGGCAACTTTAGTTGAAAAGAGTGCTTCAATTTATAAGTTCGGAATGATAATTACATTTATAATTTTATCTATATTATCTTGGATTACAGTTATATCTGAAATTTATTCATTATTTGTTATCCAGAAAAAGGATAAATAATGGCTGGTAAAGTAATTCCGCAATTTGATTTATCTATTTCAGATCTAGAAGATTTATCTTCTGGTAAATTTTCTGAAATTAATATCCCTGAATCAGACTATGGTTTAGCAGATATTTATTATATCAATGGCAAATATGAAGTTTATGAAATACCAATGTATGGCGGAGAACCGTCTTTAGCTTTAGTTGATTCTAATGCTCAAATAGTTTTAAAGATTATCCAGTCTTGGACTTAAAAAAAAGGAGACTTAAATGTCTAAAATAAAAAAACTTAAAAAATACCTGAAAGATCTTAAAGTTGAAAGAGATTCTTTTTCTGACGGATCTTTAGTTATTACAGCGGCTCTTTATAAAAAAGAAATCAAATTAGTTAAATCTCAAATTAAAGAAATATCTGAGAATATTAAACTTAAAAAGAAACGAATTAATATTCCTTCGTATAGTTCATGTGGTTCTAGTTATAGTTCATGTGGCTAATTAATTAAGTTCCAAAAAGGAACTTAATTAAACTTTTAGTTTTCTCAAAATTATTGTCATAACTTTCGCTATACATGAATCTTCGAATATAAAAACAGTAAGTAAATTGATTGGAATAACAACTCAAAATATCAACATTAGATCAAATCTATATAGGATATATATGAGAAATAGACTTATTATCCAAATTATTATTAATTTCTTTTTAAGGAAGTAGTCGATATAATACTAAAAACAAAGGAATTTATATGTCAAAAAGAAAATTAACTCAAGAAGAAGTTGCTGAAAGAAATTTAAGAAAAAAAGTTATGACAGGTCAGTCGTTATCAATTAAAGAGGTTTTATTTAAAGAGGTTTTTATAAATTCATTTTTATCTAAAAAAATACAGTCAGAAAAGTCAAAAATACCTTTACCTAGAACTTGGAATATAAAACTATACCATTTAATTAATGAATTAAATGTAAAATTAAAAGAACCTGGTTATTCTAATTCTATTGATATTGTTAGAGATATTTTTATAATTAAATCAGTTTATTCTGATCAGGATTCTCATAAATATGCTTGGTTATCAGAACGTATTACAGAAGAATTTAAAAATTTAATTTTTAATCCTAAGTCAGAAGTTGTCCATAATAAGGTTATTTGGAGTTCAAATAGATATGTTTTTAAACTTGATTTTATAAATAGAAAGATTGATTTAATTATGAAAAAAGGTGATTCAGTAACAACATATACTAAACATTTTGAGATTAGAGATCTTGATTTGTATCCTTCAATGAGAGAGGTAATAGGTACTATGTCTAAATGAAAGTAAGGAGATTTAGACATAAATATCTTAGACAATATATTAAAAGTAACAAAATTACTGATAGTATTGTAAAAAGTGCTTTGTATGGAGCAATGTTTGATTTCCCAAAAAAAGTTAAGAAAGGTTTACTTTTTTCTGAAAATGATAAACATAAAAATTACTTACTTAAAATGTTTTTGAAAATTGCTATTATTGGAAAAAGCAGAAACACACTAGAATTATTAAAGGAAAGTTAAATGAAAATATCTTATGAATTAGTCCCTAGTTCTTTGGAAAATGTACAAAAGCAACTAAAATGGTTAAATGGTCGGGAATTTGATTTAATAAATATCCCTGACATTCCTAAATTTAGCTTAAGAAGCTGGGATATTACTTTATCTGAGAATGACTTTAGAAATGTTGATCATTCAATTTATCACATTAGAGCTATAGACTTTGATTTAAATACAGATAGTTTAAAAAATATTATTTTGAATAAAGGTTTATTGAGAAAAAGACTCCTTATTATAAAAGGTGATTCTACTGATAGATCTCGTCAAGTATTTGATACTTCTGTATTAGATATGATTAAAAAAGTTAAAGAGATTAGCAGTGAAATTGAAGTTTATGTAGCCTTTGATCCATATAGACAATCAATTAAAGCTGAATTATCAAGTATGAATGCAAAAGCTGAAGCTGGAGCTGATTACTTTATGTCTCAACCTTTCTTTGATACTAATTTAATTAAAAGTTATTCTAAGCTTTTTGATAGTTCTAAACTGTTTTTTGGTATTAGTCCTGTTGTATCTGAAGCGAGTAAGAGCTATTGGGAGAATGTAAACAATGTTCAATTTCCTATAGATTTTGAACCAACTTACGATTGGAATGATAATTTTGCTAATTTAGCTTTAGACGTTATTGAATCTTATGGTGCAAATGCTTATTTTATGCCAATTAAAGTTGATTTAGATAGATATTTTGAACCTATAGATTTAAGCCATTAATCTTTAGCTTTTCAAAAGAGATTATATATTCTTTATCTTTTTTGAAGGTTTATAAAAATCACATTTTGTGGCATATCTGTCTGAAGGACCTCCAGATATTCTCATGTCTAATTGATCACAAAGAAACCAAGTTGAACCTTTTTTAGCTTTATGTTTAGATATCCATTTACATGTTCCGCATTCAATCTTCATAAGATTCTCCTTTATTTAAATACTATTTTTTAGTTATATTATAACATAGATTATATCTAAATAGTTTTTAGTTTTATAAACTTTCATACATTTAAAAAAGATCTCCAAAAGTTTTTTTGAATATGATATATTGTCATAATGATCTCTACTTCCTCTATAAGATCTTAATCTATTTTCCACTTTTGTAATTTCTAAGTGAAGTTTAACTTTAAAAGCCTCTATAAATCTTTTATTTGATTTAATTTGTCAAAATCTTATTAATATATTATTTTAATTAAGGGGAGCTTAATCA
>Ga0256838_1001453_pt1 | contig 11228 bp, 10 predicted proteins | sample 4571419metaG_FD_185978 | JGI IMG/M metagenome (GOLD analysis project Ga0256838, IMG submission 185978) | Hydrothermal vent microbial communities from Guaymas Basin, Mexico - 4571-419 | ecosystem: Environmental > Aquatic > Marine > Hydrothermal vents | place: Mexico: Guaymas Basin | collected... | reverse complement strand
TCGCAATCCCCTTAAATCGGGTCATCGTTGCAACCCTGAAAAGATGCCGTAATTTTGGCGGTTTATTTTTTTATAAACCTTAAAGTTTACTTAAACGATTTTTGCAAATCGTTTAATAAGGCCAAATTTTTGGATTTTCAAAGAACTTTTTAACTTTCAACAAATTTTACCAAAAATCGCTGTTTTTTGCAAGTTTTTGATGATTTTGTTGAAAATTTTGCATCTCAAAAAGAGAGCAAATTTTTGAAACGACACCTTTTGTCCTAAAAATTTGCAATAATTTTCAAACCCAAAATTGTAAAAAAAAGAATAATATGAGAGATTATAACATAATTTTTTTTAAAAAGAGGTGAGTATGCTTCAAAAATAGATAAATTCAAAAAGGAGTTATTCAAGAAAAATCAAACATAAAAGGGTTTATTATGAGAAAGAATCTTTATATTAATGAAGGAGAGGTTAAAAGAGAGGGTAATACCTTAAAAATAAAAGGCGTAAAAATACCTTTGAGCATGGTGGATAATGTTTTTTTGTTTGATAAGGTTAAGATGAGTGAGGGGGTTAGGAATTTTTTGCTTAGAAATAAAAGGGTTATTATTTATATGAATGGAAAGTATGAGTTTTTGGGGATTTTGTTGCCTGAATTTTTAAGAAGTGATATGGCAAATAGAATTTGGCAATACGAAAATAGAGACAATATTGAGTGCGCAAAGGTTATTGTAAAGAAAAAGATTGAAGCAATTGAGAGACATATAGGGGTTAATCTTGATATGGTAAAAGTGAGGTTAAAGGAAGTAAATAGATTAAAAGAGATTTTGGGGATTGAGGGGAATGTAAGCAAAATGATGTTTGAGAGTTTTAAAAACGAGCTTAGGAAAAAAGGGATAGATGAGTTTGTAAAAAGGGCTTACAATCCTCCGCCTGATAGGATAAACGGGCTTTTGGGATTTTTGTATACGCTTTATTACGCTTATGCTTTTTGTGAAATTATTGGAGCCGGATTTGACCCTTATATTGGATTTTTGCATCAAAAAAGAGGAACTCACGCTGTGTTTGCAAGCGATGTTATGGAAGAGGCGAGGGTTGAGCTTACATTTTTGGCACTAAAAATCTTAGATAAAATCTATCCTGATATGTTTGAAGAGAGGTATTTGAGTGTTGATGGGAGAAGGGAGGTTTTAAGGGAGTTTGATAGGTTTTTGGGAGAGTATGAAAATAGTATATTAAAACATTTTAAGGAGAGGGGATGTTAGTTTTTATTACAAATCCGAAGTATTTTGATAAAAGAAAAATTGGAAGAAAAAAGGTTGATTTGGTGTATATTTTTGGCTCAAAAAAGCTTTTTGATGAGCTTAGCAAAAAGTATAAATGCGTAAATATCGGCAAAGACGGAAATATAAAGAACGAGAATTTTTTCCCAGAAGCGGTTAAGTATAAGAAAGTGACAAGAGAGAGATTTATGGGAATTAAAATCGGGGCTTTGAAGTATTTTAAAAAGAAGAGATTTAAAGTTTATAGGAGTCGTTATGAGATGTTTGGTGATTATGATCCTCTTTTTAATATGGTAGTTGCTATGGCTAAGAAAAAGAGGGATTTTAATGAGGGGGCAAACATTATAAACGCGAAAATTATATCTTATATTGAAGATATTATAAGAATAGAAAAAGGAGAGAAATTTTTAAAAAATTACGCCTCTTATCTTAAAATTGTGCTCAATCTCTCTCATAGTTTTCATAGAGCCTATATCTACTCAAAAGGTTTTCAAAGAGGGTTTGAGGTTTTTGGAGATGTTTTTACATTTAGCTATTTTAATAATGCCGTTTTGTATTACACTTTTGATAAATTTGATATTTATGAAGATAGGTTTCATTTTAATTATTTAAGGGTGCTAAGCAGACTTTTTATAGAGCATATTCATAAAAACGAAGTTGAAAAGTTTATAAATCATCAGATTGATGTTTTTAAGGAGAGCGGATGGTTGTAATAGCTTATGATATTACGGATGAGAAAAGATTAAAAAAGGTGGCTAAGTATTTGGAGAGTTGCGGGATTAGGACTCAAAAGAGTGTGTTTGAGGTTGATATAAGCGTAAGGGAGGCAAAAAAGATATTTAAAGGTTTAAAAGAGCTTTTAGAGGGAAAAGATAGATGCTTTTTGTTTAAGCTTGATGAGAGGGAGGATATTCAGGCAAAAACTGATATTGAAAGGATTTTATGATGCATATTGTAGTTGCTTATGATATTTCAAACGATAATAAAAGGACAAAACTTGCAAAAGAACTTTTAAAGTTTGGCATAAGGACTCAAAAAAGCTTTTTTGAGTGTGATGTGAGTGAGAGGGAGATAAAAATCATTAAAAAGATTATCAAAAAGTATTCTCAAAGTGATGATGCGGTTACGATTTATAAAGTAAAAGAGATTGAAAGAGTTGGGGATGTTGAATATTTAGAGATTGATGATTTGGTTTTTTGATACAATTTGTAAAAACTAAGGATAAAAGTTGAAGATACTTCATACAAGCGATTTGCATATAGGGCATAGCGTTTTTGGGATTGATAGGGAGGATGAGTTTAGAAAGCTTTTTGATTGGTTTAGGGAGGTTGTTGAAAAAGAGGGGGTGGATATTTTTTTGGTGAGCGGTGATGTTTTTGATGTTTATTTTCCATCGGCTTTGGCAGTAGAGCTTTATTATGATTTTTTACTCTCTTTAAATACCAAAGTAATAATCACAGGAGGCAATCACGACTCTCCGCGTCATTTAAAAGCCCCAAAAAAGATTTTAAGAAGAGTTGGGGTTGAGGTTGTTAGCGGAAGTGAGGATGATTTTTTGAGTGTGTTGGAGTTTGATGATTTTGAGATAGTGTGTGTTTCTTATTTAAGAGAGGGGATTTTAAGAAAGTATGATGATGATTTAATAGAGGCTATTAGAAAAGTTTATAAAAGAGATTCTAAAAAAAGAAAAATAGCCACGGGGCATTTAAGTGTATATGGGAGTAGTGTAAGCGGAAGTGAGAGGGATATTTATATTGGTAAAATTGAAGCAGTGCCAAGCTTTGTGTTTGAGGGTTATGATTATGTAGCCCTTGGACATATCCATAAGCCGCAAGAGATTAAAAGAGGGATAGTTTATAGCGGTTCTCCTTTGCAGCTTGGATTTAAGGAGAATTATCAAAAAAGGGTTGTTTTGCTTGATAGTGAAAGTATGGAGTATAAATTTATTGATGTGCCAAAGTTTAGGGAGTTTGTGAGTTTGAAAGGGAGTTTTGAGGAGGTTAGAGAAAAGTTATCAGAGGTTAAAAGTAGTAGTTTTGTAGAAATTGAGCTTGATGAGGTGGTTAGTTCTTTGAGTCTGGATGAATTAAGAAGGGATGATTTATTTATTACAAAAATTAATATGCCTTTTAAGAAAAAAGAGAGAATAAAACTAAAAGAGGTTAGCCCAAGGGAATTTATAAAAGAACTTTTTAGGGATGATGAGGATTTGGATGAAATTTTAAGGGTGGTTGAGGAGTTAAGAAATGAGGATTAAAAGGCTTGAATTTAAAAATATAAATTCATTTACAAAAAAAGAGGTTATAGACTTTGATGGACTTGGGAATTTGTTTTTAATCTCAGGTCCAACAGGTTCTGGTAAAACTACTATAATTGATGCGATTTTAGCCGCACTTTATAACAAAACTCCAAGACTTGCTTTTGCCAAATCTTTGCTTAATAAAGATGCAAAAGAGGGATATATTATCTTGGAGTTTGATGAATATAAAATTGAATGGAAGGCTAAGAGGAGAAGGGATGATATTGAGGTAAAGAGGCTTTTGTTTAGAAGTGGTGAATTAATTGCGGATAAACACAGTGAAATAAAAGAGGAGATTTTAAAGATTTTAAAGCTTGATTTTCATCAGTTTACAAAGTCTGTGGTGTTGGCTCAGGGTGAGTTTGATGCTTTTTTAAAGGCAAATTCAACGGATAAAATGAAGGTTTTAGAAAAGCTTTTAGGGGTTGAGGAGTTTGAAAAGGTTTCAATAAAAGTTTTTAACAAGACAAAAGAGCTTTTGGAAAAAAAAGAGAAGATAAAAAGTGAGATGGAAAAATTAAGAGAGTTTGATAAGAAAAAAGAGTTTCTTTTAGAAGAGAAAAGTAAAGAATTGCAAAAGATTGATGCTAAATTAAAAGAAGTAAAAGCGGCTTTTGAGCTTGCAAAAGAGAAAAAGAGGCTTTTGGAGAGAAAAGAGGAGTTAAAAAAGGCGTTAGAGAGTAAGGATGAAGTAAAGAAGAGATTAAAAGAGGTAAAGAGGAGTGAAGAGGAGCTTTTGAGGCAAAGAAAAAGGCTTTTAGAAGAGTTAGAGGAGATTGAAAAAGAGGTGATAAAAGAGGTTAGGTTGGATGGGTTAAAAAAGAGGCTTAGTGAAGAGAGAAGTGAGGAGCTTGAAGTTAAGAGAGGTGAGCTTGAAAAAGAGATTGAAGAGCTCAGAAAGAAAGAATATTATGTTAAGTTAGAATTAGAAAAAATAAAAAAAAGATTAAACCACAAAGCCTTTTTAAATTTTGAAAAGATTAAAGAGATTTTAAATAGAATTGAGTTTTTAAGAGAAGAGTATAAAAAAAGGAAAAAAGAAGAGAAAAATTTAAAAAAGATTATTTTAAAGTTGGAAAATGAAATTAACAAAAAACAAAAAGAGCTAAGAGAGTTAGAAAAAGAGAGTGAGTATTTAGAAGCTAAGAGTCTGGTATTAAGGTATGAGAGTGAGAGAGAGGTGTTAAAAGATGGGATGCCCTGTCCTTTGTGTGGGAGTTTAGAACATCCTTATACAAAAAATCCTCCAAAAATAAGTAAAGATATCAAGAAACGATACCAAGAAGTTATTAAGAAAAGAGAGAAACTTCAAGAAGAGATAGAAGAGGCTAGCCAAAAATTAAATCAGTTAAGAGGAGGGCTTGGCAGTATTGAGACTGAGGAGATTAAAAAAGAGGGGGTGAAGTTAAAAGAGAAGCTTGATGAGTTTGGGGTTTGGGATGGGTTTTTGGAAGATTATGAGAAATTAAACTTAAAAAAAGAAGCTTTTGAGAGGGAGATTTTAGGTCTTAGCAAAGAAATTGGGATTAAAGAGGAGAGTCTTGATGAGATTAAAGAGGAGATTAAAATAGCTTTGGGGCAAAAGGAGGAGATTTTAAGAGAGATTGAGAAAATAAAGCTAAATATTCAAAATCCAAATGAGATTAAAAAGAGTATTCAAAAGAGGATAAAAGAGAGAGAGAGGATGATAGATGAAGCACAAGAAGAGATAAAGTCGCTTGGTGCCAAGATGGCTTTGATTGAGAGAGAGAAAGAGGAGTTAAAAGAGATTGAAAAAAAAGTTAGTGGAATTATTGTTAGAGAGATGGATTTTGAAGGGGTTTTGAATGAGCTTAATGTAAGAAAAGATACTTTAAATCAAGAGATTGGGTATTTGCAAAGAGAGATTGAAGAGATGAAAAGAGAAAGTAAAAAATATATGGAGTTAAAAAGGGAGCTTTTAAGTCTTGATAGGGAGCTTAGGATTTTTGAGAAACTAAATAAAAAGATAGGAAGCAAAGACGGAAAAGCCTTTAAAAAGATTGCAATAAATTACCTTATAGACTCTTTATTGTTTTTGGCAAATGAAATTTTAGATAAACTTAGCGAGGGGAGGTATTTACTTGAAAAGAGTGAGAAGATAGGGGATTTAGAACTTCTTATAGTAGATAGATTTTATGCAAATTCCAAAAGGGAAGTTGCAACTTTAAGCGGGGGTGAGAAGTTTTTGGTCTCTCTTGCTTTGTCTTTTGGACTTAGCAATATGGTAAAAGATTCTATTAAGATTGAAAATATGTTTTTAGATGAAGGGTTTGGGAGCTTGGATGAGAAGAGTTTGAATAAGGCACTTGATATGATTTTGAAGGTTGCAGGGGAGAGGCAAATTGGGATAATTTCTCATATTGAGAAATTAAAAGAGGAGATAGAGAGTAAAGTTATTGTAAAAAATCAAAAGGGCAAAAGCACTTTGCAAATTATTTAAGCTCTCCCCATCTTTTTGCAAATGAGATATCAACTTTTAGAGGGACTTTTAGCTTGACTGCATTTTCCATAATTTTTTGATACTCTTTTGCTTCTTTTTTATCCTCAATCTCAAATATAAGCTCATCGTGGATTTGAAGGAGCATTTTTGAGGATGGAAACTCTTTTTTGATATCCACCATCGCTTTTTTGATAATATCAGCCGCACTTCCTTGAAAAATACTATTTACCGCTTCTCTCTCATATGCTGCTATTAAGCCTTTGTTTGCAATTGAGAAGTCAAAAAACCTTCTTCTTTTAAATAAAGTTTCAATATAGCCTTTTTGTTTAACTTCTTCTTTTGTTTTTTCAATAAATTCCTTTACTTTTGGAAAAGATGCAAGATATTTTTCAATAAACTCCTTTGCTTCACTTAAAGAGACGTTAATTGTTTCGCTCAGTTTCTTAGCCCCCATTCCGTAAATTAGTCCAAAGTTGATTGACTTTGCGATTTGGCGGTATTTTTGAGCTTCATTTTTGCCAAAAATTTTAATGGCGGTTTCAAGGTGGATATCTTTATCTTCTAAAAAAGCCTCTATCAAATTCTCATCCCCACTAAAATGGGCAAGAAGTCTTAGCTCAATTTGTGAATAGTCAAGACTTACAAATAGTTTATCAGTATAAAAGGCGTTTCTTATGTTTATCTCTTTTTCTACTGGGATGTTTTGAAGGTTTGGATTTTTGCTTGCAAGTCTTCCGGTTGCGGTGCCTGTTTGAAGAAAATTTGTATAGATTTTATGTTCTTTGTCTTTTTTTGCATACTCTTTTAGAGGTATTACATAAGTGGATAAAAGCTTATCAAGGCGGCGGTATTCAAGAATTTTTGGGATTATTGGATGTTTTGATTTTAGTGAATTTAGGACTTTTTCATCAGTTGAGTAGCCCGTTTTGGTTTTCTTTTTAGGAGGGAGTTTTAGCTTCTCAAAAAGTATTCTTCCAAGCTGTTTTGGGCTTTTGATGTTAAATTCCTCTTTTGCAAGGGAGTAAATCTCTTTTGTTAGGGAATTTAGCTTATTTTTTAAATTTTTTTCAACTTCTTCTAGATACTCTATATCAACTTTTATACCCTCTCTTTCCATATCCGCTAGAATGTTTATAAGTTTCATCTCAATTGCTTCAAAATCCCATCTCACCTCATCCCATAGCAATTTATCAAGTTTTTCATATAGTTTTAGCGTTACAAAAGCATCCTCTCCGGCGTATTTTGCCGCCGTTTTAATATCTACGTTTGAGAAATTTTCTCCTTTTTTCACAATTTCTTTATACTTTATATTTGAGTGTCCAAGGTAATCTTTTACATTGCTATCAAGCCCGACTTTGCTATCTGGGTTTAAAAGCCAAGATAAAATCATTGTATCAGCAAAGGGGTCTTTTGGATTTAGATTGTAGCTTTTTAGCATCTTAAAATCAAATTTCAAATTATGTCCTATCACTTTTTTTTGAAGGATTTTCTCAATTGCTTTTAAGGCTCTCTTTTGGCTTATCTGTTTATTTACTCCAAGATAGAAGTGATTAATTGGCACATAGTAGGCTTTATTGTCAAAAGCAAAGCTAAATCCCACAATTTTTGGATTTTCAAGGCTATCAGTCTCTGTATCAAAAGCTACTATATCTTTTATTTTATCAATCGTTTCAAAAAGTTCTTTTTCATTTTCTAAAATGACTACATCAAATTTAAGCTCTTTTTTGGGTTTTTTAACTCTTTTTAAAATAGCTGTAATATCTAGTTTTTTTAAATCTTCTTCAACTTTTAAAATTGGCTCTTTTGGTGTTTTAAATTCGTTTAAATTTATATCCTCAATAAGGTCTGTTTTTAATCTTACAAGTTCTCTGCTTAAAAACGCACTCTCTTTGCCTTCTATGAGTTTTTTTTGCAAAGCTCCTTTAATGTTGTCAATGTTTGAGTAGATATTCTCTAATGTTTTGTATTCGTTTATAAGTTTTGCCGCTGTTTTTACTCCAACTCCTTTAACTCCCGGGATATTATCGCTACTATCTCCTACTAACGCTTGAAAATCTATGAAATTTTGAGGATATACCCCAAACTTTTCAAAACACTCTTTTTTTGTAATCTCTTTTTTTTTGGACGGGTCATAAATTGAGATATTTTCATCCAAAAGCTGATACATATCTTTATCTGAACTTATTATTTTTACTTTTATTCCTTTTTGAGAGGCTTTTTTTGCAAGTGATGCAATTATATCATCACTCTCAAATCCATCCATTTTTATCATTTTAAATCCCATCTTTTCAATCAAGTCAATTGCAATTGGAAGTTGGAGTTTTAGGGCGTCTGGGGCTTCTTTTCTGTTGGCTTTATAGTCTTTGTAGAGTTCTTTTCTAAAAGAGTGTTCTGAATCAATTGCAAAAGCTATATAATCTGTTGGGAATTCTTTGCCAAGGGATGCTATAAAATTCATAAAACCAGTTAGCATTCCGGTTGGGAAGCCTTCCTTGTTTTTTAGGTTTGCTTTTTCTAAGGCGTAGTAGTTTTTAAATAAAAATCCAAAAGTATCAATTAAAGTAAGTGTTGCCATTTTGTTCCTTTTAAGTCGCTTTTATAGTTTATGTTGATAAGCTCTTTTTTGGGGATTTTTGTGCATCTTTTGTTGATTCCAAAGATTTTTAGGGAGTGTTTGTTAAAATTTTTTAACATTGTATAGTCATAATACCCAATAAGAGGATTTTTGCACGCTACACTTTTAGATAAAAGCAGTTTTTTTAAAGTAGCTTCTTTTACAAAAGGAGTATCAACACTTAACACAAATACTTTTTTATGTTTTTTTATTATCTCTTCAAGGGCAAAAATAGGGGCATAGGTTTTGGATTTTTCTATAAAAAAGGGATATTTTTTAAATTTTTTCTCTTTTGCTACAAAATAGACTTTTTTAAAGACTTTTTTGCACTTTTTATATTGGATTTTGTAAAAGAGTTTTGACTTATCCTCTTTAAATCTGCTTGACTTTCCTCCAACTAATATAAAGCAAGGGATTTTATCTTTTAAAAGTGCCACTTTTCCCGCCGCTTTTATATTCAAGCCTTATATCAAAAATCTCCATTTCTCTATCAATAGCCTTTGCCATATCATAAATTGTAAGCAGTCCAATACTAACCGCTGTTAAAGCCTCCATCTCAATTCCGGTTTTTGAAGTTGTTTTTGCTGTTACTGTTATTTTAAATCCGACATCTATCTCTTCAATATCTACATCAACTCCGTCAATTAAGATATTATGACACATTGGAATTAACTCGCTTGTCTTTTTGCTTCCCATAATTGCCGCAATTATTGCGGTTTGAAGAACTGCCCCTTTTTTGGTTTTCTCCTTTAAAATAGCTTCTTTTGTCTCTTTTTTCATTTTTATCTTACCGCTTGCAATCGCAACTCTTTTTGTAATCTTTTTATCTCCAACATCTACCATCTTTGGATTGTGTTTTTCGTTTATGTGAGTTAGACTCATTTTTTATCCTTTAAGAGTTTTTTTAGGTTAAAGTGAAGAACACTCCAAATAATACTCCCTACAATAAATCCGGCTATAAACGGGAGTTTTAAAAAGTTTAAAATTATTAAGGTTAAAATAAGAGAGATTATAACCGCTAAAATGTCTTTCATAATTCTAATTCTTTTGATAAGTTAAAAAATTTTATCTAAGTTTAGCCAAATTATCCACTTTGTAAGTTTCAATTAAATTCCTTTTTTATGCTTTTAATTCTTTGAATATTATAACTTTTTATTCTTAAAAATAAATGGTTATTGCAATTAGAATTAAATATTTTTCTCATTTATCTTCTTTTTTAGATAAAATTGTAATAAAAAAGGATGAAAATGAGATTATTTATTTTGGTTTTTTTTGCGGTTTTTGCTTTTGCGGATGATAGGATTGATTTGATTTTAAAAGAGTTAAATGCTCTAAAAGCTGAGGTTAAGCATCAACACCAAGAAATTGAGAAGTTAAAAAGAGCTTTGCATTTGCAAAAAGAGATTATTAAAAAACAAGAAATTCAAACGCAAAAAGAATTTGCTTTGAAAAGTTGCGATAAGTTAAAAGTAGTGAATTTTAAAAGTAAGTATTATGATGATATTATCCCTTATTACATAATAGATTTTACTCTAAAAAATAACTATCCTTTAAAGGTTAAAAAAGTTATTGGGTCTTTGTTTGCTGAGGATAGTGATGGGGTTAAGATATTGCAAGATTATATTGATAGAGAGGTTAATTTAGCTCCAAATGGCGAGATTGAAATTAAGAAAAAACATATTATAGGAAATGAACTTGAAAAATATCTAAAAGATGAAAAACATCCAAAAGTCTATTTTCGTCCAACTACTATTGAGTTTGAAAATGGCAAAAAGTTAGAGTGTAACTAACACTCTATTTTGCTTTTACTTAATATTTTTAGCTCATCACAGCTAAAACCGGCTTTTAATCTGGCTTTTACGTTTATATCTTTTTTCTTCCAATCTTTAAAGAAATTATCAACTATCTCAAAATATGTGCTAATTGGGTCAAGATTTTTTCTTTTGCACTCCCACTTAAACCATTTGTCTCCTTTACTTACATGAGGTATCTCTTCTTTTAAGATAATTTTAAGGGCTTCAATTACCTCTTTTGCAAAAGGGTCTTTTGATTTTTGAAGGCGATTGATTATTTTCTCATTTGCGTCAAGTCCGTTGGCTTCGTACCATCTAGGAATTATTGCCATACGACTAAGAAGGTCTTGTGTTTTTAGGGCTGCTTCAAAAAGTGAATCATGCACAGGGAAATCTCCGTATTTATAGCCTGTTTTTTCAAGAAGTGAATTTATCATTTTAAAGTGTCTTATCTCATCTTCTGCAACTTCAAGCCAATCAAGATAAAACTCTTTTGGCATATTTTTAAACCTATAAACCGCATCAAGTGCTAAATCTATGGCTGAGTATTCAATATGCACTATTGCATGAAGTAAAACTGCTTTTTTTTCGTTTGTCTCAAACCCTCTTCTTCTTGGGACCTTTGAAGGTGGGACAATTTTACAAAAAGAGGCAAAACTTGGTTTTGTAAAGACTTTAACTTCACCTTTGCTAAAATCTATTTTATCTTTATTTTTCCAAATTTCATAAAACATTTCAAATTTTTTATTAATATCGCTACATTCGATTACTTTATTTATCATTTTGCTCCTTT
>Ga0256838_1001452_pt1 | contig 11233 bp, 7 predicted proteins | sample 4571419metaG_FD_185978 | JGI IMG/M metagenome (GOLD analysis project Ga0256838, IMG submission 185978) | Hydrothermal vent microbial communities from Guaymas Basin, Mexico - 4571-419 | ecosystem: Environmental > Aquatic > Marine > Hydrothermal vents | place: Mexico: Guaymas Basin | collected... | reverse complement strand
AGTCTTTAAGATTAAATCTCTCTTTATCATTTTTCAATCTAGTAATGATATAATCACTAAATCTATCCTTACATGCACTTCATGTACATACTTTAATTTTCATTTGTTAGTTTATTAGCTATTTAATACAAGTTTTATTCTAATTACTATTAATAAATAAGCAAAAAATAAAAAAGTTAAAAAAACATTTGATTATATCTTTTTTTTCATATAATAGTTTCGCATTAATCAATGCCGGAGTAGCTCAGGGGTAGAGCAGGGCCCTGAAAAGGCCTGTGTCGGTGGTTCAAATCCGCCCTTCGGCACCATTAAAAATTAAAAATGAATAAGATTTATTTCTTATTCTTTTTTTTTGTGTAAAAAAACACATATAAGAATATGTGTTTTTATTTATTTGTTTTTTTAGGTATTCAGTAATAATCAAAAAGATAAGTAGCAATTTCTTTAAATATATGAGATGATGTAGCTCAACCATATCATTGCCCTGTTCTTGGCCTATCTAATTTAACAATAATTACAAATTTAGGATCTTCAGCTGGTCAAAATCAAGCATAAGATCAAACTGTTGTTCATTGTCATTTTTCATATCTTCATTTGTATGGAATAGAACTCGTTCATGTTTTTCATGCAACAGAATATCATTCCACATTTCAATTTTTAGCTACTCAATTTGCAGCTGAATCAACAAGCATATCAATTACAGTATCTGATGTGCTTTTTTTAATAACTCTTTTTAATTCTTCTTTTTTATATTTAATAATTTTTCCATCTGGATATCTTATTTCATCTATTATCCTAGGTCTAATATAAATTCATCAATTAGCAATTATACTATAAGCATTCGCCATTTGTAAAGGAGTAACACTTACTCATAATCAATAACTACTTGTAAGTAATTGTGCTTTTGACCAAATTTCCCATGGTTTTATTTTAGAAAAAACTTCTCAATATAAATTGACTCATGTTAGTTCTCAAAATCAAAAATCTTCAAAATATTGATGTAATAAAACTTTTCAAACTCTTTGTACAATTCTTATCATTCATACATTACAACTATAATTTAAAGCATGTCAGAAACTATTAAATCAAAGACATTTTTTAGATACATTTTTAATTGTAAATTTACCAATAGTTAATTCACCTTTATCCATATACATCGAGTGTTCATTTATTTCTCATGTATCAATTCAAACAGCAACAGTAATTGCTTTCATAATTGAACCAGGTTCGTAAAGTGATGAAATTGCATCATTTTTATAAACTTCAGCTCAGAAATCATTTTTATATTTGTATTTAACAAGTGTTATATTTCATAATTCTTCCCTGCTTGCTTTCCTTAAATATATTTCTTCATTGTCATAAAAAAACTTTTCTCAATTTTCTTTATCTTCAACGAATACAGGATATCATAATAAATCTATTTTAGGATCTGGATATTTAGAATATCTAACTTTTTCTAATTCATAGACATCTGGATAATTATTAATGTCATAAGTAGGATAATTAGCCATTGATAATATTCTTCAAGTTTTAGGTTCCATTATAACAACAGTACCTTTATTCGCTCTATATTTTTTAACTCATGCCTTTAAAATTCATTCAACTTTTTTTTGTATATTTCTATCTATAGTCGATATAATATTAACTCATTCTCAAGTAAAGTCATTATCATTAAGTGATATTGGATCAATAATCCTCCCTAATATATCTTTTCTACTAACAATTTTTCAATTATTTCATTTTAATAAATTATTAAATTGTCATTCGATTCAATAATGTCATACTCAATCATTATCAACAAATCAGATAACTTGCGACGCAACATTTCATTCAGGATAATATCTATTTGGTCTAGGAGTAAGAATGAAAAATTTAGATATATATTTTTTTACATATTCAGAAACATGTATAGATACTTTATTTATAATAGGAACATATCTTAATTCTCTTTTTCTTATTAAATATTTAATTTTACCTTCAGTATATGGAAATACAGTAGATAATTTTTTTGAAACTAAATCAATATTAGTAATTTCTTCAGGGTTAATGTAAACATAATTTCAAGTTGGATATACTCACTTGATTGCTAAATTAATAATATCCGTGATTTGTTCGTTATCTAATTCGTAATCAATAAATACACTTGTAACTTTTCAATTTCAAAGTCTATTTTGAATTTTTATTAGTAACTTTTCTTTAATATTTTTTTCAGTGTAATCAAAGTTTTCTAAATCTAAAACCCTTAAATATTTTAATAAATTATTTTTACATTCTTCATTTGATTTAGATTTACATAGCTGTTTATAAACTATATCTCTAAGAAATAATTTAAGCTTAGTAGTATCTCATTTCATTTTTGGATCAACCGCAATATTATACAAATTAAGAGACGTTCATAATACTGTCTCTCTTTCTCATGAAGAATAAATAGTTCATCTAGTAACAGGTACTACTACTTCCCCTATTTGTTGATTATCTGCTAGTTTTTGATAAAAATCATATTCTAAAACTGTGTAAGAAAACATTTTCCAAATAATCATAAGTCAAAAAAATAGGAAAAACCCTATAATAACATGTACTTTTGATAGATTTTTTGTATGTTTTCTTACAGTTCTATTATTAATAAATAATTCTAGTAAATTTCTTTTTTTCATTAATTATTATTTATTGAATATTATTTTTTTTAGTTCATTCGGTATTATATCTTCATCACTCCTATTACCAAGTTTTTTTTCAATATTTTGTAATTCTATATCAGTAATATTAATTAAAACTTCTTCTTTAAATATTTTTAATATAAATGGTAAATTATCTGAATATTTATTTAATGTTTTATGCATAGATAAAATAACTTCGTCAGCCTCTCATACGCATTCAAAAGGTTTAATTCAACTAATTCATAATAATTCCCTAAATAATTTTTCTAATTTTTTATTTGTATATAAATCTTCTCAAAATATTTCAATAACTTCATTTGTATTTAAATATGGCCTTACAATAGAAAAAACAAATGCACATTTAGGACAATTATTACACCATTTTTTTCATTCTTTTAATTTTTCAGATTTATTAAAAATTTTAAAATTATTATTACAACTTGAAAAAGATGAAAAATATTTTTTTGCATTTTTAGCAAAGTATTCAGCAATTTTTATTTCATACATTCATCTTAAAAGAGAAAAATATTTAACTTCATTAGAAATATATTTTTCTACATAGTTTTTGAAATCTGTTTCGAATTCTAAGCTTTTTGAATATTGATGATTTATACTAATTCAATTCCATAATGTATTTCAAAAATTTGCAGATTTTTCATTAGATAAAACTAAATATTTATAATCATATATATAAGCTACAGTTTCCATAATAAAAGCTATTAATCATGTAATTGGAACATGACCATTATAATATCAATTATTAACTAAATCAATTAATTGATTTGAAATTATTCTTTTAACCCATAATCTTCTTTTTCAAGCAATAATTGATGTGTTTTCGTATAATATATTATCTTTTACTCAAAATGTAAAACAATCAAAATTTAGATTAGCTTTTTTCAACATTTCAATTGAAACAATAGAATCTTTTCATCATCATACAGGAACTAATGCCTTATTACTAGTTTGAAAATCGATTTTATTAAATTTTTTATCTGAACTATTAACAAAATTAAATAATCAGTCAGATTTTATATTATTTGTGTATAAAAATTCCCCTAGTCAATTAATATAAAACTTCTTCCAAAATCATAATTGGTATTCATCTAAATATCAAGATTCTAATATAAGTTCATTTGTAGGATAAGCTTTATAATAACTTATTCATAATGCTATATGTATATGAAATAAAATATTTTCAATTATTTTCATATTCATTACTTCTCTAACATCAAAATCATCAGATTTGAAATCAATAATTTCTTCAAAAAATATATCATCATCAAAGCTATAATAAAATTTAGCAATTAAACTAGTTTTATTAAATTCAAATGATTTAAAATAAAATTTATTATATTTTTTCATATTTACTGAAGCTATTTTTAAGTATTTTTTTAATTTTATATTAAATATATATTTTTACAATTTTAATTTGTATTTTAACTTTTTATCTATATAATAAATCTACATTTTACTGGTGTATTTTTCCGGTTAATGCACATTTTATTCTATAAAAATACTTAGTTATGGCTGTTACAAAAGAAGCAAAAGCTAAAATCGTTACTGATTTTGGAGGTAAAGGAAACACTGGTTCTACAGAAGTTCAAGTTGCTATTCTTACTTCAGAAATTGAAAATCTTAAAGATCATTTATTAGAACATAAAAAAGATAATCACTCAAGAAGAGGTATCTTACTTATGGTTGCTAAAAGAAGAAAACTACTTTCTTACTTAAAAAGAACTAACGTTGAAAAATATAATGAATTATTAGCTAAATTAAACCTTAGAAAATAATTTTAAAAGACATAGATTAATCTATGTCTTTTTTATTTAAATAAAAATAGATAAAGGAATTAAATTCCTTTATCTATTTTTATTATTTCAGATGAATACAGCATTGTTCAAAATTTCAATTTAACTCTTTCAATAAATCTATCAACGATTAAATAATCATAATCCTGAATGATTAATTTCAAATGTATTTTTGATCTTTTATTTCATATTTTTAATGAATTTATCTCATCAATATCTAATCACATAGAAAACATAATATCACTTAATTCTTTCAATACTCATATCTTATTTTCAAATACAAACTCAATATTAACTAAAATATCTCATTCATTTTCTCATTCTAAATGAGCAGATAATAATCTTTCTTTATTTACTTCTTTAATAACATTACAATTTCTTTTATGAATTGTAACAATTCATTTTCAATTAATATGAGCGACTATTTCGCTAGGAATTTTTCTCCTACAACAATGTCATAGCTTATAAGGGATATTACCCTCTCATCAAATAATCAATGGTTGTTTTCAACTTTTAGCTGATTCTTTTATCTTTTTATCTAATTTTAAATCTGATTTTTCTTGTTTAGCAGGAACAATTTTTTTTGTTTTTAATATTCTTTTAATAATTGAAGAAGCATTAATACTAAAACTTCAGATATGTTCAAGTAAAGTAATTCTTTCTTCTTTATTATAAGTAACTCCATCAATAGTTTTTAAAATGCTTAAATCTTTATCAAATTGTTCTAATCAAGCTTTTTCCAAATACTTATTCATCATATCCTTACCTCTTTCAATATGAATGTCTTTATTCTCTTTTTTAAGATAATTTTTAATCCTATTTTTTGCTTTTACTGTTTTTACAAATCAAATCCAAAAAGGATTTGGTTTTTTATTTTTATCAATAATTACATCTACTACATCTCAATTATGTAATTCTTTATCTAAAGGATATACAGAATTATTTACCTTTGCTAAACTTATATGATCTCAAAGCTCAGTATGTACATAATATGCGAAGTCTATAGGAGTAGATCAAGCAGGTAAATTAATAAAATCACCTTTTGGTGTAAATACAAAAATTCTATCTCTAAAAACATCTAGCTTTAAAGATCAAACAAAATCACTATCTCAAACATTATTAACTAATTCTTTTAATTCATTAACCCAATTTATATCTGTTGCAATAGTACTTCATTTTTCTTTATATTCAAAATGAGCAGCAACTCATAAATCTGAATATTTTTTCATTTGATATGTTTTTATTTGGATTTCTGTTGGTTGTTTTCTTTGATTCTTAAAAAGTCACATTACATTTGTATGTAAACTTTTATAACCATTAGGCTTAGGTAAAGCAATATAATCTTTAAATCTATTAGGTAAAGGTGTCCATGTTTTATGAATCAATCATAATGCCCTATAACAATCAGATTCATTTTCAACTATTATTCTGATACCAAATAAATCAAATAATTCACGAGCATTTCACAAGCCTTTCTTTTTTAATTTTTTATGTATAGAATACATAGATTTAACTCTGAAATCAATTTCATAATTACTTATTAATCATTTAAATAACTCATCCATTTCTGTTATAACATTGTTCGTAAATGTTCTAATTTCTCAGTCTAAAGTTCTTAATTCTTTTTTTAATTTTTTAAAATCTTCTGGTTCTAAAATCTTAAAACATTCTTTATCTAACTTGTTTTTTAATTGATATAATCAAAGTCTATCAGCTATTGGAGCATATATATTTAAAGTTTCTAGAGCAATTCTTTCTCTTTTTTCAGCCTTTGGATGAAATTTTAAAGTTTGCATATTATGAAGCCTATCAGCAAGCTTAATAAAAATAACTCTTAAATCATCTGCCATAGCTATAAACATCTTCCTCAAACTTCAAATATTTCTATCTTCTCATCTATATTTAATTTTTGATAATTTTGAAACTCATTCACATAAAAAACCAACTTCATCTCAAAAAGTTTCTTTTATATCTTCTTCTGTTTTATCAGTATCTTCAATTATATCATGCAATAAACATGCTTGTATTGTGAAAATATCAGGTTTAAGAGATAATAATATCTCTGTTGCTTCAACAGGGTGCATTAGATAAGGTTCTCAAGATAATCTATTTTGTCATTCATGTCATTCTTTCGCATATTCATAAGCTTTAAGTATTTCAACTTTAATATATTCTGGATTTAAATTACCCATATATTCGCTTACCGTCTCGATTATCTTCAAAACTTTTCTATCTATCTTTTCATATTTATTTTCCATCTGTATAAGAAAAAAATTAATAGTTATATTCTAACATATTCACGACTTTTTACAATATTTTCTTTACAAAAAACAGTAAAAGATTAATATAAAACTATATTATATTAAATAACTTATATTGCATGCAAATAACAAAAAATAAAGCATTTACATTAGTAGAATTACTAGTAGTTATTACGATTTTAGCAATTATATCAGTAGTTGCATACCAAAACTTTGGTGGAGCTGTAGATAAGGCTGTATCAGGTAGAAAAATATCAGATGTATCTACTATAGAAACTGCATTACAACAATATAAAGCAGATAATAATTTCTTTCCAAAAACTGATATATATTCTGCTAATAACTTATGGTGATATAAAGATGTTCCTGCTAAAGCATCAAATACTTTAGAAGTAGAATACGACTGACAAGCAATACAAACATTAACATGAACAACTGTATGATGATGAAATGTATTAGCTAGTTGATCTACTGTTAATATTTGATATAAATGAACTATATCTCAAAAAACATTAGGTAAAAGATATTTAACAAAAGATCTATATGATCCAGAATTATGAGATCTTGCAATTAAAAAAGATAATAAAAAAATGGTAGATTTTTGAATTTGAAGATACGTGTATGCTATATATAAAAAATGACCTAACAAAAATAAAAGATGAGTTGATTATAATGTAGCTTATACAATAAAAAAACCTAATAGTGATATATATTTAACAAGAATATCTTGAAGTTACGATAGTGAATCTTGTTATTGAGATCCTACTGATTGTCCTGATACTTTAATTTGACCTTCAATAAACAATACACTTACTGAATGATCTGAACAAGATGCAAGCAAATTAACAACAAATACAAATCAATGAATCCCTTACCCAGTTACTGATTTTGCATGAAATTAAAAAAAAATAAGACTTTTAGTCTTATTTTTTTTGTATAATAGAAATAAAATTTCTATTATTTTCAAATAATTTATTTTCAAGAATTTCAAATCAAGATTCATTACATAAGTATTTCACCTCTTTTAAATTAAAACAATGATAATATCTATCAAACTCTCAAAGTTTTATGTTATAATCTAAACTTCAAAAATCATTTTTAGAATCACTAATAATAGAACTCTTATATTTTTCTTTATTTAATTCACTATTTAAAGCCCAATTTGTCATAAAAATTTTTCAATCTTTATTAAGTAATTTAGATGCTTTTTCTAATACTTCTTTTCTAGAATCAATATTATCTAAATGATGAAAACTAGCTATAAAGAAAATATAATCAAATTTTTCATTTATACTATCTATATCAAGCATATTTAAGTGTAAAAATTGTACTTCAGGATGTAAGTTAGAAGCTTCTTTCAATAATCAATCACTTAAATCAATTCATAAATAATTATCATATTCTATGTTCTTATCTTTCAAATGAGATAAAAATCTTCCATTTCAACATCATATATCTAAAATTGATATATTTTTTTTTCATTCCAAAAAAGAAAGAAAATAGTCTATTTCTTCCCATTTCATTTTTTTTCTTGAATTTGAAAATGTTTTTGCAAAGTTATTATAATCTACTGACATAAGTATTTTTTAATTTTATTAATATTAATTATATTTAGATAAAATATAAGGTCAAGATTTTAACTAAAAGCTATATTTTAACTTTGAAAATTACATTTTTTTTCTACAAGCTAAAAATAAATCATTAGATATATTTAAGTAAATCTAATTTTATTACAAATGAATAACTAAATAGAATTGATTATTATAAAAAAACAAATAAAATAACAAAAATATCAAATCATACTATAACAAAAATACAATATGAGTAATAAAAGAAATAATTTTTTTAATTTAGATTTAAATAAAATTCATTCAAACAAATCAATATATATAAAAAAAATAGATAAAATTCTTCAAAAAAATGCTTTATTAATATTATCATGAATAAAAAATTCATGAAAAATAGAATTAATAAAACAATATATACTTAATAAAAATACATCTAATAGTTATTATTATTTTAATAAGGATGATGATTTAAATAATAAAATAAATACACACTTAGATTTATTAAAATCACTAAATGATTATATTCAGTTATACAAAATACCAAAAATAATAGTTTTACAAAATATTTCAAAGATTAAATGAATAAAAGAAACTATTTCTTATTTATATAAGATGAATTATAAAACTATTTTAATATGAAATGATATAAAAATAGCTTGAATAAATGAAATAGAATTAATAAACAAGGCAAATATAGAAAATATAAAATACGGATCATTTAATTTAATAAATAAAACTGAACAAAAAGAACATATATTAAATCTATTAACAAGCGATATTTTATTAAATAGTATTTATAAAGATTTTTGAGTAAAAAGTATTAATTTATATAAATATACTATTACATATTTATCAGAAAATAATATATTTTTATCATTAAGAGAATTACATAAAAAACTAGATAAGATAAATAAGATTTCACTTAAAACAACTATAGATTATATAGATTTTTCGATTCAATCAAAAATAATTAAAAGATGTTATAAGTATGATTTAAAAAATAATAAAGAAATATCTTCAAAAGCTAAATATTATTTTACAGATAACTGAATAAGAAATAGTTTAGTTAATTTTAAATTACAAAATGAAATATTATTAGAAAATTTTATATACAACACTTTAGAATATAACAATTATAAAATTTTTTCAGGCTTAAATTGAAAATTTGATTTTAGTTTTTATTGAAAAAAGAAATGAAAAGAGATTTTTATTCATATTTCAAAAGAAACTACTAAAGAAGAAATTAAAAAAGAAGTTAATAAATTAAATAAAATTAAAGTAAAATGAAATAAATATTTATTAGTTAATAGTATTAGTGAATTATCTATTAAAAAAGTTAAGTATGATGATGTTGAAATAGTTGAAATTGATGAGTTATTAGAAAAGTTAAACAAATAAAAAAAGAGCTTACGCTCTTTTTTTATTTGTTTTCAGTCTGTATTGATTCAACTTTTTCAAATCAATCAGCTTCAGTACTTCTATATTTTTTAGTATCTTTATTGTAATATAATCAATTATTTTTAATAACATCAGTACTATCTGAAAAATTATCTAAAATTTTATCATTAATTTCATCAATCGATATTCACTTATTTAAAGCAGAAACAATTTGTTTAATTAATTGCTTTCTATCAACATCATTTGTAGTTTTATTATCAGAATCTCTATCTATTGCATATGAACTACCTCATACATCAATCTTTATTGCATTTCAAGTTTCAGCTTCAGTAACTTTAATTTCTACATTCGCTTTTACTTTAGTCGTATCTGCATTTTTTCAAAAATTATCTTTAACTTCTGCTTTTACTACATTTTTAGATCAACCCAATATACTCATATTACTAGAAACGGCATCAGCATCTAATTTCGCTAAATTATCACTAACAAGGTTAGCATTTCAAACTCATTTATCTCTTATATCTTTTATTAATTTTAATGCAGTTTCTTTATTTTTAAATCAATTACTATTTGCTAAACGACTTAAATGTGTAGTTAATGCATCGATTCAAGCACTATTATCCACTAAGTCATCAAAAGAATGTTTTGCAATAGTAGATTTTACATTAGATAAATGTGAATCAATAGAATTTCAAGTTAAAGCTTTTGTATCTTGATAATCCTTAGTAACTTGTGTTCATCATGAAAATTTTTGTCATAACTTAGTACCTCTTTGATTTTGAGCTGTTGTAATAGATGATGAAACTGTTCATGCAGCAGTACTCATACTACTCATACTTTGTCCACCAAATATTGGCATATTTCATGGTGCAGAAGTCATGATTCCTCATACTTTTGTACCAAATGAATGTAATGGTTCAACTATAGCTTTAGTAATATCTGACGATCTCATTGCGGCCATAACTGTTCCCCATAATACAACTATACCAAATAATTTAAGTATAAGTGCTCATATAACTCATAATGCTCATCATCCGATACTATGCATTAAATTAGAAGCATCTTTTGATTTAGATGAAACTGCTCACTTTATTATTAATTTAACTGAACTTGGTCATTCTCAAATTGTAATACTTCATTCATCTTTTGCTGATTCTACCTTTACTATTTGTGACCCTAAACTTGAAGATCATCATGATAATCATGAACCTACTACAAACATAAATAATAGTCAAAAACTTAAGGCTAACATTGTATAAACTGGTACCATAGCTAGTGATATAAATTCTTTTACATTAAATTTTGCAAAGAATCAATCTCATCAATCTTTTTTATCAAAGAAATACATTAAACCAAAAATTGGTGATAACATAGTATAAATCCATATATATATTCATCTAATCATTAATACCATTCAAAGTGCTATGATTAATATTGAATATACAAGCACAAATAAGAAATCAAATACTATTTTAACAATAACATCTCAAATTTTTGTTAACGATCATTTATCTTCTAATGTAATATTATCTATATTA
>Ga0256838_1001451_pt1 | contig 11234 bp, 13 predicted proteins | sample 4571419metaG_FD_185978 | JGI IMG/M metagenome (GOLD analysis project Ga0256838, IMG submission 185978) | Hydrothermal vent microbial communities from Guaymas Basin, Mexico - 4571-419 | ecosystem: Environmental > Aquatic > Marine > Hydrothermal vents | place: Mexico: Guaymas Basin | collected... | reverse complement strand
TTCATAGCCTCTTCTATCTCTAATGGTACAGAAATATCACGAAGTTCTACTCTCATAGTCTTGACACCCCACTTAGAAGATGCCTCATCAATAGCAGTAAGAATTTTACGATTTAATGTATCTCTTGAAGATAGAGTCTCATCAAGTGCTAGTTGTCCTATTTCTGCCCTTAGTGTTGTTGTAGAGAGGTTTGAAAGAGCATCTTTAAAATTTACTACTCCATAGGTTGCCATTTTGGCATCTTCTACTTGAATAAATATAATTCCATCAACACTAATATTTACATTATCTTTTGTAATTACGCTTTGTTGAGGTATATTTATAATCTGTTCTTGTTTGGTAAGTTTTGCACTTATATTATCTAAGATAGGTAGAATTATATGAAATCCACCCTCAAGAGTCTTATTATATTTACCTAATCTCTCTATAACATAAGCATGAGCCTGAGGTACAATAACTATACCTTTTATAATAATAATTCCAATGGCAATTATTATAGCAATACTAACTGATTCCATAACTTCTCCTAACTTTAAGATTATATATTATACATCATTTATCTTTAGGAATAGAAATAAAAGAAATTAATCTTTTTTAATAAAATAACTTAAACTGCTTCTACCAAACTTTTTTTTCTTTTTAAGTTTAAACTCTCCTAGCTCTTTTGGGAAGTCTAATTTTGTCATGTGTTCTATAATTACCATTTCACAAGTAGATATATCTATTTTAGAGATTAAATCTAGTGTCTTATCATAAATATCATCCATTCCATCACGAGTAGAGAATGGTGGGTCAAAATAGAAATATGTAGGAGTTTTATCTCTATTTATCTCTTCTAAGATTATATCAAACTTCTCAAAGCTATCTCCATATATACTCATAGCACGACTACTATCAAGAGATTTAATATTTTTTTCCAAAGTATTATAAACAACTCTATTTTTCTCTATAAAAAAGGCTCTCTTCACACCTCTACTAATCGCCTCTAATCCAATAGAACCACTCCCACCAAACACCTCTACAAAGTTTTTATCTATCAAATCAAATTGTAGAGTATTAAATAGTGATTCTCTTAAAATTGATTTTGAACCTCTTGTAGTATTGATATCAGGTATCTCTATACTCTTGCCTTTATACTTGCCACCTATGATATTTGTTGTAAATATCTTTATTTTATTATCTTTTTTCATAGTGGTATATTATACTATTTAAACTTAAAGCCAAATTCTATTAAACTCTCTTTTAATCTATCTTTGACCTCTCCTTGAAACTCCATCTGCTCATTTTTGAGACTCCCACCTATACCCATAGATTTTTTAAGAGATTTTAAAATAGATTGTAACTCTTTTTTATCCATATAAAAGGGCTTAACAATGGTTATGACTTTACCCCTTCGCTTCTCTTTGGCAAAGTGTAATCTATGTTTAGATTTTTCTATTATCTCTATCTTTTTTTTGGGTGCTTTATCTTTATTATCACTACTCCAAGCATCATCAAAATTACTGCCCATCTCAAATAAATTTTTTTTCATTATATCTCCTATCCCTATAATGTAATTTTATTTTGAATCTTATCGTATAAATTATCAAATAATTCTACTATCTCTTTATCATCACCAATATTTGTCATAATATTATCTAATTGAGAATATTGTATTTTAAAAAATTCATTAAATAGTTTATCTCCTCGATAAATTATCTTTTTTTCTGGTAAATAAATATTACCTTTCATTTTCTTTTTTGTTAAATAATATAAAATTGGTTTAAATTTATTAATATCATAGATATTTAATTGATTACAAATACCAATATAAGATTTAATAAATTTTCTATTAATATCTGCATATTTACCTGTATCATGATCATCATTATATTTTACTTCTAAGTAGTAATATTTATTCTTTTCATCATAAAATAAAACATCTACATCATGTTTTATTGTTATATCTTTAGTGGTATTCTTTCTTTCTTGTTTTAAACATTTGTCAATAAGATTATTGAAATTAATTAATAATTGCTTATCATCATAATTATCATTTTGACAATTTGTAATAAATTTATCAACTAATTTGTCACTATCTTTAGTCATAGATAATTTTATTTTCCTCTCTCCCGATATTCTTGTCTCAATATTTAGTTGAGTTTCATTTTCAACAATGATATGTATCATTCTTCTGAAAATTATTAAACATATTTTTAGTAACATTTTTTTAGTTTTCTTATTAATCTTTAAAATATCTAATTCTAATTTATTAACAATAAAAAAATTTATTTTAGTAATTAAATTTATCATAAACTTCGTCTCTATGGTATTCTAAATATTTATTTCTATTTGTTATTTGCAAATTAGAAATCACGTCATCGTCTCTTAAATGTAATTTTTGTCGCACATCTTTATCTAAAGATTTTGATACTAGCAGTGATTTGTTATCTCTAAAACTAATATATCCTCTATCAAATAACTTATCATAAGTTGGTGTAAAAATAAATCCATTATAAACATCTAATCTTTCAAAATCATCACTCTTATTCCACGGTTTTATATGACTTGCTATAAGTAAATCAGTAAATTTTATATTTGTAAATGGACAAAATATAAGATTTTTAAGTAAAACTTTTCTGAAAAAATTTTGTCCTATTCTTATTTTAATTTCCATTGTTTTTTCAGTTGTCTTTGCATTTTCTAAATATTTATTTTCTTTAAACTCTAATATCGCAAATAAACCATTATCAAGTTTCTTGAAAGTTTTTCCTATATCTCTATATAGTACACCTCTAATTCCCGCTTTCCATTCTTTAGATTTTTTTATATTAGGATAATATTTTTCAAGTTCATTATATATTAAACTCCAACTAGCAAGTCCTTCATTGTCTTCCATTAATTTTTTTAGTGCTTGAACTTTAGTCATTTAAGCCACAAAATCAGTTGTTTCAGTAGCATTTGTAAATCGTACACCTCTAAAATTTGGCATAGGATTTATTTTGTGCCATTGAACATCATTTAATATCCAAAATCCTAAGTCCATCATAATTTTTCCCACTCTAAAAATATTATGATAGCTTCCAATTAGCCAAATTGTAGCATCATCACTCATAACTTCATGACAAGCACATAACCATTCTTTAGTAAATTTATCATATTCTTCATTTGAATTAAATTTATCCCATTCATCATTAACACCATCAACCTTTGTTTGATTTGGACGATAAAGTTCATTTTTTAATTGTAAATTATAAGGCGGGTCTGCAAAGATTAAATCTATTGATTTTTTAGGTATTTTTTTTAAAATATCAATACAATCACCATTATATATTCTATATTTTTTTTCAATTAAATCATTTGGTGAAAATACTAATTTTTCATTATCCATTTATTGCTCCATTTAGAAATATTTTTATTATATCTAAAAAAGTATTGATATTTGATAAAATAAAATTACTTCAAAACTATCATCTAACTATTCATTCAACCCTATTTTTGGAATTTTAAATCCCCTAAAATAGGTGGATTTCTTGAAAGTTGCTAATTCTTTCACAGTCTCAGACAAGTAAGAATGGTGTTGTAAATTTACTCTATACTATATATTATCTCTATCTGATTTTTAATATTTAATATCTCTATTAAACTAAGCCCTTTAATATCTAGTGCCATTAGTTCATCTATTGAATTGATAGAGTTTAGGGCTATCTCTCTTGTGATTTTACCACGATAAGCTTTTGCCCAGTGGCTTACTACTTTACCATCTTTTATAAATTTAAGAGTTGTATAGTTTTTGGTTGGTTTATAAAATTTCTCATAATATTTCGCCCTTAAATCTAATATATCCTCATTTTGTAGATAGTTATCTAATATTTTAGTGATATTATTTTTATAAAATTTATCACTCTTTATATCTCTTATACCCTCACCTTGTTTTAGCTTATAGTTTGGGATTAAATCATTAGCTTTTAATACTCCAAATAGATTAGAGAAGATTAATAAATTATTATCTATATAGTTTTTGGAGTTTTTATCTAATGAGTTATAATCTAAATAATCAAAGGCTACACCTGTATATCTCTCAATAGCTTTTAGTGTAGGTTGATTTTGGAGTATGGTTTTGTAATTATCTATTTTGGATATATCTTTGATACCAAAAAGTTTAGATAGGGTTTGAGTTGATGAGTTTAATATTATATCTTGATACTTATCTACCAAACTTCTATCTAAAGTATCAAAACTTAGATTTGAAATATCAAACTTTTCATCTCCACCTGCTATTTTGGTTTCACTTGGTGCTAATAGTATCTTCATATATAATCCTCTAATCAAATATCATATTATATCTATTTTTAGGTATAATTTCTAATTAAATAAAAATGAGTTAAATGAGTATATTAAAAGAGTTTTCACGGTTTGCTAATAGTTATAATAGACTTAATATTATCCAAAAAGATGTAGCCAAAGAGTTGGTTAAACGATTAGATAAGGATTATGATAGTATTTTAGATATTGGTTGTGGTGGTGGAGAGGTATATAAAAATATAATCCAAAATGATATTAAATTTAATAAATTTATAGGTATTGATATATCTCAAAAAATGTTAGATATTCACCCAGAAGATAGTAGAGTAAAACTTAAAAATCTAAGTTTTGATGATAAGATAGAGGATAAATTTGATATAGTTATCTCATCTTCTGCCCTCCAATGGAGTGGTGATTTGGATTATACACTTAATAATATATCTAAACTATCAAATAAATTTCTATTTGCTATATTTACATCAAATACATTTAAGAGTGTTCATAAATTGGCAAATATAGACTCTCCTATATATCCAAAAGAGTATTTAACCGATAAAATAGATAAATACTTCAATGCCTCTTATACTACTTTATCATATAAATTATATTTTCAAAATAGTTATGATATGCTTAAATATATCAAGGAGAGTGGTGTAAATGGAGGTGGAAAAAGATTATCATTTAAAGAGATAAAGAATATAGTAAATAATTATCCCTTTAAATATTTAGAGTTTGAGATTTTAATTGTAGAGGCTACTTTAGTTTAAAATCTATTTTATTTTTTCTTTCTCTTTTTTAAAATCTTTTGATTTTCTGGGTTGTTTAAAAACATACTCATAGAGTTATCTACTTTCTCCTCTTTTGTCTCTATTTTTGTAGGTGTAGCAATATTTGTAATTAATGGGATTTCATCTACAATTAACTGTCTTATTGCTAATATTGGCAAGGATACTGTACTACCAAAATTTTGGCTTCCAAATCCTGCTTCAAACATAAAATAATTATCTTCTATACTTGCACTTTCAAAACTATATTTAGCTATATTAAATAGTACATGTGTACCAAATTGATTAAATATATCTTGTGGCAATGGTGGGTTAAATTCTAAATATTTCACATCACATACAATAGAAAATTCCTCACTATTATCAAAAAAAATAGATATAGTATCTATTAAATATCTATTAGCCACCTCTTTATACTCTTGTGTATTAAATATATCTGTTTTCATCTACTCTCCTAATTGATGGGTTTTTTATCACTTTAAATCCTATCATAGCATTCATTATCGCAAAACCACTAAAGTTATCAACATCTCTACTATATATATCTTGTGGTATTAAACTACCCTCATCTATCATTTTAGACCTTATTGTACCATATAGTAAAGGAGTTTTGGGTGTAATCCAAACACCATTATCCCAAAAAGCAATATTTGCTATTGTTGTATCTTTTAGCAATCCATTTTGAGATATAATTATATCATCATAATCACTATATCTATCTTTAAGTAGGTTTAATTTATCTCTATTTGAGTATTTATAATTATACTCTATATCACTCTCTACAACTATAAAATTTTGCTGAATTTTAGGACTATATGGGATATACTCTATATTAATAATTTCTCTTTCATACAATACTCTACAACGATATAATTTATTATCATTTGGGGGATTGATATAACTATTTAAATCAATAGTAGAAGATATTCCAAAAAGATTAAGACGAGAGAGATTTAATCTTTTATCGTGATACTCTATATTAAATATCTCTCTATTTTGAATTTTTACTGTTTCTATTAGCATAGATTAAAACATACTACTCTCAAACATCTCCGTACTTAAATACCTCTCTGCTGTATCACAAAGTATAGTTACAATAGTTTTACCTCTATTTTCAAATCTTGAAGCTACCTCATAGGTGGCTTGAATATTTGCTCCTGAAGATATTCCTACAAGTAATCCCTCCTCTTTAGCAACTGCTCTTGCCATATCATAAGCACTTCTATCTTTTACTTTTATAATCTCATCATAAATATCTACATTTAGAGCTTTAGGGATAAATCCTGCTCCTATTCCTTGAATTTTATGAGGGTTGGCATCTTCGTTTGATAATACTGCTGAATTAAATGGTTCTACTGCTACTACTTTGATATTATCAATTTTATCTTTTAATACCTCTCCTACACCTGTAATAGTACCACCTGTACCTACTCCTGCTACAAAAAAATCTATTTTACTACCTAAATCATTATATATCTCAATAGCTGTTGTTGTTCTATGAATATCTGGATTATCTGGGTTTTGGAACTGCCCTAATACAATAGAGTTTTCTATACTATTAGAGAGTTGATGAGCTTTATCAATAGAACCTTGCATTCCATCTCTTGATGGTGTCAAAAATAATTTTGCACCTAGGTGAGTCAATATATTTCTTCTCTCTTTACTCATAGAATCAGGCATTGTAATAATTAATCGTAACCCTTTTGATGCACAAACCATTGCTAATCCAATTCCTGTATTTCCACTTGTTGGTTCAATTATTGTACTATCTTGATTAATATCACCTCTCTCTAAAGCTCTATTTATCATATTAAGGGCTATTCTATCTTTGATAGATGATGATGGATTCATAAACTCACACTTAGCATAGATATTTGCTCCACTCATTTGTGATAAGTGGTTTAATCTTATAAGTGGTGTATCTCCTATTAAATCTTCTACTCTATTTACTATCATTTTATATCCTTGGTATTATATAATTATCCTCTATAATAATATCAAATTGTTTGGGTTTTTTAATCTTATAAATAGAACTTTTTGATATGTATAGAGATAAATTAGATTTGATATATAGTCTATCTTTTTTATATTTAAACTTTAATTGTATATTATTACTATTGCTATATAGCTCTACTACGGTAGCATATACAAAGTTTAATAGTTTAAATTCACTCTTTTTAGGTAGTAGTTTTTTATATTTTTTATATAATCCATCTTTTTTAATATCTTCTCCATCGATAAATAGAAGCATAGATATACTCATTATCTCTTGATGTCTATATCCATAATTCAACTCTTGTGATGCTATATAAAAGGCATGTTCGTGAGCATCATATATTGTTAGAGTTTTGCCAATATTAGATAGCTTAATCGCTGAGATTAACTCTTTTGAGTAGTTATTATTAATAGAGAGTTTTGTTGAGAGTAGAGAGTATAGTTCTAATGCACTTTTGATAAGATTTTTATAATTTTGAGGTCTCTTATCAAATCTATCTTGCATACTCTTGATACTTGGATTAAGTTTTTTGGGGAATATATAGTTGCTATTTTTAAGTAACTTACTCAAAAATACTCCCTCTCTTACACCAACCCCACTTGTTATCAAAGTCTTTGTATTGAGCCGTTTAAATATAGAAATCAATATTAAAGTAGCACCTCTAATAGTATCAAATCTATCCTCTTTGATATTTAGATTAGCCAATGTAGATATATCACTATATGCCACATCTTCTAAATAATCTATATATTCATCTATTTCAAAACTAAATGAGTGTATTTTTTTGAGAGGATAATCACTATTTTTCATAATAGCCCTACTCAATGCCCTAATAGCCCCACCCATGCCAATAGCTATATTACTATTAAACTGAGGTGGAATTCTATCTATCTCTTTTGATATATATCTCTCTATCTTATCTATTGAAGCATTCTTATCAAAAAATAGCTCTTTGAGCCGTACCCCACCTAAATTGAGAGATATTGCATCTACTACTTTAGAATCTGATATTAGTGATAAATCACATGACCCACCACCAATATCAATAGTAATCCCATCACTATAAGGAAGCAGATTAATAACAGCCACAGAACCATAAAATGCCTCTCTTTTGCCATCAATCACATCTATCTTAATATCTAAATATTTCTCTATCCAAGATATAAACTGCTCTCTATTAGGTGCATCTCTAAGTGCAGAGGTAGCAACACAATATATATCATCTACCCCATACTTTTGAATATTTCTAGCAAAACTCTCTAATGCTAAATATGCTCTATTTATTCCAACTTCTTGTAATTCACCATTTTTTTGATAAGCACCCTCACCAATACGAACTCTACTTTTCTGTTGAGATATAATATGAAAACCAAACTTACTGCTTCTTTGGAATATCAAGACTCTAGCCGAGTTTGAACCTATATCAATAATTGCAGTTCGTTTATGAAGTTTCATATCAAATCGCTACTCTTCCTCTTTAAGTTGCTTAAATTTAAATTTAAGCTCTTCTATATTTTCTACATTATTAGGGTCAGGAATAATACAATCAACAGGACATACTGCTATACATGATGGGTCATCATAATGCCCCACACATTCAGTACATCTATCAGGGTCTATAAAGTATATTGGGTCATTCTCTTCAATAGCATCATTGGGACACTCTTCTCTACAGGCATCACAAGCTATACATACATCATCAATTAAAAGTGCCATTTTTTATCACCTTGGTTTTTGTTTTAAAGAAGTTATATCTTATAAAAGCTTATTTTTTATTTAAAATATTATATTTTTTTTAAATTTCAATACCTTAGCTAAAAATAATAACAGATAATCAAGTTAAATCTAAGTAAATTATATTTTTAGATTTGCTTTGAGGAATCCTAAAAAAATCTTTTGGTGTAGGTTTGAAGCCATAAGCTGTACTATTTAGTGTCTTATAAAATCTTCAAATCTTTCTTTTGCTATTTTGGGTTTGCCTATCAATGCTTTGCTTATGAAGATGGCTATATGCCTCTTAGCTCATCAATCTTCCAAATCTTTCACCTTTTTTGAGATTATCATATAGAGATTGAACTTCTTTGTATTTGATGCTAAATAATAGACAATCCTCTAATGCTTCAATAGTAAGAGAAGGTGAGAATTTTTTGTATTTATTAGACATAACGGTAGTATAACAAAATAAATTATTATTTCCCCTCCAACTCTTCAACAATCTCTAAAAGCTCTAAATACTCATCACTTTTAGCCTCATAAATCTCTTCTAATTTAATCAACTCTTGGCTTATCTCACTCAATCCTCTTTGATTATAACAATTAGGATTTGATAGGCAGTTGTTTAGCTCTTCTATTTGATTTTCAAGGGTTTCTATCTCATTTGGTAGATTATCATAGGTTCGTTGTTCTTTGAAGCTTAGTTTGGTTTTGGCTTTTTTGGTTTTTGGTTTGGACTCTATTTCTGCTTTTTTGATACTATTTTTTGCCAAAATTTCTAACTCATTTATCTCTTTTTCTATCATTAGATATTGGCTATAATTTTGAAAAGACTCTTCTACCTCTCCATTGCCTTTGAATATAAATAGTTTTGAGGCGATTTTATCGATAAAGTATCTATCGTGAGATACAAATAGCACAGCACCCCAAAAGTTAATTAGCTTCTCTTCTAATATATTAATCGTTAAAATATCAAGGTCATTTGTCGGTTCATCAAGTATCAAACAATCTACCTCTTGAGCTAATAACCATGCTAAAGCAACTCTATTTTTCTCTCCACCACTTAGCATTCCTACCTTTTTATCCAAATACTCTTCTGGGAATAAAAAGCTTTTTAGATAGCCATATACATGACGGTTTTCACCTTTGATTGTGATAATATCTCCACCATCAGGACAAAATGTCTCAATTAGAGTTTTTTCATCACTTAACATCTCTCTATGTTGGTCAAAATATCCGATTTTAAATTCGCCCTGTTTTATCACACCACTATCAGGCTTAATATCTCCTAACATAAGTTTAAGCATTGTAGATTTACCACTACCGTTTGCCCCTACTATTGCTATTTTATCTTTTTGGACTATTCGTGTGCTAAAGTTTTCTATTAGATTTTTATCTGCTATGCTATATGATAAATCCTCTATATCAAAAAGCATTTTTTTCTTGGCTATTGATTTATCTCCATTCCAACTTCTCTTTTCTCGTTCAAGTTCTACTTGCATTTTTCTTATAAGCGTTGGATTAATTTTGGATTCATCTCTTAATTCATAGACTCTTTTTTTGCGTCCTTGATTTCGTTTTTCTCTAGCTTTGACACCTTTTGCCAACCACTCTTCCTCTTTTTTGAGAAATCTTAGCAAATTATCATGTTCTTTGACCATAGATTTCATTCGCTCCTCTTTGAGGACTAAATAGTTACTATATCCACCATTATATGATACCAATTTTCTATTTTCTACCTCAACAACTCTTGTGGCTATTCTATCAATAAAATATCTATCATGAGATATTAGAAGTAGTGTAAATTTATCTTTGAGTAAAATCTCTTCCAAAAATTCTACCATATAAACATCAAGATGATTTGTAGGTTCATCAAGTAGCAAAATATCAGGTTTTTTCAAGATTAATGAGGCTAAAGCCACTCTTCGTTGTTCTCCACCTGAGAGAGTAATAACCAATCTATCTTCATACTCTTTGAGCTTAAACTCTTGAAGCACTCTCTCTATCTTATCATCTAAACTCCATGCATTATGATGGTCAAGAAATGTGATAAGTTGGGCTTGTTGTGATAATAATTTCTCATTTTCATAATCAACACTTAGTTCTAAAGTAACTTTATCATATCTCTCTTTTGCCTCTTTGAGTTCTTTTAGCTCATTTTCAATCGCCTCTTTTACTCTTAGAGAGTCATCAAATTTAGGCTGTTGAGAGAGCATTCCTATCTCAATATTTTGAGTAATTACCCTTTTGCCCTCTGTTGGTTCAACTTCTCCTGTGATTATCTTCATCAAAGTAGATTTACCACAACCATTTTGCCCCACAATAGCTACTCTCTCACCATCATTTAGATTAAATGAGACATCTTCTAAGAGTACCTTTATATCATAATGTTTATCTATATTAAAAAGACTAATTAGTGCCACTTTTTTCCTTTTATCCCAACAACCCTGCACCAC
>Ga0256838_1001450_pt1 | contig 11236 bp, 9 predicted proteins | sample 4571419metaG_FD_185978 | JGI IMG/M metagenome (GOLD analysis project Ga0256838, IMG submission 185978) | Hydrothermal vent microbial communities from Guaymas Basin, Mexico - 4571-419 | ecosystem: Environmental > Aquatic > Marine > Hydrothermal vents | place: Mexico: Guaymas Basin | collected... | reverse complement strand
CCATCAGCTTGCCGGGCTCGTCTGTTCTCGCCACTATTATGGCCTCGCCGTATTTGTCGTACCTCGGCCTTCCAGCGCGACCCATCATCTGCTGGATTTCCAGAACGGGAATGTCGGTCCAGCCGAAACCCGCGTAGCGCTTGGTGTCGCGAATTATTACTCTGAATGAGGGAAGATTGACACCAGCCGAATTATGCACGATAAAGCCAACGCTGTAGCTCTCATCGTCCTCGACTTCAAGGTTGTAGACCTCACCCTCGTAAAACTCCTCCTCAACAGAGCGAACTTTGAAGAGAAGATAACCGTTCCAGATGGTGTTCACGTTGTAGGTCCTGTTTCCTTTCGGGGGAACCTCAAAACCAAGTTCACCAAGCAATTCATAGTAGGAGCGTCCGCTTATCTTGACTTCGTAAATCGGTTTTCTGCTCTTTCCAATTCCCGACTTGCGTATGCTTTTCGAAATTGAAGAAACGTATCCAAGGGAGCCAATGAGGAGCTGAATCTGGTAGGCTAAAGTGGGGGAAACTGTGGTATAGCTTATGTAGTTGACCCTACCGTTACCATTGTCCCTTTTAATGTAGCCGTCCCCCTCAATGAGGCCCCTCAGAAGGCTGAGTCTAACTTCCCTGCTCGCGTTAAACAGGAGCAAATCAGGAATCCTCTTCTCATGGGCTTGATGGCCAATGTTCTCCCTGAGCCATTCTGCAAATCTCTTGTTGCAGAAGCGGACTACCCTCCTATTCCGCTCGTGGTCTTCCACAACAACGTTAGCATGTGGGAAATACTTCCTAATGGTCTCCATGAGGAACTCCGTAATCTCTTCTTCGTGGGAGCCAATGTCGAACTTTATAACTCCAGTTTTAGAAGTTGAACCTTCGGCAATCCACAGGCCTAACAGCCTCGCAGTTTCAAAGTTTAGTGGTAAGAACTCGGGGGTTCTCCTCACAGAGGGGTGCAATTTATCCGTTTTTCCAAACTGATTTGAGACATAACTCGGTTTCCGCAGAGGGATTCTGTCCACCGTAACTTTCGGCTCTGGAATTGGCTGAAGGAGCATGTACGATACCTTTTCGTCCCTGTTGTTTTCAACGAGTTCCTTGAGTTCTTGAGCGGTTATCCACTCCGGCCCCTTAAACTCCCACCATATCACCTGCCTTCCATCGGAGTAGTGGGCCTTGTGGCGGATTCTTTTGACAACCCACACCATGTGTTCGGGTGTTACCCTCACTGGAACGGTTCCCCTCGCTTTGATTACGAGCATCTTGCCCCTATGTGGCCGTTTGATGGGGGAGATAACTCTCTTAAAATTGCCACTGTGGGTCAGAACTTTATCTCTTTCACTGAGCTCACTTACTTTTTTAACGCCATTTTTTGTTATTACTGGCGTTTCTGGGTGCATACAGAGGGTCGGCGTCGCCGTGATTACCTTGATTAAACCATCCCTGAAGGCGTCCTCGATGAGAGTTCTCTCGACCCTGCTCAGTCCGGCGTGGTGGAAGGCGACGCCACCGCGTAAAGCCTTCTTTAACTTCTCGCTCGTGGGGTTGTCCTCAAGCTGACTGGCGAGACTTTCTAAGGCCCGCTTTTCAGGCTTGGTAAGATGACTTGAGACCAGCTTCGAGAGCGCCAAAGCCTCTTTCTCAGCCGAGCGCCTCGTGTTGACGAAAACTAAGGCACCCTTGCCCCTCTTCACAGCATCGACCACGAGGGAGTACCAGTTCTCGGGATAGCTCTCGACCTTCCCGTCCTCCCAGATGAGCGTTCCGAGGTGGAAAACACCTTTTCTCAGCTGAACCGGTCTCCAGTTGCTGACGACGAGGGAAGCGTCGAGCCATTCCGCCAGCTCCTCCGCGTTGCCGACGGTGGCGCTCAAGGCCAATATCTGCGCCCTGCCGAGCATGTGCGTTAGAATCATCTCGAGCGTCGCTCCTCTATCGTAGGAGCCGATTAGGTGGACCTCATCGGCAACCACGAGCTTAACGTCGTCAATCCACCTCGCGCCGTGCCTGAGAAGGGAGTCGAACTTCTCGGCGGTGGCGACTATTATGTCGTATTTTCCAAGCCAGTCGTCGGTTGAGTCGTAGTCTCCTGTGGTAGCGGCGACCTTCAGGCCTAAACTCTCCCACTCCTTGAACTCGCGGTACTTCTCCTCGGCGAGGGCCTTGAGGGGGACGAGGTAGACGGCTTTGCCCCCCTCGCGGAGAAGCTTGTCCACCATGACTATCTCGCTCACGAGAGTTTTTCCGCTCGCCGTTGGGATTGCCAGAACGAGGTTTCTGCCCTCTAAGGCACCGCTCTTCAACGCTTCCGCCTGCGGTGGGTAAAGTTCCTCTATGCCCCTCTCCTTGAGGACTGCCTTAAGCCTCTCGTCAACGGGAAGTTCATCAACCCTCATTTCGACCGCAATCCTTATTGAGAGGGCGGTTAAATAGGTTTGGGATGACCATGGAAGTTCCCTACGTTCTCTTCGAGGTTCGCAGGAAAGGCAGGGAGATTGGAACCTACGCGATTGACGCTTACTTCGTCGAGTTCCTGGCGCTTGAGCCAAGAAAGGCAGTTCTGATAAAGGGGCCCGGCTCGATAAGCCTCTCAGAGGGCGCCGAAAAGCCGTTGCCAAGGCTCCTCGGAACCAACCTGGAGCGTTTCCTAAAGGACCTCTACCTCGAGCTCCTAAGCGCGTCCCAGGAGACCAGGGAGAAGAGGGTCAACCACATGAGGCGCTGGAACGTCTGGAGAATCCTGGGTATACCGACGGGGCACAGCAGGCACATAGCGATTGACGAGCAACTCGCCAAGGTCGAGCGTGAAAACGCCCTCGGACTGGCGCTCCTCAAGAAGGTTTTTGGAGTTAAGGACGACGTTGAATCCGTTGAAATCCGCGAGGTTAAGCTCCTCTACAGAAGACTGGGGCTTGAAAACGGCAAGGTCAGGGACGAGAAGGGAGCCGACAAGGTTTATACAAACCTCCTTAAAATCGACCCTGTCTTCAGAACGGCCTTTTACTCCGCCCTTCTCAGGGAAACAGCGCTGACGGAAGAAATAATGAGGAAGGCTCAGGCCTTCGCGTACAGCCAGCAGGCGACGTAGTGGTCCTTCTCAACTTCAACCAGCGGGGGTTCCTGCCTGTCGCAGAGGCCCGCCTTGGCGAATGGACAGCGCGGATGGAAGCGGCATCCCTTCGGCGGATTTATCGGGCTCGGCGGTTCTCCTTCAACCTTCATGCGCTTTTCCTTGAGCTCTCTCGCGAGCTCCGGGTCTGGAACCGGAATGGCGGATAGAAGGAACTTCGTGTAGGGGTGGAGCGGGTTCTCGAATATCCTCTCGGACGGGCCGACCTCGACGAGCTTCCCGAGGTACATGACGCCCATCCTGTGGCTCATGTATTTAACGACACCGAGGTCGTGGCTTATGAAGAGGTACGTGAAGCCATGCTTCTTCTGAAGGTCCTTCATCGTATTGAGGATGTTTGCCTGGACTGAAACGTCGAGTGCCGAAGTTGGTTCATCGAGAACTACGAACTCGGGCTGGAGTGCGAGTATCCTTGCCAGCGCTATTCTCTGCCTCTGACCACCGCTGAACTCATGGGGATAGCGGTAGAGGTGCATCTCGTTGAGGCCAACGCTCTCAAGCAGTCTAATCACGAAATCCTCCGGGTCGTCCACCTCTATGCCGTGGAAGCGAACGGGTTCCATGATTATCTCGAAGACGGTCTGCCTGGGGTTGAGGGAGGAGTAAGGGTCCTGGAACATTATCTGGGCCTTCCTTCTGAACCACTTCATTTCCTCCCCCTTCAGCTTTGTGACGTCTTTTCCTTGAAATATTATCTGGCCGTCGGTTGGCTCTATCAGCCTCAAAATCGTCCTTCCGGTGGTGGTTTTACCGCAACCACTCTCGCCGACAAGACCAAAGGTCTCGCCAGGCATTATCTCGAAGCTAACGCCGTCAACGGCCTTAACGTAGCCCTCGGTTCTGAAGAGGCCCCTAATCGGGAAGTATTTTTTGAGGTTCCTAACCTCAAGTATCGGCTCGCTCATGCTATCACCTCAGTAAAGGTGGCACGCCACGAAGTGACCCGGTTCAATTTCCTTCAGCTCGGGAACCTTCTTTCTGCAGACTTCCATGGCCCTCGGGCACCTCGGGTGGAATCGGCATCCGCTCGGGGGCTCTATTAAGTTCGGAACCGTTCCCGGAATGGTTTCAAGGCGTTCTATCTTTGCCAGAGGGTTAGGCACTGCCCTGAGGAGGCCCTGGGTGTATGGGTGCAACGGGTTCTTGAATATCTGCTCGACGGAACCGATTTCAACTATCTTCCCCGCGTACATTACCGCCACGCGGTCTGCCATTTCCGCAACGACACCCATGTTGTGTGTGATGAGAATTACGGTCGTGTTGTATTCCTCCTTGAGCTTGTTCATCAGCTCGAGTATCTGAGCCTGAACCGTGACGTCCAAAGCAGTTGTAGGCTCGTCTGCAATTAGTATCTTGGGGTTGTTGGAAATCCCAATTCCTATAACAACACGCTGTTTCATTCCACCGCTCATCTCGTGGGGATAGTTCTTCACCCTGTTTTCGGGGTCGGGAATGAGAACGCGCCTCAGTATATCCACTGCTTTCCTAAAGCCCTCTTTCCAGTCCTTAACGGTATTGTGAACGACCATGGCCTCTGCTATCTGATAGCCGACAGTGTAAAGTGGGTCGAGCGACGCGTGGGGGTCTTGAAAGATGTAGGCTATTTCCTTGCCTCGTATGTCCCTTATCTCCTCGTCGCTAAGCTTGAGCAGGTCAATCGTTGAGCCGTCCTCGCGGTGGTAGAGAACCTTTCCATCAACTATCTTGCCCGGGCTTTCGATAAGCTGTGTCAGGGCCCTCGAAGTAACGCTCTTTCCACAGCCCGTTTCCCCTACGAGGGCAAATGTCTCACCGCGGTAGACATCAAAGGAGACTTTTTCAATGGCTTTGACTATTCCAGCGTAGGTGTAGAAGTGAACGGTGAGGTCACGAACCTCAAGGATAGGCTCAGGCATTTTCATCACCCTCCTTCTTGACCTTGAACTCTATGCTCCTCCTCGTCTTGGGGTCGAGGATATCTCTGAGGGTATCTCCAAGGAGGTTCCAGCCGAGGGCCACAAGCATTATCATGAGGCCCGAGAACGTGACGAGCCACCACTTCTCGGGGAAGTACTGGGAACCATCGTAGACTATCCTTCCCCAGTCCGCTATCGGTGGCGTTGCACCGAGACCGAGGAAGCTCAGACCAGCCTCCATGAGGATAACGCCTCCGAAGTCAAGGGTTATGTAAACCAGTATCGGGCCGATGATGTTCGGGAGAATGTGCTTGAACATTATCGTCCTTGAGCTCAGGCCTATAGCCCTGGCCGCTTCAACATAGAGGTTCTCCCTCTCGGTGAGGGTCGAGCCACGCGTTATCCTCGCGTACGCTGGCCACCAGACTATAATCATTGCCGCAATAACTGCGAGGAGCTTTCCAAGGTTTCCAGCATCCTCGGGTCTAAGGGCAAACAACCAAAGCACAAAACTCTGAACAGATGGGTGCGCGGAGATGAAGTTCTGAAGTCTCTGCGGAAGGACCGCCGAGAAGGCCATTGCCAATATCAACGCTGGGAACGCCAGAAACACATCGGTAATGCGCATTACCAGTTCATCCACTTTTCCACCGTAGTAACCGGCAATGAGTCCAAGGATTATTCCGAGGGGTACCCCGAGGACTATGACGATTATCGAAATTACGAAGGAAACCCTGGCTCCGTAGAGAATTAGACTGAGCAAATCCCTCCCGTAGTGGTCCGCTCCGAGGGGATAGTGTATAGTAGTGGTGTATTCGATTATCTGGTCTCCCCTGAGTTCAGTAACGTTAAGCTGGAACGTTGAGCCCGGCGGGGCCAGGTATGTGTCAAGGTTGTAGTTTGTGGGGAAGAACCTGTAGTTCCACGGGGCCAATCTGGGACCGAATATGCCGAGAAATATGAATATAAACACAAGGGCAAGGCCTATAAGGCCAGGTGGAGAGCGGTTCAGAGCGTAGAGCATGAGCTTCCATTCTTCCATCTTGGAGCGGTTTTTCCTCTTCCAGTCCTTTTTAAAGAGGGAGAAAAAGGAGCCGATTCCTTCAACAAGTGCATCCGAGAACTTATCCAGGATGCTCTTTTTGTACTCTTCCCTTCCCATTAAAACCACCTCAGTACCTAACTCTCGGATCTATAACCGCGTAGAGTATGTCCACGACGAGATTGGTCGTGAGGTATATGAGGGCAAAGACCGTGGTTATTGCAACAACCGCAGGGAAGTCCAGGTTGGTTATCGCATCCACTACGTATGAACCCATACCAGGGAGTCCGAAGACTGTCTCGGTTATTGGCGTTCCCCCAAGCAGTCCGCCGAACTGAAGTCCCAAAACGGTTACTATCGGCACCATGGCATTCTTTAGGGCGTGGCGGTATATTCTCATCTTCGGAACACCTTTGGCCTTGAGGAAAGCTACGTAATCACTGCTTATCGCCTCAAGGAAGCTGTTCCTGACGAACCTCGCGAGCACTCCTGCGCCCATAAACCCAAGGACAAAGCCCGGGAGCCAGAGCCTGTGGATGTGCTGGCTGAAGGTCCTGAAGTCACCAGTAAGGAGGGCGTCTATTATGGGTACGTGCGTAATCTCGTGGGCGGGAGGGGCTGGAAATCCTGCAAGGGTTATCCATCGAACTTTAACGAAGAAGACGTAAATCATCAGGTAGCCAAGCCAGAAGACGGGCATGGAAACACCAGTTAAGGCAAAGAACCTGATGACGGTGTCTATCCACGTGTTCCTCTTAAGTGCCGAGATGATACCAAGGGGAATTCCTATGAGAACCACAAAGAAGAATGCCACGAGTGCCAGCTCAAACGTCACCGGAAATCTATCTCCGATATCATCAAAAACGTAGTTTGATGTTCTCGGGTCTATTATTTCATTCTTTGCAAGGCCACTTATTAGGAACCAGTACTGGTCATACCACGGGTCATTCAAGTGATACTGCTCTCTTATCTGCTCCATATACTTCTCACTGGCCTTCTCACCACCCGCCCATGCCCTCGCAACATCGGCGGGGATAACATAGGCGATAAGAAAAACGATGAGTGTAACTCCGATAAGGGTTGGAATGAACGTGAGGAGCCTCCTTACAAGGAACTTCTTCAGGTTTGCCACTTCCGCTCCCTCCTGCTTCGTTAAACAAGAGAACAAAAGAAAAGAAAGGGCTCAGCTGACGGTAACCTCTACGCTCTTAAACTCTGTGGCACCGTAGAGGAACGGGCCAACCCAGTTGTCGGAGTCAAGGTAGTCCGGAACCCATCCGACGACGTAGACGTCGTACTCGCCGTGCTCGGTCTTGTCGAGGTAAGTCGGCCAGTTGTAGCTGTTGACGGTAACTTGGAAGCCAAGCTGGCTCCAGACGTTCTGGAGGAGGGTCATTATCTTCTCACGGGCAGCGTTGCCCTCGTTGTAAATCAACTCTATCTTATACTTGGTTGGGTCAATGCCTGCCTTGTTGAGGAGCTGTTTGGCCTTAGCGAGGTTGTAGGTGTACTTTATGATGCCCTCCTCGGTGTAGCCTGGCCAGGGCTTGGGTATAGGACCGTAGTTCGGCTCAAGGAGACCCTTGTAGACCAGTTTCGATATCTGGTCGTAAGGAACTGCGTAAGCGAGGGCTTCTCTAACGAGCGGGTTGTTGAAGGGCTCCTTCTGGGTGTTGAACACAAGGAAGGTCAGTATTGGCTCGAGTATGTCTGTCTGAACGACTGACTGGAATCCGTTGAGCTCGAGACCCTTGACGGTGTCCATCTTCTCAGGTGGGATAGCAACGGTGTCGGCAGTTCCTGTCTTGTAGAGGTTTATTCTCGCCATCGGGTCCTTGTTGATGATGTAGATGGCCCTCTTGTGGCCCGGATTATTAGTAGCGTTCCAGTAGTAGGGGTTGTACTCGAGGACGATATACGCGTCCTTCTGGTAGTCCTTGACGTAGAACGGGCCGGTACCAACGGGCTTGTTGTGCATGAGCTGGTGAGTCGGGTCGCTCTTGCCCTCGCTCAGGTAGCTCCACCAGGCGCTCGGGTTGTGGCCGTTGTCGCTGGCCTTAAGAGCCTCCTCGTACTTGTCACCGAGGAGGTACTCCATCGGGACGACGCTGAGGAATGGGTCTGCGAGTATTCCAAGAACTGGAGCGTACGGCGCCGGGAGGACAAGCTTGAAGACTCCAGCCGTTTCCCCATCGTAGCCGAAGAACTTCTTAAGCTCCTCAAGGCTCTTAACCTCCGTGCTCTTGCCCTTATACTCGGCTATGAGCGGGTGTTCCTTTAGGTACTTGTCGAACTCCTCTTCGGTCAGAGCCGCTGAGTGGTTGACGTCCATGAAGCTGTCCACCATCCAACTGACGCTGTGACCGAGTCTCTCGACACGGAGGAAGGTGAAGGCAACGTCGGTGGCATCAATCGGATAGGTTTTGTCATTCCACGGGTCGTAGGCCTTAACTCCACCACGGATGACGAAGTACCACTCGGTGCCATCTTTGTTGTGGGCCCAGGCAATGGCCAGGTCAGGGCTGACCTGCTCAGTCTCCTCCTTCCAGTAGGTGACGAGGGTGTCTCCAATCTCGTGCCATATGGCCCATCCAAAGGTCTCGTAGGTCATGGCAGGATCAAAGCTCTCCGGCCAGCCTGCAGTGGCTATTACATAGGTATCGGGGTCGTTGGTATAGTCCTTTATGCCTATCTTGACGACGGGGGCGTTCTGGTCCTCGCTGAGTAAATCAAAGCGCTCGACCAAGGTTGGGTGGTAGTAGCGTCCCTTGACCCAGTTCCAGTAGACGCGGAGCTGTTTGTTCTGACCGAGGATAACCTCAGGAACGAGCTTGTTTCCAAGGATATAAACGGCCTTGAATAGCTCCGTTCTGATAGTGGGGTCAGTCTCGCGCCTTGCAGCTATGATAAGGGCATCAACGTGCTCGTCGCGGAAGAAGGCAGGGTCTATGGCACCAAATCCCTGACCCTTCTCCATGAGGGTCTTTATGTCGGGGGTGTTCTCAGTATCAACTTCGTAACTGACCCTTATGACTTTCTTCCCCGATGGAAGCTTTACAGTTGGCTCCGCTCCTTTGGGCCCAACAACCACGACACTCTTATCTGTTGCTATGACATAGACTTTGTCCATCTCCAGAATGCCCGCCTGAGCAGTCTGGGAAGGCTGGGATGAACTGGAAGTTCCACCCTGGGAAGCAGTCTGAGTGCCACTGGTTCCCTGAGAAGTTGTTTCGCTCTTACCTCCTATACAGCCGCTGGCCACGGTCGAAAAAACGACCAAAAAAACAACCAGCAGGGCTATTGTAGCCTTGCTCTTCATTAATACCCACCTCTGTACGTTAAGGGCACTATTATATGAGCACCCCACAATAATAAATCTTTCGCCATCAAAGTTGTCACTGAAGCAATTATTAATACACTAGTAGATGCCAACGAGTATTAAGCATCATTGACAAGTCCAAAACACTACTAAGACTACGAAAAGCTTAAATGAGCGGGACAACAATTATAAAACGAGAAAATTCCGGCGGTGATGCCAATGGTTAGGTCGTATGTTTTGTTGACTGTGGAAATCGGGAAGGTTGAGAGCGTTATCGAGGCTCTCAAGCAGATACCGGGCGTTACCAAGGCCGACGCCGTCACCGGTCCCTACGACGCCATCGTCCACATCGAGGCCAAGGACCTCGGTGAGCTCACCAGAAAGATACTTCACGACATCCACAACATCGACGGCGTTATAGACACCACCACCGCCATAGTCGTTGAAATGGAGGAGGAGTGACTACCGTCTCTTCCTCTTGGTCTTGCCCTTCTTGGTCTTAGCCCTTGAACGGAGCTCTCTAATCTTCTCGGCCATCATTTTGAGACTCTTCCCCTTTCCGTATGGACTTTCAATTCTCAGAAAGCCGTAGGTTCTGAGCTCCTCGTCGAGACCCGAAAGACGGGGGTTAAGCTTCTCAGGGTTCTTCTCAACTATCTTCATTCCAAGGATTATCGCCGCGTTCTCAATCTCCGATAGCTTGGGCTCTTTAACGGCGACGTTCTTTGGCACGACCCTTCCGTACTTCCTGCTGAGTCTTGCATCGAGTTCACAGGGCCACACGATAAACCTCATGCTCTCACCTGACAAGGTTTAAAAGACCGGCCATTAAAAACCCTTCCGGTGGAGAGGCATGAAATCTATAGAAGTCCTTAAGAAGTGCCTACTCGGAAAGGCCCTTCGCGGTGATATAGTACTCGTGGAGTACTCTTCAAACTACCCCGTGGAAAGGCTCGTTTGGGAAGATACCGTTCCACTCATGAAATCCTCGGGTGAGCTCGTTGTGTGTGACTTCTTCGGAATTGGTGAGACCTTCTTCAGAAAGTACGTCCGCAGGCTCCCGGGTAGGGAGTACTCCAGGTTCATCGAACTTCTGAGGGGTATAAAGATTGTCAAGGTCGGTCCAGGGACTGCAACCTACGGTGAGGTTATAGAGGAGCTCGTTCCAACTTACGACCCCCATATATTCCTCCGCAACTACCACTCCATCATGGGAAAGGTCAGCAGGATGCCCCAGAAGCCCAAGTACTTCGTCAGCTTCGGCCTTGGACACTACATACACTTCAACCCCGATGAGGCGGTAAAGTCCCTCCTGACCGCCATAACCAACATACCGATGGAAGACCTCCTCAGCGTCCACTTCATAAACACGGATATACTTGACAGAAAACACCTTGCGATAATGGAGGAGCTTGCAACCTTCGTTATACGAGCTTCGGAAGGGGGTCTCAGCGTCATAAAGGACGGTGGGATTGGTGATTGAGGAGGGAAGCAGGGTTCTTCTCGTCGATAATAGGGGAAAGCGCTACCTCGTGAAGGTTGAGGACAGGGAGTTCCACACCGACCTCGGAATCCTCAGGCTGGGCGAGCTCATAGGGAAGCCCTACGGGAGCAGGATAGAGAGCCACAAGGGTGAAACCTTCGTGGCGCTCAAGCCGGACATCAACGACATAATAGCGAAGATGAAACGGGGGCCCCAGATAGTCCACCCCAAGGACGCGGGTATAATCATAGCCTACGCAGGAATCTCGCCTGGAGATACGGTTATAGAGGCCGGAGCCGGGAGCGGGGCTTTGACGATATTCCTCGCCAACGCCGTCGGGCCGGAGGGCAGGGTTATAAGCTACGAGG
>Ga0256838_1001449_pt1 | contig 11247 bp, 10 predicted proteins | sample 4571419metaG_FD_185978 | JGI IMG/M metagenome (GOLD analysis project Ga0256838, IMG submission 185978) | Hydrothermal vent microbial communities from Guaymas Basin, Mexico - 4571-419 | ecosystem: Environmental > Aquatic > Marine > Hydrothermal vents | place: Mexico: Guaymas Basin | collected... | reverse complement strand
TAGATGCTGCTTCACTTTTAAGAGAGGCAATAGATAAGAATGCTTTGGGAGATTGGGTTGGGTTTTTTGAGGGTTTCTTTGGGATTGAATTGAAAAATGTTGAGGTTGATAAAAAAAATAGTCTTGAGTTTGACGATTTTACCATGTTAAAAATTTTGGAAAAGGGTTATTGATGGAGATAAAGTAATTCAGTATAGGTTCTTGCGGGAGTGAGTTTATGGAGATTTTCAGGAACTTTATAGTTATGGTGTCCACTATTGTTGGCTGTTTTGTGGGATGGGAGATAGCACCAGCCTACAGCTGGATGGAGGCTAATATATATTCTGTTGTTTTCTTATTTGGAGCAACTTTTTGGTTGCTTTCTTCAATTTTGACTAGGTATTTTATGGAAACTTTTGTTAAGTACTTTAGAAGGAATCCACCTGTTGTAATACTTAGGAGTTTTGCCGTGGTGGTTTTATCTGCTATAGTTGGGTATTTATTTTTCATGCCTGTTTCCGGTTGGTTAAAGAATATTGCTGGTGAGTATAGTGACGTTGAGTGGTTTCAAAAAAGTCTGGAAATTCTAGCTTTATTTTTGCCATTTTTGGGAGCAGTGTTTATTGGGTGGGTTGGATTTGTGCTATTCAAGGAGGGAATTTCGAATTTATGGGAAGTGGTACCGCCAAAAGTTGTTGACACGAGCGCTTTGTTATCCAAAAAGTTTGAGGTACTTCTTTCCTTTAAAGTTTTAGAAGGAAAGATCGTGCTTCTCAATACAGTGCTACGAGAATTAGCGCTCCTTTCAGAGCTGCCTTCTAAGAGAAAGGCTGTTTTAAATGCTTTAAAGATAATAAAAGATATGGATGTTATCGAGGTTGATCCTTTAAATTATACAAAGTCTGATGAAGTTGATGTGCAGCTAATAGAAGTTGCCAAAGCTTTAGAAGGGCGAGTTGTTACAGCTGACAGAGCTGTAGCTGGAATGGCTCGCAGTTTAAAAGTAGATGTTATCGATTTGACTGAGTTGAATATAACGGAAGATTTAAAAGTTGGGGATGTGGTTGAAGTGATTCCGGTAAAGCGTGGGCGCGAAAAGGACCAATATGTGGCTTATACTGAGTTTGGAAATATGGTGGTGATACCTTTTAAAAGAGATATTTTGGAGAAACGCGTTCGTGTTAAAATAACAAATGTAACCCCGACAGAGGTGGGAAAAGTTTACTTTGCTGTTTTGGTTGAAGTTTTAGGAGGTGAAGGAGATGAAGGTAAAGGAGGTAATGAGAACCACTCTTTTTAAGATGAGTGCAGACGAGCCTGTGGCAAAGGCTAAGAGAATAATGCTTTTACATCAGCCTGAGTGTATCATGGTTGAAGATGAAGGGGAGATAGTTGGTATTATTGATCCTACTGATCTCCTTAAGGAAAATGATGATAATGCTCCTGTTGCTAAGATTATGAATAAGAAATTTTTGGGGATTGAAGGAGAAGAAGAAGTTAAAGAGGCTGCAAAGCTTATGACAATTAATCGGCTTTCTTATATCCCTGTTCTTGAAAAGGGAAAGGTTGTGGGGATTATAACCCCTAAAGAATTAGTTGAAGATGCCGTATTTGAAGGAAAATATCCGGAGCTTACTCCAGAAAGAGCAGCTATATACCTTGCTATGAGTACGGATAGGAGCAAAGAGGAGCATTGGTTGGAAAAGTGCCGAGAGGAGGGTTATAAAGCTGCTATAACTCAAGTAGGAGCTACGGCTGAACAGCTTCCAATAAAGATGAGAGAAAGTGCAATTGTGGCAGCTATTGCGCGCGGTGTTATAAAGGAAGATTCAAATGAAAAGATAGCTATATCGAATGCTGTACGAGATGTTTATTTACAGCTTGCAGCGGTAAATCCTGGACTTGGTGGTGGATTTAAGGTTTCTGTGGTAAGAGGACATGGAAGAATTTGCGTTGCTGCTTTTGGACGTTGTGGACACGCACTTGCTAATTCACCAATGCAACTTTTTATGGGATTTGCTGTTATAGGACCTTCAGATGAGAAAGCTTAGGTTAGAGGTGAAGTGTAATGTTAAAGGTTAGATTTGCTCCCTCTCCTACGGGATACTTGCACGTTGGAGGGGCTAGAACTGCTCTATTTAACTGGTTGCATGCGCGTTCAAAGGGTGGAAAGTTCGTTTTGAGAATAGAAGATACGGATCCTGAAAGAAGTCGCGAATACTTTGAGGAGGATATAAAAAAACAGCTTGAGTGGTTGGGGTTGATGTGGGATGAGCTTTATAGGCAGTCTGATAGGGCAGATTTTTACGGTGAATACTTTGAAAAGTTGAAAAGTGAAGAAAAAATTTATCCGTGTTTTTGTGATCCCCAGAAGCTTGAAGAAGCTAGAAAAAAAGCTCGTGAAAAAGGAGAGCCTTATAAATACCCGGGAACATGTAGAAAACTTTCAAGAGAAGAGAGAGAACAACGCTTAAGAGATGGTCAAAGGGCTGCATGGCGTTTTGCAGTTCCTGAAAATGAGGATGTTAAGTGGCGTGATTTTGTAAAGGGAGAGGTTGTTTACAACACTGCAAATCTTGAGGATTTTGTGGTTAGAAGAGGTGATGGTAGCTATACATATAATTATTGCGTTGTTGTGGACGATGCTACAATGGGGATAAATTTTGTTCTGCGTGGAGAAGATCACGTGCCAAATACACCTAAGCAGATATTGCTTTATAAAGCTTTAAGTTTTGATGTTCCAGAATTTGCCCATATTCCACTGATATTGAATAAAGAAGGTAAAAAACTTTCAAAGCGAGAGGGGGGTGCCACAGTTGTTGAATTGCATGTTGCAGGGTACCTTCCTCAGTCAGTTGTGAATTGGCTTGCACTCATGGGATGGTCGCATCCTGAAGAGAAGGAAATTTTCAAAGTTGAAGAGCTTGTGAATAGATTTACAGTAGAGCGTTTAAATACTTCGCCTGCTCGTTTTGATCTTGATAAATTGAGATATATAAACTCTGTTCACATGAAGGAGTTGGGTTTTGAGGAGTTTGTAAGGGAATTTGAAAATTGGATTGCTTATGTAAAGAAGGAGAAGGCGTATACCGAAGATGTAGAAAATCTTTTGGAAAATGTGAAAGGTGTTGTTAATAGGTTGTCTAAATATTTCGTTTCGGAAAAGGGTAACGTTTTGAATTTGGCGTATCTTTTCAGAGAAAATGCTGCCAATTTTTATGAATTGGTAAAGATTTTGCTTGAAGTTTTAGAGGATAAAGTAATTTCAGATGAAGATAGAATTAAGTTTTGTGATAATTGGAGTAAATTTTGTGAGGTTTTGTATGCTTTAGTTGAAAATTTACAAGGTTGCGAATGGAGTATGGAATCCATAAAAGCTACTTTTAAGTTGGCAATAAAACAGGGCTGCAAGGGTAAAAACTTGTACAAACCTTTTAGATTAGTGGCTACCAACTTGGCAGATGGACCAAACATTACAGAGGTTGTGTACTGGCTTGGGAAGGAAAGGGTTTTGAAAAGGCTCAATAACTATGTTAAAAGTTTGTCGGCAAATTTTAATTAGGAGTGATGTTCTTGGCAAGAGAAGTTACTTTGCCAGTCGAGGTTATAGTACATCTTGATAGAGCAGAAGTTGGTTTTTTTGATGAGATGATAAAGGCGGCGGATAATTTAGCAGTGTGCACATGTCTTGATTCTTTTGAAGCACGACTCAAGTTATCGACTACTTCAGGCTTAAAAAATGAGCTTCTTGAATTTTTAGAAGGAGCCAAGAGTGAGTTGAGTGGACTTGAGGTTATAGAAATTTTGGAATAGGTGTGTAAGTTTAAAAGGTTTTGAAGAGGTGTTTTTTATGCCTAAAAGATGTGAAGTTTGTGGGAAAGAGCTACCTGATAATTGGATGACAAGTATATGTGCAGATTGTGCATTTGAAAAATTTAAAAGCTTTGCGGCTGCAGGTGGTGGATTCAAAGGAAAAGCTTTTTTGCAAGAAGCTATAACTTCTTCTCCTACAGTTACTACTTCAACCTCAAGAGAGGCTCAACTTCTAAAAAAATACGGAGAGCTTGATATAACGTTTTTGACAGGAATATTCAAAGATAAGTTTGTTTTGGGAAAGATGCTGAATGAGGGTTTTTCTCCGGATATGCTTTATCATCCTGCAACTCGTAAAATAGCGGAACTACTTGTTTATTTCTACAAACAGGGAAAGAGTTGGGACAGATTTTTAGTGCAGGATTTTTTAAAGCGACAAAATGAGTTGACTCCCGAGATTGAGGAAGTGCTTGACTTAATAGTGCATCAGCCGCCAGTTCAGCTTGGTAGCATGATGGAGTATCTTGCACGTTTAAGGGAAAGAGCGAGCATAGAGAGACTAAAACTTGTTAGAAGAAAAATTGACGATTATATCGATGGAAAAGAGAATACCAATACTCCAGTTCTTGAGTTTGTAAACATACTTGTTCGCGACTTAAGAGAAATTCAGAAGGCTCACACTGGACAGTCTATAAAGTTAATAAAGTCAGAACTCATAGAAATTGCAAAAGAAATAGAGGAAAGGGCAAAGACGGGGGAGATTGAAACGCTTGGTTATTCTCTCCAGCCTTACAACGATCTAAATTTAGCCCTTTCTGGCTTGAGAAAAGGCTTTTTCTATGCGATTGCGGGAGCACCTCGTCGTGGAAAGACTTCCCTTACTTTGGAATTGGCAACTACGGTTGCTCGCAATGAGAAGATACCAGTGTTGTTTTTTTCATGGGAGCAAACGCGAAAAACGTTAACTTATCGTATTTTGGCAAAAGAGAGTAGAATAAATCCAGATACTTTGCGCAGAAAAGACATAACCAAGAATCCGGAGCTTATGGAAAGGTTTGCAGCAGGTTGGAAAAAGATGGAGGAGTATATGGATTACTTCTATATAATGGAGGGATCCAAAAAAGATACGGTTGACAGAATAAAGGCTTACGCATACAATGCGATGGAAATTCATGGTACGGATGACATTGTCATATTCCTAGATTACCTCCAGAAGATGCCGTATCCTAAAGAGTATTCCACAGAGCGTTTCAAAATTGAGGAGATATCGACGGATATAAAGAGGCTTACGATAGAGTTGAATTGTCCAATAGTTGTCATATCTTCTTTAACTCGTGAAGGATGTGAATTGGATTCGGGACCGGGTAAAGGAAGGCCTACTATGTATCATACAAAAGGATCAGGGGATATAGAGTACGACTTGGACGTTGCTATGATTCTTGCAAAGGATTGGGAGGATACAGCAGAGCTTGAGAACCAACTGCGAATAAAAGCGCGTGAGATGGGAAAAGATCCAGAAAATGTTCCAAAGATTGATATAGTTAACCTGTACCTTGACAAAAACAGGGATGCTCCAGAAGGTTATCCACCAGTTGTGCAGTTTTTCTTCTTCATAGAAGAGAACAAATTTGTGGAGCTTGGATTTAAAGGGGAGGAAGACAAGTACAGGTATGCGAGAATTGATAGACTTTTGAATAAGCTTATAGAGACTGGTATGATAAGGTTTAGGGATAAGCAGGATTTAAAGACGGGAGCCCTTTCTGCAGCTCGCAAAAAGGCGGTGAGGATAAAGAGAGATGCGGATTCTTTGGTCTGATATTATTGAGATGAGATTTGTATGGTTAATTGTTGTGCTGGTTGGGATTTTGTCCAGTATTTTTCTTACAGGATGTGGTGTTGGTAAGGAAAAGGGGGAGAGTATTTTAGCTATTAGTGAAGAGCAAAAGCTTTGGCAAGTTAAGACAGAGATGGAGAACTCTCTAATAATGTTTGATGAGGGGCAGCTTACGAACTGGAGTTCAAAACTTTTGAAGATATACTTCAAAAGTGGGGGAACAGTTAGGAGGAAGGCTGCTGCTTATTACTCGTTTTGTCAGGCACTTCTTGGTTGGATGTACATGCATGGAGATGTTTCAAAGAGAAAAATACGTGAAGCGTTTAGGGCAGCTCTTAAGTATTCCAAGGAGATAGGTGCAGAGCTTGATGAAAAATTCATCAAGTTGTTGGTTAGAGAGCTTTCTCTGGAGGCAGGTTATTATAAGAATTATGCTGATTTAAAGAACTCGCTTGCTGCTTTTGAAAAGGAATTGCGTTTTGAAATAGATAGAACTTTTAAAAAGGTTTTGAAAAAGCTTGATAAAGGGTGGACTTTTCCGGGGACTGCGGTGAATCCTATAAACTTCAAATACGCATCTTATCCGTTTAACTTGGCAGATGTAGTGATTTTACAGCTTAGAGCTGCGGCTGTTGTTGGAGATGTGGCATATTTTTTAGAGCAAATGTCAAGGATAGAGAATGGAACGGGAGAACTGGCGTTTAACAATGGTGTTAAAGAGGTTAAAGCTTTGTTTGAGGCTTTTGCAGGTTCGTGGGAAAGGGTAGCCTCGGATCTTCTTTCATTTAGAAGTCCTGATATTCCACTTGGATTTTTCAATCAGGAGGGTGTATGGTTGTTAAGGTGCGCTTATTCAAGTATAGGGGGAGAGTATTTAAAAGAGATAGAAAATATTGATAAATTGGCTATAAAAATGCGCTATTCTCAATATTTTTCTACAAAGTCTAAAAAGTTTGAAGAGGTTTTTAAACAGCCTTCGTACTTTTTGAAGTATCTTGAACTTTACAATGCATATAAAAATAAAGTTGCAGATTTCAAAAAACGTTTGGTTGCTGCAATAGAGCAGCTTGATCAAAATTTGAAAGTAATGCCGATAGGAGTTGCTAAAACTTACGTTTCGTTTCTCTTGGATAGGGCAAAAGAGTATGGAATGAAAGATAAAGCGGATGAACTTGCCAATGTTTTAAAAAATATATCTACTTTTGCTACTCAGGGAAGGAAAAAAAGTAGGAAGAAATCATTCTTCAAGAGGTGGTTTTAATGCAGCTTTTCATAGTTATAAGCTTTTTTGCAAGTTTGCTTTTTACTGGGCAAGTGTCGCCAAATATTGCATCAGATTGGATTAATGAGTATCAAAAATGGCAAGATTACAGCAGTTATATAGTTTCTAACCCCAACTTGTTTTTTTCTCAAGCATTGGGGAGTTTGTATGAAATAGAAACTCAAGTCAAAGTTTTGAAATACAACTCTAAAAAAATTACTGGGTTATCCCCTGATTTAATAACCTTTCGAATTGAGGACTTTAAGTTTGTAGATGAGGCTTTAGATTCTAGGAAAAAGATTATGAATAACTTAGTGAAAAATTTTAAGTTTTTCAGTGATCCCAAATTGCTTTCTAAAGTTGAGCAGAGTTTGAAGCTTTACGCTTCTGTATTTAAGGAGTTTGAAAAACAGCCCAGACTTGATGTGGAAAAGTATTTGCAAAAAAGTGTGATTTTTTACAAAAAGTTATCCGAAGATGCGAATCTGCCAAATTTAGTACGAGATGTATTTTCAACTATGGCTCAATGCTTAGAGGAGTTTTTGGTTAAATTACAAAATGCTGAAACTTCTTTGAAAACGGAAGTTTTAACTATGCTTTCAAAGGTAATGGAGTTGGAACCTTCGTGGCGCGACATTGGAAGGAAGGGAATTCCAGCACAGAGTTTGCTGTTTTTCCCGTGGAAGGCTTTTGTTGACTTTAAACTTGGCAAGTACAGGGAGAATTTAAAATATTACGAGGACAAGGGATACTCAGAGAAGCCGAGTGTGCATCAAGAGACTTTACAGTTATCAGAGTAGCGTTTGATTTACTTTTCTGCTTTGTGATTGCAGTTTTGAAAGGGGGAGAGTTATGGCAGATAAGAGGATGCCTTACAGTTATTCACACTTAGCGCGAATACTCTGTGTGATGGCTTATTCTTGGTTGGAAATATGGAGGGATAAATTGGGACTGGGATTTGGAGAGATGGATGTTTTGTCTGATTACATTTTAGAAAGCTTTGTAGAGGAGGATTTTGCGGTTGATGAGGTTTTAGGGGGAGATTTTGAAGAGTATCCAGAAGAGGCAAAGGATAAGTTTATACGTTTGTATACAGTGATATTTGACAATTTGTCGGAAATTGATAGACAAATTCGCTTTTTTATGAAACAAGCGGAAAAAGAGGTGCCGGATACTGTTACTTTGGCAATTTTGAGAGTGGGACTTGGCGAGCTCATATACTTTGCTCCGGATATACCTGAGAAAATTTTGAATGAAGCGGTTCTTATGGCCAAAAGATTTTGTTTTAACCGGGCTAACTTCATAGATGCTTTTTTAGGAGATATGTTTCACTACCATTACAATGAGGATTGGTGATGTTAATGGTAACTGAGAGGCTCAAGTTTGGAGCAGCGCTTGTGAAATATGGATTGATAGATGAAGGAACCTTGAAGAAGGCGTTGGCTTTGCAGAAAAAGACCGGAGAAAGTTTGGGATACATTCTTGTAAAAAATGGATTCGTTTCACAGTCTGATTTGATCCGTTTTTTGGAAGATAAATTGGGAGTGAATCATGCAAAACTTGACAATTGGATGGTGGATGAGGATGTTTTAAAGTTGTTATCGGAGGATTTTTGTAGAAAATACAAAGTTTTTCCATTAATGCGTGTTGGCAACACACTTAATCTTGCAATGGTTGATCCGTTTGACACTTTTGTTAAAGAGACAGTTGAGGATATGACGGGATGTATAGTAAAGCCGTTGGTGACCACTATTTCTGAATTGGAAAGAGCCATAAATAAATATTATGCATCTTCAGGGGATAGAGCTTCTTATAAAGAGGAGGGTAGCAGGTCTTCAATATTAGGGGTTAAATTGGATAACAAAGATTATGAGGTGAATGATGCGCCAATTGTTCAACTGGTGGATCGGATAATAAAGAATGCGATAAAAGATGAGGCAAGTGATATTCATATTGAACCAGATGAAAAAGTACTGCGTGTTCGCTACAGATTAGATGGAGTTTTACATGAAGTGCTTTCTCTCTCTAAAAACTTAGAAGCTCCGGTTGTGTCGCGTATAAAGATAATGTCTGATATTGATATTGCTGAAAAGCGTGTTCCTCAAGATGGAAGAATAATGTATGAGCTTGATGGTAGAAAGATAGATCTACGTGTCTCTACTTTTCCCACGGTTGATGGGGAAAAAGTTGTTATAAGAATTCTTGATAAAAGTAAAATGGTGATGAAACTTGAGGATTTGGGATTTACTCCTACAGTCCTTGAAAGATTTAATAAGGTGATACGGTATCCTAATGGAATAATATTGGTGACAGGTCCTACTGGTTCTGGAAAGTCAACAACTCTTTATGCTGCTTTGCAAAAGATAAATAGCATAGACAAGAATATTGTTACTATTGAGGATCCTGTGGAGTACAAGATACCTCTTGTGAATCAATCTCAAGTTAATCCTAAAGCAGGGTATAATTTTGCAAGTGGATTGCGCTCTATACTGCGTCAGGATCCGGATGTAATAATGGTTGGAGAGATAAGAGATTATGAGACAGCTGAAATTGCGATTCGTGCAGCTTTAACAGGGCACCTCGTTTTTTCAACTTTGCACACAAATGATGCGGCTAGTGCTGTGACGCGCTTGATCGATATGGGTGTTGAGCCGTTTTTAGTAGCCTCGAGTGTTGTTGCTATAATGGCTCAACGTCTTGTTAGGAAGGTTTGTCCACATTGTAAGGAAGAGGTGAAGCTTAGTCCTAAGATGCTTGAGCAGATAAAAACTGTACTTCCGCCAAATGTTGATGTTTCGAGCTTGACTTTTTACAGGGGGCGTGGTTGTGAGATTTGTAAGGGAACGGGGTATCTTGGAAGGACGTGTATAAATGAGCTATTGATTCCAGATGAGAAGATAAGAGAGATGATCGTTGATAAAGTGCCTGCAACTAAGATAAAGCTTTATGCACGCCAAAAAGGCATGTTGACTCTACGTGAGGATGGGCTTTTAAAAGTTGTTGAGGGGACGACTACGATTGAAGAGGTTATGAGGGTTACTCAGCGTGATGAGGATTGAAAACAGGGTGATGTAAGGTGAATGGAAGAGGAGTTCACCCAATACTTAGATTTATTGGTTTTCTGTTTTTGTCAGTTGTGGCAGTTGCAACAGTGGGAGTGGTTCTTTCTGTTTTTCTAGGGGTGTTTTTGATAACTGCGATTGTCAGATTGATACCGTTTTTGGTGGCGGCAACTTTGTTAGTGGGAGCTTTCAATTGGGTAAGAGCTTTGATGGTTGAACACAAAGTAAAAAGATTACTTGATTCCATTAGAAATAAAGAAGTGTTGACTCACGATGAATTTGTAGAGATTGTTCGTAAACTTTCAGAGTTAGATGTGCCTTTCTTAAACGAATTGGATATGAAGCTAGTTATGTGTGAAAAGTGCATGAAGACAATTCCAATTGGGTTGTTGCGGGAAGATTTTGGAGCTTATGAGGTATATGTAAAAACGGGATTGTGTCCAGAGTGTTATCTTAAAAAAGCATGTGAGTGGCGCAAGGATTTGAAGAGTTGGTATGGGGAACTTTAAATTCTTTTTGAGAGAACTTGCTTTATTATAATCTGTTTCTGATTTTTGTTTCTATTCTTTCCAATTGCGGGGTGTGTGAGGATGAAAGAGAGCTTTAGTGATAAAAAAGAATATGTTGATTATTTTTCACGATTGGTTAGGTTTGAAATGGAAGAGCAAAGAATTCAGAGTGAGTATGAGATAAGGAAATTCCCTCCTAAATTTCGCCAAAAAATTGGGAAAACTTTACTTGATATGAATGCTAAGTATATGGGAAAGAACTTTTATGGAGAATACGTCTTCCAGTTTGGTTTGCCGTATGAATTTAAAACTGACATATCTCCTTCTGATGTGGTGCTTGTTACACCAATAGGTAAGGATCCTTTACGATTTGGAATAGAGGGGACGTGTATTAAAAAGGGGAAGCGTTTTCTACAGATTGTTTTTTCTCAAGATATTCGAAGTGTCAGGGCAAAGAAATGGCGCGTTGATTTGTACTCTAACGATGTTACCTTCAAAAGAATGTTAAGTGCTCTAGAAAGGTTTTTCAGTAGCTCTTATTTTCTTGAAGATATTTTGTTAGGGAAGAAAGAGAATGTTGCTGTAGTTGAAGATGTAGGGTGTGGAGTAGTAGAGCTTAACCGCTCATTTTTAAATGATTTAAATCCTTCTCAGCGAAAAGTTGTGAAAAAAGCAGTTGAATTTTATGCAGGTTCTTGCCCACGTATTCTGCTAGTTCACGGACCATTTGGAACAGGAAAAACAAAGACAGTTGTCTATACCTTGAAAGCCTTAGTAGATGCGTTACCT
>Ga0256838_1001447_pt1 | contig 11259 bp, 8 predicted proteins | sample 4571419metaG_FD_185978 | JGI IMG/M metagenome (GOLD analysis project Ga0256838, IMG submission 185978) | Hydrothermal vent microbial communities from Guaymas Basin, Mexico - 4571-419 | ecosystem: Environmental > Aquatic > Marine > Hydrothermal vents | place: Mexico: Guaymas Basin | collected... | reverse complement strand
ATATCTTCTAGATCTTTTATATCTATAGGAACCATGTATAAAACTTCGCTTCCAATCCAACATCCATCATCGTTCCTGAGCCATACAATCTCCTGTGGTGAATCAACTTTCACTATTTTATTCGTTTCCCATTTATACACTATCTCGTAGCGCATACGAACTGCATCATCGCCATATTTCTCCAAGAAAATTCTCTCTGCTTTGTATGTAGAATTCTCCCATCTTTGCAATATTTCACTAACTTCTACAGCGAAAGAAAGCGTCCAGAAAACTATTCCAGCCAATATTACACTTAAGAGTCTCTTCATCTGCACCACCTTCTTTTAGAATCCATCACTCACTATCTGCAGTATCTGGAGTGTATCGGCTGTCTGTTCAAAACTCTTCACAACATCGTCGTTTATATTGACCATATCTTTTAGTTGTGAGAGATCTTCATTCACTGCAACGGAAGATGCAGGGGAGATATTAGTATTTCCGCCATGGAATAGCCCAAACCCTCCTAAACTGAGTACAATTATCAACACTGCAGCCGCAGCAGCTCCAAGAGCAAAAGCCCAAACCTTTACCTTCCTGTTCATATTAGCTCTTCTTACCTTTCTAAGGAACTGTTCCTTGGAGGAACGGGACGGTCTATAGTCCGTTCTCAAATCCATCACATGGATAATTCTTTTGTAATATACAAACATAGCTTTAATGTTTTCATCAGCATTGTTTATATCATCTTCATTATCAAGATACTTGTTCACTCTGTCGTCCCACATCTTTTCCGCCTCCTTCAACAAGCTCCTTGAGTTTCTTTCTCGCATAATGGAGCCTGCTTTTAACTGTTCCAACGGGTTTCCCGATTATCTTCGCGATCTCTTCGTAGCTCATTCCATCTATATCCCTAAGTTTTATTAAAAGCCTATTTTCCGGTGATAACTTTTCCAAAGCCTTCATTATACTGTTATAGTTCATCTCCTCTATAGCTTCTTCAACTAGACTGCTATCTTCAAAAGCTACATAGGAATATCCCTCTTCCTCGTCGTCCTCTATAAAACTGGTAAAGACCTCTTTTTTCTTTTTCCTTTTATTCAACGCGTCCTTACATACATTAACCGCTATCCTATGTATCCAGGTAGAAAGCTTCGAATCTCCTCTAAAGTTCTTTATTCCCTTAAAAATTCTCATCATAACTTCTTGTACTATGTCATCCACATCATCATATCCTAAATAACTTTTGGCTATTCCACCAACCCTGGGGGCGTATTCGTCGTACAATCTCTCATACGCCCATTCTTCCCCTCGTTTCAGAGCTTCTATAAAATTCTTTTCATCTTCGCCCTCTTTAGTTTTGACTCTTCTCCACCACATAGTGTTCAGATTTTATCATGTATCCTCCCCGCTCTTAAAGTAATTTATACTTTCAAAATACCTTTTAAGAAATTTCCCAGTGTAGGACTTCCTACATTCTGCTATATCTTCGGGTGTTCCAACAGCTACTACCTCTCCTCCTTTATCTCCACCTTCAGGTCCTAAATCTATAACCCAATCCGCACTGGCAATCACATCAAGGTTATGCTCTATAACGATAACCGTATTTCCCTTATCCACAAGCCTGTGAAGGACGTCTATGAGCTTTTGCACATCATCCATGTGAAGCCCAATTGTGGGTTCATCTAATATATAAACTGTCCTTTCCCCACCAGATTTTCTAAGCTCTGATGCCAACTTTATTCTTTGAGCCTCTCCACCAGAAAGGGTTGTTGCAGGCTGTCCCAGCCTGATATAACCAAGTCCTACATCGTGCAGTATTTGCAGGGTTTTTCTTATCTTTGGTATGTTCTTAAAAAACTCAAGAGCCTGATCAACGCTCATCTCAAGGACATCTGCTATGCTCTTTCCCTTGTACTTAACCTGTAGCGTCTCTGAATTGTACCTTTTTCCATGGCAAACATCACATTCAACATAAACATCGGGCATAAAAAGCATCTCTATCTTTATGTAGCCTTGTCCCTGGCAAGCTTCACACCTTCCACCCTTTAAATTGAAAGAAAACCTACTCTTTGTGTATCCTCTTGCCCTTGCCTCCGGTGTCATCGCAAAAAGTTCTCTTATATCATCGAAGACCTTCGTGTAAGTGGCGGGGGTGCTTCTTGGCGTTCTTCCAATGGGGGATTGATCTATCGATATAACTCTATCAACAAAACCCGTCCCTTCCAGTCTTTCATACTTTCCCGTCTCAAGCCGGCTTCCAGTTAGAGTGTTTTTCAAAGCAGGGTAGAGCGTGTCCATCACGAGTGAAGACTTACCAGAGCCGGAAACTCCCGTCACAGCGATTAACCTTCCAAGTGGAAACTCAACGGAGATGTTCTTCAAGTTGTTGTGAGACACTCCTATAACCTTCAAAGAACCAAAGCTCGTTTTTCTTCTCTCCCTTATTTTTCTTTTAACCTTTCCAGATAGATACTTTCCTGTTATTGACTGCTCCGGAGGATTTTTGAATATTCCCTTAACAGGTCCTTGATAAACGACTTTCCCTCCATTTTCCCCGGCACCGGGGCCAAGGTCCACAATCCAATCAGCTGATCTTATAACCTCTTCATCATGCTCAACTACGACAACAGTATTTCCAAGATTTTTAAGCCTTTTTAGTGTATTAATAAGCTTTTCCGTATCTCTCGGATGAAGACCTATTGTAGGTTCGTCAAGAACATAAATAACCCCGGTAAGACCTGATCCTATCTGGGTTGCTAGTCTTATCCTTTGAGCTTCCCCGCCAGATAAAGTTTCAACTCTTCTGTCAAGTGTTATATAAGAGAGCCCAACATCAAGCAAAAATTGAAGCCTTTTTTCTATCTCGTCTATAACTTCTCCTACTATCATTCTATCCTTCTCTGAAAGCTTCTCCTTAAGCTTTTTTATAAACTCAAGTTCCTTTTCTATTGGCATCTCTGTGAACTCTATTATGTTCTTTCCCATTATTTTTACCGACAAAGCTTCCTTCCTTAGCCTTTTTCCATGGCACACAGGGCAGATCTTTCTGACTATAAAGTCCCTCTCTATCCACTCCTTCATATTGGCAGATTCCGTCTTGTGATACCACCTTTTAACTTTTGTAATAACGCCATCAAAACGCTCATCACCATAAAGTACAAACTCTTTAACCTCATCAGGCAGAAACTTGAAAGGCTCCGAGGGGTAAAAGTGAAATCTTCTCTCAACCTCCCTGATCACTTTCCACGAAAGCCTTGAATCCCATCTGTAGGGTATTATTGCGCCATCATCGAGTGACAGGTTTTCATCTATCACTGATTGTGGATCCACCTCCATGGTGTAACCTATACCATGGCAATACTCGCACGCTCCATACGGAGCATTAAAGGAAAAAAGTTTTGGATTTACCTCTGGAAAACCTATTCTATGGACAGGGCAGGCAAGTTTTTCGCTGTAAAATTTTACCTTGCTGCTATCAGCATCCTTTATCTCAACGAATCCCCCGCTCTCTGCCAAAGCTATCTCAACGCTGTCAAAGAGCCTTGTTTTTATATCCTCTTTCACCTTAATCCTGTCAATAACAAGCTTTATTGTGTGCCTCTTGTTCTTCTCAAGTTCTTTTACATCCTCGAGCCTTACAACCTTCCCATCGATTTCTGCTCTCACAAATCCTCGTCTTGAGAGATCCTCGATCTCTTTTTTAAATGTTCCCTTCTTTTCACTGTAAAGAGGTGCCATTATGTAAATCCTTTTCCCTTCAAAGCTTTTAATTATGTCGTTTACTATCTCATCAACGCTCATCTTTTGCAAAGGTCTGCCACAGATAGGGCAGTGAGGAACTCCTATCTTGGCGTAAAGAATTCTTAGGTAGTCATATATCTCCGTCACTGTTCCAACGGTTGATCTTGGGTTGTGGGATACGCTTTTCTGGTCTATAGCTATCGCAGGAGATAATCCTTCAATTGAATCCACATCGGGTTTTTTAAGTTCTCCTAGGAATTGCCTTGCGTAGGTTGATAAAGATTCAAGGTATCTTCTTTGGCCTTCCGCATGAATCGTGTCAATAGCCAAAGAGGACTTTCCAGAACCGGAAAGCCCTGTTATCACCGTTATTGAATTTTTGGGAATTTTCACATCAATGCTTTTAAGGTTGTGCACCCTCGCACCTTTTATTATTATGAAATCTTCACTGGCCATATACTCTTCCTTTCCTTTAACTTATAAGTTCATATGTCCTTCCTGCAAGCCTCTTTATTGAAACCCTTTCATAACCTGGAACGTAAGTCTCGAGGGTATCGTTCAAAGGATCCTTCCATCTATCGGGTACATCATAAATTATACCTGCAACACTCCCAGCCTCTCCAGCGTTGCAATCTACGTCGTATCCAAATCGGGCTATTATCTCCATAACCTCATCGAAGCTACTTCCAAACCAAAGGGCGGTTATAACAGCTGCAGCATTGGGATATGCATGAATCCAATTGTAGGTTTTAAACCTTCCCTTTGCCCATTCGTGAACCTCTCGCCATTCTGCGGACCTCTCGCATACCTTCCTTGTTTCCTTAACAACACTTTCAAACTCCGTTCCCTTGGGAACAAACTTTTCCGCTTCCAAAATCAATTCTTTTGGATTCTTTATAGAAAACGCCAGAGAAGTCAAAACGGCTGAGTGGATCCCAGCATATACTCCGTTTCCAGAATGAGATATAACAGAATCGATGTATGCGGACTTTGCGGCGCTATATGGATCACCAGGATGGAGGAACCCATGAACCATAGTCCTCATCTGAGCTCCTATCCACTCCTGAAATGGATTGTAAAGCCTGCCACTTTCTGGTGGCATAATTCCCCTCTCAAGATTTCTTAAAGCCACAAATTCTGCAGACCATCCAAATTTTATAAGTTCAAGCCATTTCAAAGCTAAACCATGGCTGGTTAATTTTTTGTATTCTCTTACAGTCTCAAGAACAGCTATTTCATAAGTTATATCGTCATTGACCGTGCTTGGAGGAATCTCAAGGTAGTACCCAAGCCTATCACCATAAGCTTGTTCAAGGGCCTCAGAAAAGTATCCTTCAAGTCTTGTTCCCATAGCAGCTCCTGCAATTTGCCCAATCCAGCCGTTATATATATTTTCAAAGATGTCCCCTTCAACCTCGCTCCTTCCCTTCGGAAAATCCTTCGAAATTTCTTCCCATTTAAGAGGTCTCTTATACCTATGGTATGGATGGTTTTCAACCTTTGGAGCTGATTCAAGTTCGCTGAATATTTCTGCAGTTATCGCTCTTAACTTGCCAATTCTTCGATCCTTATATGCCTCGAAACCTTCCTTATAAAGTTCAAGGGCTTTAGAAACATCTCTTCCCATATTTTCCACAGCTTGAATTGCACCAAGTATAAGCGAATCGGGCGCTCCGGAACCTGGAACTTCTGAATACCAAATCAAAAGCAGAAAATCATCGTTAAACATGTTCGGTGCAAAATCTTCGCCATATATACCTGTAAAATTGCTTTCTGGAGCGGCCTGCCTCCTTATCTTGTATTCCCATTCCCATGCTTTCATGGAATCACCCCTTTCTTAGTACCTCATACGAAGTTTATCATTTCACAACTTCTCACACATTCTGAAATAGTATCGTTTTCATAAAAAGCTGTATAATTTCTAAGAAAGTCTTCAAGTGCAAAAATAACGAATCAATGGAGGGAAAGTATGAAAAAAGTCGCTTTGTTTTTATATTTTCTTATAGTAATTCTTGGCTTTTCCATGGGATGTTTTAAGACAGAGCATGCCATTATCCTATATGAAGATGGACTAACCGCTCAGGCTAGCTTTGTTGCAGCAGCTTTTGAAACTTACAGAGACAATGTGATAAACCTTATTGGAAATGATCCTGGAAATGTAACCATATTTTTAAAAAGCAGTGGTACAGTTACAAATGGAATGGCTAACTTTCTTACAAACACTGTAACCGTTCTCCCATGGCCACAGCCAAGCCCTTTCCTTAATTTTGATTCTTGGTATGAAACCGTTATAATCCACGAATTTTCTCACATATCCCATCTGAACTACACAAGTGGTTTTAACGCATTTGTTAAGCTTCTTTTTGGGCTGCCCATCTTCGACTCTCAATACAGGTCTCCTTTTGTCGAAGCTGTTCCAGTTTATTCTGAATCCAACCTTCTCGGAAGTAGCGGAAGGATAAACAACCCTGTAATTGACTCAGCTGTTTTGAGTTATATAAAAAATAAAAATCCCTCTTTTGCGAGAATCTCTTCGCCTGCAGAAGAGGATTTCATGAGATATTCTATGTATTACTTCGTCCCTTCAAAATTTTACGGCTATCTGAATGAGAATTTTTCAAACGGTAAAGTAAAAGAATTTTTGAAGAGTTTCTCTGATAATTTCATGGGACTTTGCATAAGTTGCGATTTTAAAAAGGCTTTTGGCTCATCTCCAGATACACTTTTTAAAGGTTGGAAAGATAAATTTAAGGATAAATCTTTTTCCCAAGGGATAAGCCTTGTAGATGAAAAAGATGGGTTCATAAGCAAGTTCTATGTTTATAAAAATGAAATATATTACATAGAAAATTTTTATGGTAAAAAGCGCCTCTATGGCTGGGGTGGATACAAGCTTTACAAATTAGAAGACGGAAAAAAGATTTTTATAAAAGACTTGTCAAGTATAGTTGACTTTAAAATATCAGGCAATGATCTTTATATCCTTGAAAGTTATATATACAGATCCTCCCTTCCATTCTCATATTACAAAAGGCGAATCGTTCAAGTTAGCCTATCCACTGGAAAGGAAAAAATTATTGCAGATGGTCTCATAAGTAGTTTTGATGTCCGCAACGGAGAAGTAGTTTATTCTGTTTACGATCCCAAGACCGATGAATCTACCATATACACCAAAGACAAAAAGATAACGATCAACGGCTTTGTAAGAGAAATCGCAATAAATGATGGTAAATTGGCAATTCTTCTAACAGATAAATACTTTTCAAGCAAAATCTTGATATATGAAAACGGCAGAAAGATTTATGAATTAAACGACTCTTTATTTAAATATTCAATTGGATGGGACAACGATATGCTTTATTTCGTCGGCCTTAACGAGAAATTCGCAGATGTCTATGGTTTCCACAAAGGGAATTTTTACAAGCTAACAGAAGGGTTTGCTTTCTACAGTGCAAAGGTTGTAGATGGAAATGTCTACGGAACGATATTTTCTCAAAGCTTCCTTGGAACGAAAATAGTAAAAGCGAATATGAAAAAAATTCCTTATACCCCACGTTCTCCCGTCATCTTTAAGGTGAAGAGAGTGAAGATAAAGGAAATAAATCCATGGGGCTATTACATAAGAAAGACTCTAACTCCTGTTGCACACATTCCAATAGCCTTTAATGACGGCTCTACCTGGAACGCCGGTGTTATTTTTGGAGGAGCTTCCCCTGACCTTTCATTCATTTGGGCAGTCGCACCCGTTGTTTCTGAAAGCTTAAAACCAGACATCGATGGCGGTTTTTATTTGAATATGAACGATCTCACCATTCAAGCATCTAAGATCTCCTCAGAGACCAATATCGAATCGAGTTTAACTCTCAAAAGATTCCGCTTTTCCACATCCTCCAGAGCAAGTTTGGGAATATCTGCAGGTTTTCACTCGAACGGAAGTTATTCACTTTCCACATTTTGGAATCAGTACATATCTTCACTGTCGTTTGGAATAAACGCAGGATGGGGATACAAGGGACCTTTAGGAAATTTACAGTTAAAATTCTACGAAGGAGACTTTATAATAAAAACAACCTTAGGATTTTATGGGAATGTCTATGGCAGCGCAGGTGTAGTGTTCCCAATATGGTTTGGAGATTTTGGAATGTTTGATCCGCTTATTGACGTGTCTCACATATTTGGAGATGTTGAGTTTGGGTACAATAATGGTATATACCTAAGGGCGTTGCTGGGGGTTGAAATCTCAGAGTTTATCACATACAACCGTTCTTTCCCGAAGATTGGCTTTATTTGGGACAAGGATGGGGTTAGAATCAGTTATGGTTTGGGATTTTGAAAGAGGTGAAAATTATGGAAAAAAGATGGCTTGAGCTCTACGAAAAACTTGTTAATACTGACACAGGTTTTGAAGTTCCTATAGAAGAAAAGCTTCAAAGAACGCAGTTCATAGCTGATATATTATCTGACATGGGCTTTGAGGTAAAAAGGGGAAAAGCTTCCCATATAGCTACTGCTGGAGATCCTCCTTACATAACACTGATAGGTCACCTTGATACCGTATTCAACGAAGAGGTTTTAAAGGGTTGGAAATTTGAGATGGAAGGAGATGTTGTAAGAGGTCCCGGTGTGGCCGATATGAAAGGTGGTATCATCGTTCTTTTAGCCTCGCTCGAGGAGTTTTTAAAGGAAACAAGGAATGTTCCCATCGCAGTTGTGTTAAATGTAGACGAAGAAATAGGTTCCCCCATGGGAAAAGAAGATCATTACGAAATGGCGAAAAAGAGTCTTTTTTGCCTATCTTTTGAAACAGGCAGAAAAGATATGGGAATCGTTATGTCAAGAAAGGGAATAGCAACTATGAACTTGGTTGTTTACGGAAAAGCAGGGCATGCATCACTTCCTCAGCATGGTGCGAATGCTCTGGTTGAAATGGCATATAAAGTTATCGATGTTGTGGACCTTTCAAAAAAATACGACACAATGACGGTTACTCCAACAATAGCAACGGCTGGCTATAAAGCGAATGTGATACCTGACAGGGCAGAAGTTACATTTGATATAAGGTATGTAACGCTGGAAGATATCAAAAAGTTTCGGATAGATCTTGAAGGAATCTTCCTAACTCCTCATATAGATGGAACGGAAATTTCATACTCTATTGAAATAAAAAGACCACCAATGGTGGTTTCACCACTTGCAGAAAAAGTCGCTAAAAGTGCCATGAATAAATTGAATGTAGATTACCCTATGCTCTTTGTTGGTGGTGGAGGAGATGCATCTTTTTATGCAAAAAAAGGTGTCCCTGCAATAGATGGATTGGGAATAGTGGGAAGATACATTCATTCAAGAGATGAAGAAGCCTATCTTGATACATTCGAACCAAGGGTGAGGTTTGTTCAAGAACTTTTAGCTGAGATCACAAAGAACGTTTGATCATTCTATTCTGAATTTCTTATAGAGCATATAAGAAACGGAAGATCCAATAGCAGCGGGGATTAAAGCCTTATATCCATAAAGTTCAACAGGGAATATAACGGCTGCAAGGGGTATGTTTAGCATAGAAGAAAGCAGCGCAGAGATACCAAGCACTGATCCAATTTGATGAGGGAAACCAAATCTTTCAAGAACATACCCAAGATTTATACCTATCGTAGTAAGAGGTGTGAAATAACCGCTACTTCCCATGCTTTCTATGGTGAAAACGGTGGCAAGTATTTTACCTGCTATGAACTTTTCCGGATTTTGTCCAAGAACAACTTTCAAACCCAAAACATTCTTTCCAAAAATAATTCCTACAAGAGATACTAAAAGACCGGAAACTATCGTTTTTTGGTATACATTGAGTCTTTCTGTGAACTTTCTATATATCCATTTTAGAAAATACATCACTAATCCAATTCCTCCAAAAAGTGCAGCAACAACAAATGCTATGAGAACATTTTTAAGCTCTATTGAGGGTATTTCAGAAGCATGTATAGCCTTTAGGAATATAGGCTCATATCCCATTGCATTGTGATGAAAGTAGCTTATAGTTGCTGCCATCACAGCTGGCATAAGGTCCTCATAGGATATTTCATCCTTTTTAAAGTATTCAACAGAGAGAAGCGCAGCGGTTAGGGGCGTTCCAAGGTAGTATGTAAGCATTCCAGAGGCAAAAGCAATCGAAAGTATCCTTTCTCCTTTCTTGTAAACACTCTCTGAAATTCCCTTCCCAATAAAGAGCGTTGGTGATACAAGGCCACCGCTTCCCCCAAGTCCCAGCGTGATGAAGGTCGATATGTATTTTAAAACAGTCTCTATAGGAGATATTTTTCTGGTGTGATCAACATAGGCGTCGACTCCTGTTCCTAAAATTATTGGAAACTTCCTTGCCAAAAAACCTACTATCCAAAAACCAAGCATGGGAGTAAAAACTATGTAATCTCCAAGGAATTTGTTTGTAAAACGAATCAGGTTCACTATTGAACCTTCGATAAAAGGTGATGCAATTCCAGAAGCAACCCCAGCAATTATTATGAAAATAACCTCTTTCATACTCTCCTCGCAACGATTATAGTTGTATCCCCGTAGATTTTAACCTTTTCTTCTTTCAAAAAAGGAGGTAGCGTTATCTTTTCTCCCCTTCTCTCTTCAATTATCAATATACCATCTGGGTTTAGTATATCCTCCTTCATTGCTTTTAAAACCTTCTGTGCTATTCCCAGGCCGTAGGGAGGATCAATATATATCACGTCGAACCCCATACCGCTTGAACGTACAAAAGAGAGCGCATTAGCTTTATATAATGTAACCTTATCCTCTATTTCCAGAAGTTTTGCATTATTCTTGCAGGTAGCTATAGCCTTTAACGAGATATCCACACCATATCCGCAGCAAGCTCCCCTGCTGATAGCCTCTATCAAAACAGCGCAGCTTCCACAGAAAAGATCAAGAAAGCTTTTCCCATCAACATCAACCATATTAAAAACCGCTTGTTTAACGATAGAAGTTGTAGGACGCGTTCTTTTACCGGGAACATCATAGATAAATCTTCCTTTAAAGATTCCACCCGTTATCCTTATCACTTGAATACCTCTCCCGCTTCTTTGTACCAAAGAACAAGATCCAAGTGATCCATAGGTATTCCAACTCTTTCACAGAACTCTTTCATCTTTTCTTCTATTTCAAGGTATCTTTTCCTTGTCATGCTTTTTGGAACTTCATCTATAACGCCAAGTTCTTTTAAATTCTTAAGGATATGTCTATCAAGAATTGCAAGATGTTTGCCAAAGCCTATGTTTCTTAAAAAATGTGAAGCTTCTTTATACCCATACCCATCCACATTTTTCACAAGAAAATCTCTGAGCTTTTTAACATTATCAAAACTTTCTACAGTTTTTCTTATCTTTCCATAGAACTTCTTGCGAGCTTTTACAATCCTTTTTGCTTTCGTCCTATAGAACCTAACACCTTTGAGATACGGTTCTATTTCTTCAGCAGAACCTTTGTAAAGAACACCGGAATCTTTCATCTTCTCAACAGCCTTCCAGCATACTTTTGCTT